>ERZ1024411.30-NODE-30-length-17205-cov-8.572828_pt1 | contig 17205 bp, 12 predicted proteins | sample MGYA00520784_ERZ1024411 | MGnify/ENA primary metagenome ERZ1024411 (study PRJEB33242, sample SAMEA3444280) | Homo sapiens | biome: Host associated; feature: Gastrointestinal tract; material: Stool | place: Uganda | collected 2011-01-01 ...
ATAAAAGGAGCCTCCGCAAAACGGAGACTCCACTTTCCCAATTTTTGCTGCATACCGACTCTCCTTACTCTTAATCTCATCAAATCATTGATTTAATTAATGTCAGTATGCACAAACATATAAAATATATTCATTCAGATATAACAGCTCTACTTGCCATCATATGACACAACTGCGTCCACATCATACTTGCTAAGAAGCTTTCTGCCATTAAGACCTGCAAGCTCAATAAGGAAAAGCATCTTCACAACCTCTCCTCCAAGCTCCTCCACAAGCTCTGCTGCTGCCTGCATTGTGCCTCCTGTAGCGATAAGATCATCCACGAGAACCACCTTCTGACCGGGCTTTACAGAGTCCTTGTGCATCTCAATTGTTGCTGTGCCATACTCAAGGTCATATGTCTTTGATACAGTCTCACATGGCAGCTTGCCTGCTTTTCTCACCATAACAAACGGTTTATGAAGCGCATATGCTATCGGCATGCCAAAAACAAAGCCTCTTGATTCAGCTCCTGCTATCACATCAAAATCAAGTCCGTCAAGCTTCTTTATCATCTCGTCAATTGCAAGCTTTAATCCATCTGCATCCTGGATAACACTTGTCACATCGCGGAACATGATGCCCTTCTCCGGGAAATCCGGGATAGTTCTGATATAGTCCTTTACTGTTTTCATTGTATGTACCTTCCTTATGTGTATTTAATATGTATTTACATATATATTCGTAATGCATTTTTCCTTTTGTATGCATTACCATTTTACTCTCTTCGGACAGCATATGCAAATCATATTCACTAAAAACACTTCCTAAAATCACTTCACCTTATGATATCCGTCTATGCACTCCACGACATCCACTATCTCTATCGTGCCGGCATGTGAATCAGCCACAAAGCGTATATCAAAGCCGCCGTATCTCATGCCATAGATATAATCCTTGGCCTTGTTGTATGCAGCTCTTGGATCCTGTGCCAAAATATGCTCCACTGTAATGCGGGTGTCTTCATCCATACAGCTTTTGAGTGCCTCATCGCGCCAGATAACATGCACCGTATCCCATCTGTGCTCTGCGGCAAAGCCATCTGATGCCTCAGAATGTGAGTCTGCATATGCCAGATACGGCTTTATATCATATATTGGTGTTCCATCAAGCATATCTACACCAGACACATGAATTATGGGTCCCTTGCTGCTTTTGTACTCAACCCTATCAAGCCTTACAGAGGATAGTCCCATGCCGTTTGGGCGAAACGGCGAACGTGTGGCAAAAACACCTCTCTTTTCCCGGCCTCCAAGCCTGGGTGGTGTGACGAGCGGTGTGAATTTCTCCACTTTGTTTTCGGAAAAGCCCCATATAATCCACAAATGCGTAAACTCCTCTATTCCGCGAAGCGAATCGGGATTTTGGTATTTTGGTTCAAATACTATCTGCCCTGCTGCCTCAGGTACGAGGCCGCTCTGCCTTGGAATGCCAAATTTCTCTCCAAATCCGGTGTGCATAATCGCAACCGGCTCTATAGTCTTCTCATACATATTTCTATACCAGTATTTTATTCAGTATATCATCCTCCAGCACAAGCTTCTTTGCCGCGTCGCGGTACTCCTTCTCATGCAGATATGTGTGTCTGAACGGCTTCATGGATGGCGCCATATCTATCGCATCCAAAAAATCCTGCTTTCTCATGCCAAGAGTGGCCGCATAGTCGAAAAAGCCTGTCCTTTTTAGCACTGTGCACACTCTTACATATCTGTGGTTCTGCACTACACTCATGATATAGGTTGCTATGCCGACCTGTATGCCATGAAGCTGTGGATGCTCAAGAATTTTGTCAAGCGCATGTGAAATAAGATGCTCGCTGCCGCTGGTAGGTGCACTGCTTCCCGCTATCTCGTTTGCTATGCCGCTCATGGCAAGTGAATCCACAAGCTCCTTTAGGAAAAGCTCATCCTTTATGCTCTCATAAGGCGTGCGCACAAAGCTGTTGACCGCCTTTTTAGCGACCATCACAGCGAAGTCATTGACCACACCTGCACCATGCTCTTCCTCAAAAATCCAGTCATAGAGCGCTGTAATCTTTGACACCATATCCCCGATGCCTGAATATATAAACTTCTCCGGTGCTGTGCGGATGACCTGTGTGTCAACTATGATACCATGCGCAAGCTTTGCAGGAACCGACGTACGCTTGCCGTGCACCAAAAGTGATGCACTGGCGCTAGAAAAACCATCGCTTGAGCTTGAGGTCGGCACACTGATAAATGGCATATTTCTTAGAAAAGCTGCATATTTTCCTGCATCTATTACCTTTCCGCCGCCAACTGACACGACTGCCTTTGCCTTGTTTGGTATATCAAATGCAAGGGTGATGATATCGTCTATCTCAACTGTATCAAGCTCACTGTACTCAAGCACTGTGATACCGGCATCAGTAAGCGACTTCATTATAGTATCTCCAAACATATCTATGAGACCGTTTCCCATAAAAATGACTACGCTCGTCAGCTCCTCACTCTTTAAATACTCTCCGATTTTGTTTAATGTTCCATTTCCCACCTTGAGGATTGATGGAATAGATATTGCTTTTCCTGTCTGCATTTTCATTCTCCTCTTTTTATTTAATATGCCGGACTATCATTGCTTTGCATCAAAAATTGTCGCACTGTAGCCCTGTTTTTTCTTGCTGTCATACATGGCGGTGTCTGCCCTTCTGTAGAGCTGGTCAAACGTGATACAATCCATTCCGTCATAAAAGCATGCGCCCAGACTGAGCAGTATATGCTTTCCATTCATCTCTGCTATATCAATATGCTCTATGTTTGAAAAAAGCCTGTCAAAAAAAGCTTCTGCCCGCTCTTTATCAAGCATCCCCGGTATAAATACCGCAAACTCATCCCCGCCCAGGCGAAGCACGACATCATCATCACGACATGATTTGCGCAGAGTATCAGCAATTGCTATTATCACCTTGTCACCTACCGCATGTCCATAGGTATCGTTTATTGCCTTAAACTTGTCACAGTCTAAAAGGCATAACAGACCGCACTGTTTGCGGACGAGATACTCTGTTATCTTATTCTCTCCACTTCCGCGGTTGCGTATACCTGTCATCAAATCAATCTGTGCCAGATACATAAGCCTGTTTTCACGTCGCTTTTCCTCGTCAATATTCTCCACACAGTAAAGCACATGCCACAGCCTGCCATCTGCATCATAATCTACAGGAATAAACCTTTCACGGCACCAGCCTGATACCTTTCCGATAAACTCGTGCACTATGGTATTTTTTCCACGAAGTCTGTCCTCTACAGTACTGATATCCACAAATTCCAGAGCCTCCTTGCGCTGTGCCTTAGTACAGAACTCATTCATCACACTGTTTATATGCCCTGGGAAATCCTCATCTATCCTATACTCTCCCTCTTTCTGTGGCTTCACGCCCAAAAAGTGTGTAACCTCATCCAAAGTCTTTACTATATGGTATCTGCGTGTCTGCACATTTACCAGTGCCATGGATATATAGATGCTTGAAAGCGATGAATAGCTGCTAAGCTTCGCTTCCTTATTCGACTTTGTGAAGGAATTGCGCAGCTTAAGCAATGATATGAGCAGGGTTCCTATCATATCCAGGAATGTGGTCAGTCCGAGAGTATCACTTTCCGGTGGATTATCCACACCGAAAAAGCCCTTTATCTCATCCTTGTAGCGGATTGGGCATACCACTAGGTTTTTTACATTTTGTGCCTTTAACAGATTATAGGATTCCCTGCGCTCGTCCTTTATCTGCTCTATATCTGTGATAATTACATTCCTGTCCTTGTCAAAGGCCTGATACCACCAGCCTATTATGTCCATATCGACATTCTGCAGTTCATGTATCTCCGGCACTATTCCATCCGCACACCACTCATATGTATTTTTGGTAACATGCTTCTCATCACAATCCTCAAATATATATATGCGGTCAGAACCGATATGTTTTCCGAAAAATCTGATAAACTCATTAATCTGCTCATCCGGTGTATCATAGTTGAGTGCAGATCTGAGTGCCTTATTTATAACAAGCTCGTATTTTATAATTGTCTTCATACCTGCTGCATCCTCGTATTGTTACTTGTATATTACTCGTATTATTCAAAACCACCACACACATTCGCAAAACCGCACGATGTCCGCGCTTAACAACATTATACCAAATTTTTTCAAAAATGCACATAAATCATGGTATTCTTACCATTATTTTTTTCTCTTTATTTTCAATCATCGTAAGCACAGGAATGTGCTTCTTTCTGAGTGCACGTATAACCGGATATGTCTCAAATGCGTTTCCTTCCACATACACAGCCTCCGGTCTGTACTTTACAATCTGCTTCACCTGCTCCTTTACATATGCCTTCCACTGTGGCTTCTCCATCAGTACCTCTGCATATGCTGTCTCACTGTCAAGCTCTGTTAATTCAAGCTGCGGAACAGGCATTGCATCAACATGACAGATATGCACACCCTTTATGCCTCGTGCTTTTGCAACATTCATAAGCTGCTCGTTGGTCTGACTGTCACATGCCTTCGCTGCAGTATCCCACTTACCGCCATACCACACTATCACAGAGCTGTCTTTATGAAGAGAAAGCGCCTTTTCGCATGCCTTTACAGCTTCATCCTGCTCCTTAACAGTCATGATAAAGCCTCCCTTATGACAGAATATCGCACCGGGAATTCCTGTAGCATTTACCAGTTCCTCACCTTCAAGCCCAAGCCACTCTGCCGGAAAAGAACACTTGTAATTCATCGAATACTCTCTTTTCTGTGGCTGTATACAAAAGCCGCCTCTGTTTGACGGAAAAATAACAAACGCGATATCCGTCTCACTCAGCGCCTTCTGACACGGGATAAACTCAGGAAGCACAAGTATCCTGCTTGCCGGATCGTGCTTTGCAAGCACCTCCTCCACTCTCTTATCGGCTCTCTCATTGCCACGGTATCTCTCAAATTTGTTTTCCAGTATCATGCCTGCTACGCTTACCGCCTGAAAGAAAGCCTCATCACTGCCTCCCTCATAATCCCATGACGGATTGAAATTGCCTATAAGTGTTGCGAGCTCGTTTTTCTCTCCTGTGTTGTCATTGTTGTCGAGAGGCTGGACAAATGACTCATCGAATTTCACCGCTAGCTCCTCACCTAGAATATCCGCTCCAACAGCCTCCCACAGCAGTCCAAATGCCGCATACGGCACACCGTTTTCCCTGATTCTGCTGTCCTTCTGATGATGGTCAAACTCACCACGCCCTATATCAAAAACTATTACCGTGAAATCATCAGGCACACTATTGCCCCTTGTTATGCTGATCTCAGGGTTTATATACAAAAGCAGGGCTGATGAGAACACATCATCTGCGTGAAATTTGCCACCATGTGTAAAGGCACAGGCATCCTTTTGTTTTATCTGCTCTATTAATCTGCTCATTTTTTAACCTCATATGTATTCTTTTACGTTGTGATACCTTATAACTCTTTAATCATAATTGTAATACTCCAAATGTCAATATATTTGATGCTAAAACATCAGTTGACATAAAGTGTCGTCTGTATTACTATATATAATACAAACAATACAATTATATCACTTACAAGTTTTGTCAGATTACAGCCTGCTCATAAATATTGATGCATTTCAAACAAGCTATGACCTATAAACGGTAAGATTAAGGAGGTTCACATGATAATAGAACTCGACATGTCAAGCAGCACCCCGATATACGTACAGCTTAGAAACCAGATTGTAAAGGGAATAGGCAAAGGCGAGCTAAAAACCGGCGAAAAGCTTCCAACCGTACGCCAGCTTGCAAGCGATGCCGGTGTAAACACAATGACGGTCAATAAAGCCTATCAGATTTTGAAAAATGAGGGATTTATCCGTACAGACAGACGGCTCGGCGCTTTTGTGTCAGAATCCATCGCAGATGATACAGATTTCACTGAAAAGCTGGAATCAGAGCTTGAGCTTTTAAGTGCTGAGGCCTGTCTCACCGGAATGAGCCGTGAGGAATTTTTATCAATGTGTGATAAAATATATTCACAAATGAAACCATGTACCGCTTAGCAGAGGAGGCAGACTATGGAAATTATCATGTTTATTATCTTTATAGTTACAAACCTTTTTATCATACTTTGTATGCAATTTGCGTACACACACGCCTATAAATATGAAAACGGCATGTATCTCAATGTACACATTCCATCATCTCACAAAGAAGATGCCGAAGTAACCGAAATCGTCACCACCGGAAAACGCAAAATGAAACACTTTCAAATTGCCAATGTGATTATCTCCATTGCGATATGCTTTATTGTTTTTATTAACATTGCCGTTTTTGTTCTGGTATATATTGTCTGGATGTTTGCATATATCTTTGGAATTATTCATATTCCAAACAGCTCCCACCGGAAAATGTATGCTCTGAAAATACAAAACGGATGGATAATAGAAGCCCAACGCAAAAAGGTTTATATCGACACCCGCGTTTCAGCAGAAGCCGGTGCCACGACAGTCAGCTATAAATGGCACGCACTCTTTTTAATTGCTGAGCTTGCAGCATATATACCATACTTTATGCTTGGTGACACACATTACAATATCCTTATGATTTCGCTGTTTTTGTGCTCTGTTTTAATATCCACACTTTCGCTGGTATTTCATACTTTTATAAACAAAAGCGAGCGCCACGTATACAGCATGGATTCAAAGCTCAACCTTATTGTCAACAATACTATGAAGAAATATAAAAGCATCGCAATGCTTCTCCTAAGCGGATTAAACGCTGTCGCATGGATTTATGTAGCATTATACACAGGTATCACCGGAATACTTCCGGCATCATCCTATTATGTGTATATTTTCATTCAGTTAATAGCCGTTTTGGGATTTATTATTCCAATTTATATGGGCTTAAACAGAAAAAAGGAACTGTTGTCTGCCAACACCTCACCAATAGATGTGGACGATGATGAATACTGGAAAACCGGCTACTACTATAATCCCGACGACAAACATATTCTCATTGAAAACCGCATGCAGTCCGGCAATTACACGTTTAATTATGCTAAAAAAGGCGCGTGGATTTTCACAGGAATCACCTGTGCAATAACAGCCGGCTGTATCATCCTGGTGTTTGTCTGCATGCTTCCTTTGATTAATATACAAGAAAAAATCACTCTGACAAACAATAACCTTACTATTTCTGCCGGTGGCTATACAAGCGAGATTGATGTAAATGACATCACAGAGCTTAAGCTTCTGGACGAGCTGCCGGATGACAGTTTCCTGCGTACAAACGGAGCCTCTACAGACAGCTATGATATCGGCAGGTACGAAGGACGCACCCTTGGAAAATGCAGCCTGTATGTATTCGACGGATACTCTCCTATTCTCATGATAAAATCGGATGATACACTGGTGTTTGTTAATTCTAAGGAAGATGGAGAGATAGAGGGGTTGTATGAAGAATTAAGTCAATAAATTTGTTCTTTTTATGTTATACTGTAATCGTATACCTAAAAAGAAAGCAGGCAAAATCTATGAAAACACGACAAGAAGCATTAGACTACGGCTTATCATTTCCAAATACTTATCAGGAAGCACCATTCCACGACCCAAACTGGCAGCTCATCCGCGTAAAGGACAGCAAAAAGGTTTTCCTGTGGACCTACGAGCGCAATGGTTTTATCAACTTAAATGTCAAGGTATCTCCTGCCTGGCGAGACTTCTGGAGGGATGCCTTCCCATCCGTCATCCCCGGATGGCACCAGAACAAGGACAACTGGAATACCATCATTCTCGATGGCAGCATACCGGATGATGCTATAAAAAACATGATTGCAGACAGCTACGACCTTGTCACCTATAATCCGACCCGGCTCATATATGAGGCTGTAAAAAAGATTCCAAAGGGCTGTGTTGCCACATATGCACAAGTTGCTGAGCTTGCAGGCAATAAAAAAATGTGCCGGGCTGTCGGCAATGCCCTGCACAAGAATCCCAACCCTGATGAAATTCCATGCTACAGAGTGGTAAATGCAAAGGGTGAGCTGTCAGGGGCATTTGCCTTCGGCGGTGCCGATGAACAGGCTAAACGGCTAAAGGCTGATGGAATTGAGGTCATAGACGGCAGGGTTGACCTTGATAAATATGGAATACGGGTTGTAGATGATGTTATATATGCAGCTTCCGAAACTGCGCCGGTGTCATCCTGGTAAGTTTCTTGAACATGACGATAAAATGGCTGGCATCTGAGTATCCCACATCAGATGCAATGTCCTGCACCTTGCGTCTTCTGTTTATAAGCAGTAATTCCTTGGCTTTATTGATTCGGTAGTTCGTCAGGTACTCATACACCGAGCAGTTCATAAACTCCGTAAAAACACGCGATAGATATTGCTGCGATACAAATACACCATCGGCAAGCTCCTTGGCACTGATATCGTCCATGTAGCGTTCTTCTATAGCATTTATAACAGGCTTTATAAAACGCACATAGCTTTGGTCATCGCTATCGTGTGTGTGATTAGACTGGTCTGAGAGCAAAAGCATGATACCATAACAGTCGAGCGAGAGCATCTGCGTATCACTGGAGCGTTCCTTAAAGTCTTCTACTGCCTTGTCAATCGCTTCCGACACCTCCATCCCCTTATTCTCATCAATCAGCCGGTATTCCTTTTCATCAAACATTTCCCTGAAGGCTGCCGCCATTGTCCCTGTAAAAGTGGCAAACTCTGTTTTCCATGGCAGGGTATTGCCGGAAGTCATGTTTTTATTGTGATAGGAGTGCGGCACGTTTGGAGCAATGAGAATCCCCTGCCCCTTTTGCAGTTCAATCGTATGACTGTTTGACAAAACATTGTCTGAAACAGCCTGATTCCTGCTGTATACCGTCACCTCACCCACGCCCTCCTTTGTCTGTAAATAATGGTACAGCGGATACCCTTCCGGGCGGGTAACGCTTTCCTGCTCCCAGTCGTTGCCGACAGAGTCGAATTGAAACGGTTCTCTTGCGAAATTGCTTCCAAAATAAATAGGCATGCTTTCTCCTTTCAAAAACGGTTTAGTTTCATAATGTTATATAATTTGGTTTATGATGTTATACTATTTTCCGTAAATGTATTATATGATTAGTGCATAAGGAAACACATTTATAGTTTAAGAATATCATAATATTGGGGTTAATACCATAACGGAGGGAAAAAATGCAGTCAAAATTCAAAAGAATCCTTTTCGGAGGAGATTACAATCCAAATCAGTGGCCTAAGGAGGTCTGGGAGCAGGACATGGCATACTTTAAGGATGCCCATATCAACAGTGCCACAATCAACGTTTTTTCATGGGCTAAAATACAGCCGTCTGAGAATGAGTATAATTTCACAGAGCTTGACGAGATAGTTGATATGCTCTCAAACGAAAACTACGACATCGTCATGGCAACATCTACAGCAGCACTGCCTGCATGGATGGTCAAAAAATATCCTGAGACGATGAGCACCGACTACGAGGGACGCCAGCATAAATTTGGAGCCAGACACAATTTCTGTCCAAACTCCCTGGTATATCAGAAGTACGCAAAGGCTCTTACGACAGAGCTTGCAAAACGCTATAGCGGCAATAAAAATATTTCTGTATGGCACATCAATAATGAGTACGGCGGATACTGTTACTGTGACAACTGTCAGAAGCAGTTTCGTGTATGGCTCAAGGATAAGTACAAGACTCTTGATGCCGTAAATGATGCCTGGAACACAGAGTTCTGGGGACACACCTTCTACGACTGGGATGAGATAGTCGTACCTAACGAGCTCAGCGAGGAGGCATGGGGCGGCATGACAAGCTTTGCCGGAATATCAACAGACTACAGACGTTTTTACTCTGACAGCATGCTGAACTGCTATAAGCTGGAGCGCGATGCCGTTAAATCTATCATTCCCGATGCGCTTGTCACAACAAACCTGATGGGTACCTTCAAGGGCCTTGACTATTTCAAGTGGGCTAAGGAGATGGATATCGTGTCGTGGGATAATTACCCTGCATACGACACACCATGGAGCATGGTTGCGATGACTCACGATTTGATGCGAGGTCTTAAGGATGAGCCATTCATGCTCATGGAGCAGACTCCAAGCCAGCAGAACTGGCAGCACTACAATTCATTGAAGCGTCCGGGACAGATGCGTGCACAGAGCTATCAGACCATAGCCCACGGTGCAGACACTATCCAGTTCTTCCAGCTCAGACGAAGCAAGGGTGGCTGCGAGAAATTCCACGGTGCTGTAATAGCACATGTCGGAACAAACGACACAAGGGTATTCAGGGAGACTGCACAGCTTGGACGAGAGCTTGAAAGCTTCGGCACAAGGACACTTGGCACACGCAATAAGTCAGATGTGGGAATCATCTTTGACTGGGACAATTACTGGGCACTTGAGTACACAAGCGGACCTACACAGGACCTTAAATATGTTGACCAGATTCACCACTATTATGAGTATTTTTACAACAAAAATATCTCAGTCGATATGATTCCGGTTGACGGTGATTTTTCAAAGTATAAGGTGATTGCCGCACCTGTTCTGTACATGGTAAAGGATGGCATGAAGGAAAAGCTTGAGCAGTTTGTGAAAAACGGCGGTACTCTCATCACAACATTTATGAGTGGTATTGTGGACCAGTCTGACAACGTGCATCTGGGCGGATATCCGGGACCGCTTCGCGAGATGGCAGGTGTCTGGGTTGAGGAAATTGACGCGCTCGCACCGGAGCAGTCAAACACTGTAAGCTTTTCGGATGGAAAAGAATATAAATGCAATCTGCTGTGCGACCTGATGCACCCGGAAGGGGCAGAAGTACTCGCCACATATGAAAGCGATTTCTATGCAGGAATGCCTGCTGTCACAAAAAACATCTACGGAAAAGGCCATGTATACTATGTTGCCACACAGCTTGAGGCAGCCGGACTTGCAAGGGTGCTTGATGAAGTCACAAATGAAGTGTCTGTATCAGGTGTCATTGCTGAAAAGACAGGTCTTGAAATTACATGCCGCGAAAGCGAAAATACATGCTTTTACTTTGTGATAAATTTCACTGATGAAAAGCAGACTCTCCCTGCAAGCCTTGCAGGAATGGTTGACCTGATCACCGGAGAAACAGCTAAAGAGGGCGATGTGATGAACAAGTGGGATGTGAAGATACTTCAGGAAGCGCTATAAGAGAACCTTAATTATGTAAATTAAAGCATATAGTAAAGCCACACAAAAGCCGCTGCAGCAAGGCAGCGGCTTTTATCTTTGGCTTCTATTTTGTAAGTATAAGAGGATGTATATATGCGTAAAAACAACAGTGGAACCATTATTTAAGTAAATGGTTCCACTGTTTTTATTAACTACGTTTTCTTCTTAATGAAACAACTATAGCTGCTGCTCCGATAATAAACACAGTAAGCATCAGGTCAGCCTGCATATTATCGCTTGTTTTTGCTGACTTTGCCTTCTCTGTTTTCTTTGACTCATTTGATTTTTTAACATCTTTTGCTGCATTCTTTGAATCAGACTTGTCCTTATATGCTACTGCATATGTTGAAAAACGATCCGTAGCAAAAGTCAATGTGCCATCTGCTTCATTGAACTGCGGAGTAATGATATCAGCAACGCCATCATGTACGCGGATAATCACATAGCTTCTTACTTTTGTATTGTCTTTATTCAAAAGATCATCAGAGAGTTTATATAAGATATCCACTGGTTTTGACAGCTTTGTGATATTCTTCTCAATAATCGCCTTACTGTCTGCATCCTTGATATTTAGCATCATTGTGATATCAAGGTAAGTACCTACTGTATACTCATTTTTTGCTGTATCAATAAGCTTTTTGTCTGCATCATTTGGTGTAAACGCCTCAACCTTTTTGGTGATTGACGTGTTCATGCCACTATAAATAGCATCAATCTCTTTATCTGTCAGACCTGTAATCGTTTCAAGAATCGCAGCTGTTTTGGCATCAAGCTGTGGCTTATCTATAGACTCAAGCTCTGCAATAATATCTCTTGCTTCATTATAGCATCCGGTATAACCATTATACTCATCAGTCACACCTTCTTTTTCCTTCTCCGCCTGTGAAAATGCATTATAATACTTTTTCAAAAGCTCGTAAGTCTTTGCCAAATCTGCATATGACTCAACTATCGCATTTCTGTCTGATACAGCGGTGTCATAGGCTGTAATAATATTTGTCTGATTTTTAATCGCCTCATAATAATTCTTGCGTGATCCTGAGATGTTTTTTTCTTCATCTCCATGGAAAGCACTGAGTGCCTTGTCAAAGCTGTCAAGCTGTTTACCATAGACATCAGACATATTAGCATAAAGTATGAATGACGGGCTTAGCAGAACTGCTTTTACATCCTCCATAGCACCGGCAATCTCACCTTTCAGCTGTTCTACACTTCCTGCTGATTCTTTATAGCTTGATTCTATATCCTCTGCCAGCTGCTTATCTATAGGAAGTTTTTTTACTGCTTCATACGCTTTTTTAACATTTTCAGCATTTGCTGCCAATTTGTCCGGTGTTACGGCATCATATGCCTCACCTGCTTTGTCAGTAGCTCCTTTTGCTGCCAAATACAAATTATTTACAGTCTTTTCATCAGTGCTCTTTGTCTCCAGATATGTGGTGACCGCACCTGTCTTTCCCAATTCTTCATCGCCAAAGCAGTCGGTGACGGAATTCCAAAACAGCTCTGTTGGTGCCCAGTATTCTTCAATTGACTTCCAATAAGCCTCAACCCTTGTATTCATAGCTTCTTCATCTATTGTTTTCTTTACTATGACATAGGTTGAGAACTTATTTGTCTCAAATGATATCTTGCCGTCTGAAACTGTTGCATCAAGCACATCATAGCTTCCATTGTGCTCCCTGACAACTGAATATTCACTGTCTTTATCAAAATCCTTGATAGCAACATCAAGTCTGATTGGTTTCTCAAATTCAGTGATATCATTTACCCAGTAATTATCAGCGCTGATTTCCTGCATATTTGTTCCCTTGCTTACTATATTTTGAAGGGAAATATCCAGATTGGCAACAACCTCTTTCTTTACTCCATCGGTGGCAGCAATCTGTTCATTTGCTTTTGTAGTATCCGAAGCACTGTCTGATACATCTATCTTCAGATTTCCCGATGCTGCGGCATTATCACCATCGCTGATTTCAATTTTTCCTACCGCTGCAGAGCTTACGTCTGTGACATCAGCTGCCTTTACAAAGGCACCCTTGAAATGCACATTTGTCTGTGGCATTGTGAAAGTAAATGTAGATTTTTTCTCCTGCGGTGCAAGAGTATTTCCATTTATGGATACACTGTCAAGCTGATAGCCATAATCCGGAACAAGCTCAACAGTTACCTGCTGCCCCGGTTCTACTACCAGATTTCCACCATCCTTATTACCCGGATTACTTCCATACATATCCCAGTCTGTGAAATCTGTCTTGTCACCTACCTTGATGATTTTCGCTGTGCCATGCTCCAGATATGCATCCTCACCATATCTCTTTGCATCATATACCCACGTTACTGTGTAGCGTACCTTATCTATCTGGATAAAGGTCTGACCTGCATTGATTTTCACTGCATTTTTCTTTCCTATCTTCACAGATGTCTGGAGCATATAGCTGCCGCTGCCTGCTTTATCTGTCAGATATGCCATGATGCTTGTAACAGCTGAATCAAACTCATATGAGCATCCGTTCTTTCTTACCTTTGAATTTGCATCTGACGCAAGCTCCTTCAACGACTTATAATTTGCCCCATTATCAAGACTTACCATTACAAGTGCTGCCAGTGTATCAGTGTCTGCCGCATCGCCCTCCACACGAAGCTGTATTGTTTGTGTTGCTCCCTGTGGCGGCCTTCCCGGCTGCTCTCCCGGCTGTGGTTCACCCGGTCTGCCCTCACCCGGCTGCTGATTCTCATGCTGCTCCCCCTCTGCCCATGCGCTCTGTGCCGGTGCAATCGCAAGCACCATAACAAGCGCAAGCATAACAGCCATCATTCTTTTGATTTTATTCATACTGCCTCTTCTCCCTTCCACGCATACTATATGATGACACTCTAAGTGCATGTCATTTATGCGTTTTACAAGTTATTACGATAGGAGAATTGTACCATTACACACAAAAAAAGGACAGTTGACATTCGTCTCAAAATGTCAAAAGTCCCATAAAATCACTGTTTTTCACGCGTCCAGCTATAATAGAACTGTACCAGTCCCATGCGCGCCTTAGTCTTGGTTTTTTCATTCATATTTGCAATATGTCTGTAGAGGGCTGCGCGCGAAACTGCCAGCTGCTTTGCCACCTCCTGCATACTTTCATCAGAATGCAAAAGATAAACAAGCACTTCGCCCTCACGCGGTGTGAGATTAAATTCCTGCACAAACAGCTCAAGCAATTCATCATCTGTCATTTTAGCTGCCTCATGGACTGTTATTTCAGCTTTGTCCTCTGCCTGTCTCTTCCTATACACATTTTCCGTATTATGCGATTCAACAGATAAATATATTTCTGTATCCCCCCTGCGCTGCTGCTCATAATATATAAACATAATCACACTGGTCACCGCAAACAATAGCACACCGATAATCATGGTAACATACTGCGGTGCTCTCATGATATAAAGTGATACTCCTGCCACCACTACAGCTGCTGTATTGTTCACGGCTCTGCCCATCCCGGCCCAAAGCGCCGGCTTATCAGTATGACATGCAAATATCATAAATCTTGAAGCAAAATAGACTGAGAAAAATCCTGCTGAGAGATAAAAAATGATAAGCCCTATCATAAAAGGGCCTCCACAGCTAATTACAATCAGACATGTTGTGGAAAGCAAAAGTACTATATACATGATAAAGTCCATCATTCTATTATCATCCGTACTATATAAAAATCCGGCAACAATACCGCTGTATGCCAGAATGATTCTGGGCCACTGCCCTATATCCACGCTTCCTGCAGCATGCACCAGTGTAACAGCATTATCAAGTGTTGCAAACACAAATGTCATAACAAACACAATCAATATAAGGATTATTCCAAGCTTTTTAGGCGCATACCCAGAGACTGCACTCTCTGTATCTGTATTTTCCACAGAAAATACAACATCAGAGCATGTATATCCACATGCCTCACATAAGCTCCCGGCACAGAATACTGTCATAATAATCATAGCCGCCGCAAGAAAAATCACCTGACACACACCCTCCGCTATCAGGTTATTGTGCACAAGCTGCAGCAAAATTCCAATTCCGTATGATATTCCCGCCAGCTGTGTAATCCCATTTAGACCTTCATCAATGTGCTTCACCGCAAGAGCTGCCTGTGTATGGACAAGGCTTCCAAAATAGCCCAGCACAATAAACAGGATAATTCCAAAAAGCAGCTCTCCTGCATAGCTTCCTGTCAGATATATGCCTATCATACATATCAAAGAGAGTGCCCCTGAAATGCATGGTATTATTTTTTTATTAAAGCTCTTTTTGTCACATATTCTGTCAATAAAATAATATGACAAAAAACCCGGCACACTGCTGCCTAAAATAAAGCTCTGCGCCATAACCACACCGTTTGAATCAGTAAATACAGCCATTCTGTTATCAAACATATACTCGCTGCACAGAAAGACAAAATAAAAAAGAGCAAGCGAACTAATATTTCCGGATAGTTTTTTTATACTATTTATATTCATCTCACCTGCTCCTTAACACCAATAAATATTTCATGCTTTCACCATACACCGCTTCTTAAAGAAAGCGATTCCATAGCAGAGCACCTCATCATAATCCTCTTCAAGCTGCTTTGCATACATCTGATTCTCTATCTGCTTTAAAGCTTCATCACACTCATACTCAAGCTTTTCAAGCTGTCTTGTGTATTTTGCTTCAAACACTGCTACCCTGCCATGTATCTGGTCCTTCACCACCACATCACTTCTGCCATCGCCATACTCCTTATTTGACTCCACCATATAGCCTGCTCCGGCAAAAATTCCTGCCAGAAATGCATGGTAAAAATCCTCTTTGTAATCATGATAGCTGATGGTTCTGCGTAAGAGTCTGTTTAATTCGCCTTGAAGCTCCTGTATATTTCCTTTCCAGACAGCATCAAACAATGCACTTCTGTTCCATTTTGGCGCACTCTCATCAAACCATCTGATGACCGTTGTCTCATAAATTTCTTTGATTTCCTCGTTTGGTATTGTCAGAGCAGTAAACCTATCGGGCAGCGGATTTTCCAGCTCGTCAGCCCGGACACTTGTCAGATATCCGGTCAGATACAAAATGCTCCACAGGTTCTCTTCTGATGAATGAAGATAGTCATATGTCAGATTTTCATCAACCTGCTGTACGATATATCCTCCGGAAAGAAGTGTCTCAAGCTTTTGAGTAATACTGCTTCCCGCATAATCAATAAATGATCTGATAATTGCATTATCACTTGTATTTCTCCAATAGCTAAGTGGTTTTGCATCAGGCTTGCGCTGTAAATCAAGCACGTAATTCATCACATCCCACGGACAATATACATCAACCTCTCCAAAATGATATCCATCATACCATTTTCTTATATTTTCCGACTGATTTAAAATATGAGCATCCTTTAATATCTCATCCACCTCACTCTGAACAAACCCAAAATACTCGGTAAGCCGTGAGTCTGCAACAGAATCCGAAACAAAATTATTCGTTCCCGTAAAAATGCTTTCCTTCGCGATTTTAAGACAGCCTGTTACAACAGCAAATTTTAAGGCGCAATTATCCTTCAACGCCTGCATAAGCCCCTTCATCATATCAAGCATCTGTCTGTAATAACCACCTGCATTTGCCTTTGCAATAGGCACATCATACTCATCAATAAGCAAAATAACCTGTCTGCCATAATACAAATTCATGAGCGTTGTAAGAAGCCGTAAGCTGTTCTTAAGCTCTGTCTGCGTTGCCTCTCCCGCAGCAATATTTCTAAATGTCTTTTTCTGGTATTCAGTAATCCTCTCATCATCAAGCAGATATAAATGCTCATTAAAAAGCTCTGCGATAACAGAAGAAAGCATCGCACATGCACTGTCAAAATCCAGACCATCTACCTGACAGATCGGAAGAGCACACGTCTGAACTCC
>ERZ1024411.31-NODE-31-length-17144-cov-9.491135_pt1 | contig 17144 bp, 16 predicted proteins | sample MGYA00520784_ERZ1024411 | MGnify/ENA primary metagenome ERZ1024411 (study PRJEB33242, sample SAMEA3444280) | Homo sapiens | biome: Host associated; feature: Gastrointestinal tract; material: Stool | place: Uganda | collected 2011-01-01 ...
TTCAAAGAAGTTCAGTCAGATTAAACCTTATGATGATTATAATGTCACAGATGTACCATGGCATGAGGCTATGGTGGCAGGTAATGGAAGGCTTGGCGTGCTTGAATCATGTGCGCCTATAGAGGACAGTCTTATATATCAGAATGTTGAATTTGTTATGCCATCGGAAGAGCCAAGACATGTGCCTTACGAGGTTACAGCACAGTTAGATGAAGCCAGACAGTCAGTTATTAATTTTGATGATACATGGAATATTCATGATAGAAAAAGAACGAATATGTACTGTTATCATCCAGGTCATATGATAAGACTGACACTTGAAGGAGAGCCGGATATTTCTGATTACAGAAGATGGACAGATTATAAGACTGGTACAATAAATACTACATTTAAATCAGACGGAGCTTCTATTTCAAGAAGTACATATGTATCCATAAAACAGAATGTGATTATAACTAAAATAATAGCTGAAAAGTCTATTGACATGTCGATATCAATAGATGATTTTGAGTCTATGCCGAAATTTGGAGTCCAGAAGAACAATATCCCTGCGCCTGAAAGAAATATGCTGTATTCAAGATTTATAAGAGATAACATAATAGGTACGGTTGTGCATTATCCTGAATATGATGGAAGTGAGCTTGCAAAGGGTGGATTTGCAGGTGTTACAAAAATATTGACAGATGGTGATATGAGGGTTTTATCAAAGCCTAAAGACAGCCGTGCATATACCTGCATTGATGAGACTGCGCCGGTTATTGATATATCACATGCAGAAAGCATTTTACTTGTAACATATACTGACTGGACAGATGATTTGGGAGAATATTGTGAGTTCAGGGACAGAGTTAATGGCAAAGATACATTTGCACTGGTAGATAAATGTATTAACAAAGTTGACGGTGTTGATATTACGGAAGAACCGGTAAGTTTAGGACATAAGAATATAGAGCTTGAGCTTGATGGCAGATATTTTTGCGAGTCTGCTAATGAAGAACTGCTTGACTTGCAGAAAAATGAATATGACATTATGCCTCATCTGCTGGAAAAATTATATTATAACGGTCTGTATGGAATGCAGGCATGCGCAGGAACGACAGCGCCAAGACTCAGCGGCTTGTGGGTTGGTGAGTGGAATCTGTTGTGGAGAAGTGCGTACACAATGGATGCCAATGTTAATATTCAGGTTTCAGGAATGAACAGTTCAGGATTGTATGAAGCAGGCGTCGGTTATATGTGGTTTATTCTGCGGCAGATACCGGACTGGGTTAATAATGCGGCAATGGTGTATGGGATGAAGGATGCAGTGCTGATCCCGGTTAATACTGACGGCCACAGGGCAATGATGGTAGAGTACGATATTAATTATCCATTCCAGTACTGGAATGCCGGTGCTGGCTGGATGCTTATTCCTATATATGAATTCTTACAGACTTACGGCGACGCTATTATAACAACTGATGATGCGGCACTGATTAAGATGTACGGCAAAGATACATTTGATGTAAGAAAAGATGTATATGAGCCACTTCTTAAAAAGACCTATAATTTCTGGAAACAGATAGGAAATCCTGAGTATTACACAGATACAGACGGTAATGCAAGGTATGAGAAGGGTAAATCCAGCCTTAATAAGGGCGAGCATTATCTTATTATTCCATCATTTTCACCGGAGAATAAGCCTTTTGGATATCATAGTGCGATTACTGCCAATGCAGCAATGGATATCTCTGCGGCTAAAGATGTAATTAATATGTATATTGAGATGATTAATAAAGAGATGGCTGAAGAGGATAAGACTGCAGCAAAGCAGGATGTATCAGAGGCGGAAGCACTCTTAAGAATGTTACCTGATTTTATGTATGATGAGTCAGGTGCAGTTAAGGAATGGTCTATGAAGGAGTATGGCGAGAATAATGCTCACAGGCATATAAGCCATCTTTATCCGGCATGGCCGGCTTTGCAGACTCAGCATGACAGTAAGTTAGCAGCTGCATGTCGTCAGGCAATCATTAACAGAAATCATGAGAATAAAGGAAAAGATGATACTGCTTCACATGGATGGATACATAAGGCGTTAGTAGAGGCACGCCTTAAAAATGCAGATGCTGTATATGATACGCTTAATCTGCTTGTACACAGTGACATATTTTACACAACTTTATTTACAGACCACAATACTGACAGGAGCAAAGGTGTGTTTTGTACAGATACCGCATTTGGACTGGTTGGAATTATTAATGAAATGCTTGTATATTCGGATGAACATACAATTGAACTGCTTCCGGCGTGGTCAGACAAGCTTGGAAGCGGCATGGTTAAGGGACTTCGTACAAGATGTGGGATTACGATAGATGAGCTTAAGTGGGATGTTGATAAGAAGAAAGTGTATGTGAGTCTTGACTGGGATATGGCAGACAATATTAATATAGTATGCAGAAATTACCAGATTGAAAAAATCGGACATAAGATGAAGGCGTAATATAATGAAAAAGAAATTGTTTTTTTGTATGGTGATGGTTATTATATGTATGTGTGCATGTGGAAAAAAGAATGTTGTGTCAGATATGGAAAGCAGCCATGATGAGACACATTTGTATGAAATACAGACAGATATTAGTACTGCTGAAGAGACAACACAGGAGGAAACGACTCTGGAAGAAGTTGCAGAAGAGACAGAAAGTACAGAGGAAGAGACAACTTTGGAAAATGTTGTGGAAGCTGTAGCAGAGGGAAATATTGATGTTACAGAAGAATTGAAGGAAGATGCAATGGCTGAAACTGAAGTACAGACAGAACCGGAAGTTACAGAAGAAGTAAAACCAAAGCAGGTTGTTATATGTATTGATCCGGGGCATGGTGGAGACAGTGAAGGAACAAAGCAGGAATATGATGGAGTTCTTGTGATGGAGAAAAATCTTAACTATCGTATTGCAACGACTCTGAAAAAGTATCTTGAAGAGAATGAAGGGATTAAGGTTATTCTTACAAGAAACGGTGATTATGATTTAAGTCTTTCTAACCGTATAAAGTATGCAGTTGATAATAATGCGGATTATTTTATTTCTGTTCATGTTAACAGCAGAAGTACCGATGAGGTTGATTCACATGGTTGTATGGTTCTTATGAGCTGTAGCAGATATCAGCCATCAAATGCAAAGGTGGCAAGCGTATATGATTCTGAGATGAGGATGGCTAAATCAATAATATCCAAATTAAATGTGTTAGGACTTCCAATAGCCAATGACTGGAATACTGAAAATACCGGAGGAATTTTGCAGAGGGTAACAACAGTAGGAGAAACATATCCTGATGGTTCGCCAGCGGATTATTATACATTGTTGTATTGTGGTACTAAGGCAGGGCTTCCTTCTATTATTGTTGAACATGCTTTTTTGAGTAATGAAGGAGATTACAGAAATTTTCTCAGTACTAATGAAAAACTTGACGCACTTGCGAAAGCAGATGCAGAGGCAATAATTGAATCTATAAGATGAATTTGATTGAAAAAATCGGACATGAAAGGCAGAGCTGATGATAACTACAACTTTATGCTATATAGAGAAGGATGGGAAGTATCTTATGCTTCACAGAGTGAAAAAGCATAATGATATTAATGAAGGTAAATGGATTGGAGTGGGCGGACATGCTGAGAATCAGGAGACTCCTGAGGAATGTCTTGTGCGTGAGGTAAAGGAAGAAACAGGTCTTACGCTTACTTCATACAGATTCCGCGGGCTTGTAACATTTATAAGTAATGAATGTGAGCCAGAGCTTATGTGTGTATTTACGGCAGATGGCTTTACAGGTGAGCTTATTGAATGCGACGAAGGAGAACTGGCTTGGGTTGATAAAGAAGAGGTTCCAGGGCTTCCGACATGGGAGGGTGACAGGGTATTTCTGAACCTTCTTCTTTCGGGGGAGAAGAGATTTTTCTCGATAAAGCTTAAGTATGAAGGCAGCAGACTTGTGGAAAAACAGGTCAATCTGTATTAGAATACAGGTTTGAATATATTTACAGATGGAGTAATTTAGCAGCAATGGACGGCAGTAAGAAAAAAGTTATCAGCAAAGCACTTGTATGTGCATTTCCACATACTATTCCGATTCTGGCAGGCTTTCTGTTTCTTGGAATGGCATATGGAATATATATGAATGTATCGGGGTTTAGTTTTGTGTATCCGATGATTATGAGTGCGGTTATATTTGGCGGAAGTCTTGAATTCGTTACAGTGAGCATGCTTTTATCAACATTTGCACCAATACAGACACTTCTTATGGCATTCATGATTCAGGCAAGACACCTGTTTTATGGAATAGCGATGCTCGATAAATTCAAGAATATGGGTTGGAAGAAATTCTATCTCATATATGCAATGTGCGATGAGACTTTCAGTGTGAATTATTCAGCAGAGATTCCGGAAGATGTTGACCGTGGCTGGTTTTATTTCTGGGTGACTTTGTTTAACCAGATATACTGGGTTGGAGGTGCAACGCTTGGCGGACTGCTTGGCAATCTCATAACATTTGACACGAAGGGACTTGATTTCGTGATGACTGCGATGTTTGTAGTCATATTCATGGATCAGTGGTCGAAAGAGAAGAATCACATGAGTGAGCTTATCGGTATGATTGCAAGCGTTGCCTGCCTTCTTATATTCGGGGCAGACAATTTCCTGATACCAACTATGGTTGTGATTGTTGTTATGCTTACGATGTTAAGAAAATATGATGAGAAGAGGGCTTTGAAGGAGTCAGAAAATGAGCCGGTAAAAGATGATTTGAAGGAGGACGCGGTACAATGACGATAACACAGCAGATTATTACAATTGCCATGTGTACTCTTGGCACTATGGCAACGCGTTTTCTTCCGTTTATGATATTTAATGAAAAGAGGACAACACCAAAGTACATAACTTATCTTGGAAAGGTTCTTCCGGGAGCAATATTCTCAATGCTTATTGTGTACTGCCTTAAAAATGTTAAGGTCACAAGTTACAGCTATGGCCTGCCAGAACTGATTGCAATTATTGTGACGGTTCTTCTTCACAAATGGAAAAAGCAGATGCTTGTCTCTATTGCAGGCGGAACGATATGTTATATGCTGCTTGTGCAGCTGGTGTTCAGATGATGTCAGGCAAGTGTACGATTAGAGTGTATGAATTGGAGGTTTAGATATGAATAAGAAATTATTAGTAGTTATTGATATGCAGAATGATTTTATTACAGGAGCATTAGGCAATAAAGAGTGTCAGGCAGTTGTGCCTGCAGTGGCAGCAAAGGTTAAGAGTGCAGAAGGAAATGCAGATATTGTATACACACTTGACACCCACACGGAAGATTATATGAATACACAGGAGGGAAGAAATCTTCCTGTGAAGCATTGCATAAAGCCTGATAATGGATGGAAGCTGATACCTGAACTTGAGGGAATCAAGGCAGTAAGAAGCTTTGAAAAGCCGACATTTGGATCAATTGAGCTTGCTGAATGGATTAAAGAAAATGGTTATACAGAGGTTGAACTTATCGGCGTATGCACAGATATCTGTGTTATCAGTAATGCCATGACAATCAAGGCTGTTAATCCGGAAGTGGTAATATCAGTTGATGCAAAATGCTGTGCCGGAGTTACACCTGAGTCGCACATCAATGCACTGACGGCGATGAAGGTATGCCAGATACATGTGGAAGAGTAAAGATGGCAGACACATCACCTTGTTCCGAAAAATACAATTTTTAAACAACCTTATTGATTAATATCATCATATAGCAATAATCAATGCACCAAGATAATAGTTAATCAGGACAAAGGCGTCTGTGTTAATTCACGAAAGTGGATTGCACAGGCGCATTTTTATTTGCAGGAAAGATTGATTGTATCGGGTGGATATATGAGATGGAGAAAAGATTGGAGGCAAGGATATGGTTAATTACACATGTATGCAGAATGTAAAAATTATGGCAGGACAGGGTGTTCATAAGAATATGGGCGAGGCGTTAAAAGAGGCAGGTTATAAGAAAGCATTTGTTGTATATGACAATGGCGTTAAGGCTGCTGGAATTATTGGAAAAGTGCTGGGAAGCTTAGATGAAGCTGGAATCAGTTATACAGAATTTGACAAGGTGCTTCCTGATCCTCCTGCAAATGTGGTTGATGAAGGCGGAAAAATTTGTAGAGAACAAGGATGTGACTGTGTAATAGGTATTGGAGGAGGAAGTGCAATAGATACGGCAAAGGGAATTAATATTCTCCGTGTTAATGGTGGAAGTATATTGGAATATGCCAATCCAGAAAAAGAAATGAAGAAGTCGTCAGGACTAATGAGTGTTCCTACGACATCGGGAACCGGTTCGGAATTATCCAATGGACTTATTATATCAGACACAGAAAAGAATATTAAAGTTGCAATTCTTGTTGTTAATGGTATGAGTGAATTTGCGGTTATTGATCCGGAGTTTTCAGCCGGAATGCCTAAGGGGCTGACAATAATGACCGGACTTGATGTATTTTCACATGCGGCAGAAGGATACACAACAATACTTGCTAATCCAATGACAGATATGATTACAAAGGCAATTATGGAAAATGTTGTTAAGTATCTTCCAAAGGCAGTTGAGAATGGTGCTGATATGGAGGCAAGAGAAAAGATGCATATGGCAGCATCATTAGGAGGCTGGATGTTAGCTAATTCAAGTGCACATGTCGGACATTCACTTGCACATGTAATTGGCGGCATGTATCACATTCCACATGGAGCCTGTTGTGCATATTCACTTCCTGTTGTGTTAGAAGCAGTAAGTGAAACACTTCCGGATAAAGTAAAGGATATTGGAACAATTCTTGGTGCTTCATATGATGGAACAGAAAGTGCTGGGGAAATAGGAATTAAAGCAGCAGAGGCTTATAAAAAATTTGCATATGAAACAGTAGGTGTTAAGAAGATAACAGATTATGTGAGTGATGAAGCTGATATAAAGCTGCTTGCTGACAGGGTAGTTAATGAACCGCTTGCAGGTCTGTCACCTGTTAAGATAACTGAGGAACTGGCAGGCAATATGATAAAGAAAATATTTTCATAAATGTAGAAAGGAAATGGTTGTTATGGCAGATAGAATAGCAGAACATCCAATACTGGGTGTTCAGGAAAAAGGAGCTTTGGTTGAATTCAATTTTGACGGTAAGAAAGTGCAGGGATATGAAGGTGAGCCGATTGCGGCAGCACTAAAGGCGGCAGGAGTTATGGTACACAGATACACAAAGAAGGAGCATAAGCCCAGAGGAATATTCTGTGCAATAGGAAGATGTACAGACTGTGTAATGGTTGTTGATGGTGTGCCAAATGTAAGAACATGCATAACACCACTGAAAGCAGGAATGGATGTGAGAACCCAGTATGGCGTCAGTGATAAGCCTTTTGATGAACAGTAGGAGGATGTGGACATGAAAAGATATGATTTAATAATTGTAGGAGCTGGTCCGTCTGGATTGTCTGCGGCAGTAGAGGCAGCAAAGAGAGGACTTAATGTAGTTGTATTTGATGAAAATGAGAAGCCGGGCGGACAGCTTTTTAAGCAGATACATAAATTCTTTGGTTCTAAGGAACACAGAGCCAAGGTAAGAGGATTTGTAATAGGACAGCAGCTGCTGGATGAAGCAGATAAGGCTGGTGTAAATGTAGTTCTTAATGCAACAGTAATAGGTCTTTATCAGGATAAAGAGGTAGTTGTTAAGATAGGTGATGAGATTCACCACTATAAAGGCGATGCAGTAATAATTGCCACAGGAGCTGCTGAAAATATGGTTACATTTCCGGGCTGGACACTGCCGGGGGTTATAGGTGCAGGTGCAGCACAGACAATGATGAACCTGCATGGAGTGCTTCCGGGCAAGAAAGTGCTTATGTTAGGTTCAGGTAATGTAGGACTTGTAGTTTCATTTCAGCTTATACAGTGTGGCTGTGAGGTTGTTGCACTTGTTGATGCTGCACCGAGAGTCGGCGGATACGGTGTTCATGCTGCAAAGGTTGCAAGGACGGGAGTTCCATTTTATCTGTCACATACAATAGTAAAGGCAGAAGGAGACACAGAGGTTACAGGAGTAACAATAGCTGAAGTGGATTCTAATTTTAAATTCATACCGGGCACAGAGAAACATTTTGATGTAGACACTATATGTCTGGCTGTAGGACTTTCGCCTATGTCACAGCTTCTTAAGATGGCAGGCTGCAAGATGGAGGATAATCCAAAGAGAGGCGGTCAGGTTCCAATCTGTGATGAATATGGAAGAACATCATTACCGGGTGTATTTGTTGCAGGAGATGTATCAGGAATAGAGGAAGCTTCATCAGCAATGATAGAGGGTCGAATGGCAGGAATAACAGCAGCAGAGTATCTCGGATACATAGAAGAAAAAGAGATGGACGATTCATTAAAAGAACTGGATAAGGCACTTGATGGACTCAGACAGGGAATGTTTGCACCTAAGAACAGAGGCAAGGCTATAGAGACTACAGAAGAAGGAATTCCTATCTCACAGAATCTTTTAAAGAAGGGATATGTAGCTGATGATGAAATTGAGAGATTTCCGGGAGTTACACACAGACCGGGAGTTCATCCGGTTATGGAATGTACACAGAATATTCCATGTAATCCATGTCAGGATGCATGTCCTAAGGGATGTATCTCAATAGGATCTAATATAACATCACTTCCTATAGTTGTAGATAATTCACAGTGTATTAACTGTGGAATGTGCGTAGCAAGCTGTTCAGGTCAGGCAATATTCCTTGTTGATGAGGACTGTGGTGATGGAACGGCAACAGTCACTATTCCATATGAATTCCTGCCATTGCCAGAAGCGGGAACTAAGGGCGCAGGTCTTGGAAGAAATGGTAAGAAGATATGTGATGCAGAAGTGGTAAGTGTTAAGAGCAGCAAGGCATATGACAAGACCAATCTTTTAACAATGCGTGTACCAAAGGAATATGCAATGAAAGCAAGATTCTTTAAAGCTGAATAAGACAGAAATGGAGGAATGAGTATGAATAGCGTTAATGATAGATCAAGAGATATTGGCCCATTTGTACCGGGACCTGATGATGACATGCTTATATGCCGTTGTGAAGAGGTTACAAAGGGTGAAATAAGAAAAGCAGTACATGATGGAATGTGGACAATAACAGAGATAAGAAGATATCTAAGAACCGGAATGGGATTATGTCAGGGACAGACATGCAGCAAGCTTGTAAAAGGAATAGTTGCAAGGGAATTGGGAGTGTCACCTGCAGAATTAGAACCGGCAACTTCAAGAGTTCCTATGCGTCCTATTGAGATGCATGTGTTTGCAAATGAAGCAAAGGAGGATGAGGCTAATGAGTAATACAGCAGAAGTAGTAGTAATTGGCGGAGGAATAATAGGATGTTCTATCAGCTATTATCTTGCAAAAAAAGGTGTATCAGTCATATGCCTTGAAGGTTCAGACCACTTTGGAAATGGCGGTTCAAGCAGAAATGGCGGAGGTGTAAGACAGTCAGGACGAGATCCGAGAGAGCTTCCTTTGGTTATGTATGGAATAAAGAATTTCTGGCCGACATTGTCCGATGAACTTGAGGTTGATTGTGAATATCATCAGGATGGCAACTTAAGACTTGGAAAGACAGATAAACATAAGCAGATTCTTACAGGACTTACAGAAAGAGCTGTAAAGGTCGGTCTTGATGTAAAGATGATTGACGGGGATGAGGTGAGACGGATTAATCCATATCTTTCGGATGAGGTTACATGTGCAAGCTGGTGTCCGACAGATGGCCATGCCAATCCGCTTACAACAACTCTTGGATATTACAAGATGGCAAGAAAACTTGGTGTACATTTTATCTCAGGAGAAGAAGTTGTTGAGCTTAAGAAGGTTAAAGGAAAATTAAGAAAGGTTGTGTGTGCATCGGGAGATGTATATGAGGGTGAGACAGTTGTTCTGGCAGCAGGATATGAATCCAGAGCCATAGCAGCCACAGTAGGAATTGATATTCCAATGCAGAAGGCAATGCTTGAGGCACTTGTAACAGAGGCACAGCCTCATATGTTTGACCAGATGCTTGGAACAGCAGAAGCAGATTTCTATGGACATCAGACAAAGCATGGTTCATTCGTATTTGGCGGTTCTTCAGGGCTGGAAGGATATACTAAGGACAATGGAACGCCAATATGTTATTCCAAGACAGCACCATGTATATGCCGTGGTATCATGAAGTATTTTCCAGACCTTGCAAATGCAAAGATAGTAAGAACATGGGCTGGATGGATGGACAGATGTGCAGACGGAGTTCCTGTTCTTGGAAATGTCTCAGAAGTTCCGGGACTTGTGTTGGCATGTGGATTCTCCGGTCACGGATTTGGAATTGCACCGGGAGCATCACATCAGCTGGCAGAGCTTATAACTACTGGTAAGACATATGTTGATTTAAGTGCCTTGCGTTATGACAGATTTAAAGCTAAAATCTAAATGTAACATTTGAATGACTTATACAGGAGTATGTTATGATATGGAAAAAGGATAAGTTAAGACCAAGCCAGCCATATTTTGTATTTGACACGAGAGACTTTTATCAGGAGGTCTATCTAAGACAGGGAATATCACATTTCTATACATATCATACAGAGGACAATAATGTATTAAGGACAGTTCCGGATGGGTGTATTGATCTTTTTTTTGAATATGGTAATGATGGCATGAAGGGTTATGTGTGCGGCACAAGGCTTAAGTATGATTGTCAGGACTGGAGTGGAAGAAATGAGGTGTTCGGGGTAAGATTCATGCCGGGAATACAGCCGGAGTTTCTTGCATGTACAATGAAGGATGTTCTCGAACAGAAGCTGCCTTTAGAGGATATGGTAAGATATGATAATACGGAATGGTTTGAAAAGCTTGGAAAAGAACCGGATTTCTATCAGAGAATCAGGATATTTCTGGAAGGATATACCCGTATTGAGAATAGGAAGGCACCTTTATACGGCAAGAAGGAAATAGTACAGTCGGTTAAACAGATGGTATATGACTCAGATGGAACAATAAAGGTTCATGAGATAAGTGGCAATACCGGATATTCTGAGCGGTACATTAACAGGATTTTCATAGAGGAAATGGGATTTTCACCTAAGACATTCTGTAAGATAATCCAGTTTCAGAGAGCACTGGAATTCCTTAATTATGGGGCACCTGATAAAATGACGGATGCTGCTGTATATCTTGGATATTATGACCAGTCACAGTTTATCCGTGATTTTTCTAAGTACGCAGGAGTGACACCAAAAAAATATCTTGATATGGTTGAACGATTCAACTACAAGAACAGAATTAAAAGTTGTGCTGATTTGTACAATTTATAAATGTTACATATGAATATACTGATTTTATAAGACGAAGGCGTCTGACACATGAATAGTGTCAGGCGCCTTTTTGCATCAGCAGCAATTATAATATTAGCAAATTATTAAGGAGGAAGAAGATATGGGATTTTCGAAGATTGAAGTAATTACATCCATGGAGAAATTGTCAAGTCTTAAAGAAGCACTTAACAAGCTGGGAGCAAGCGGAATAACAGTTATACAGGCTTTGGGATGCGGTGTGCAGAAAGGAACTTATGAGTATGAAGCCAGACAGAATTCACAGATGGAGCTGCTTCCGAAACAGATGATTATAACTATTGTTGAAGATGAGCTTATTGATAAAGCTGTGGAGACTATTAAGAAAGAATTATACACAGGTCATATAGGAGATGGCAAAATATTCATTTCACCTGTATCCAATATTATCAGGGTAAGAACAGGAGAAGAAGGAATGGATGCCTTGAAATAAATGTGTTTAAGTATGTAATTTAAGAAGAAGGGAAGAATGCTTATGGAAGAAAAAAAGCTGGGGTTGATGAGTGTCATATCCACAGGCGTAGGTCTTATTGTTGCAACCTCTTGTCTTATGTCGTTAGGACAGGGCGCAGGAATGCTTGGTGTTGGGTTCATAATCCCGATGGTTATTGCGTGTGCAATCAATATATGCACGGCACTTTCAATGGCAGAATTAAATGCATTGATGCCGAATCTTACAGGCGGACTTGCACAGTATACGCTAGCTGGCATGGGACCATTTGTTGCAATAGTTACTATGGTTGGCGGATATCTTGTTTGTCAGTCAATAGCAGGTTCGGTTGAATGTGCAATGTTTGGAAATGCAATTAATACAGTATTTGATACAGGCATCCCGTCAAGCGTATTCTGCATAATATTGCTTGTTGTCCTTATAATTGCCAATCTGCTTGGTGTTGATATGTTTGCAAAGATTCAGAATTTTGTTGTATATGGATTGATTATTTCGCTGGTGATTATGGGATTCATTGGAATTGCCGGTGTTGGAACGGGCGAAAGAATACATCAGCAGATGAATCTGTCTACCGGGGTATCAGATACATTTTCACTGCTTGGACTTGCATTCTTCTTATTCATAGGAAGTGAATTCGTTATTCCAATATCGAGAAATGTGAAGAATGAACGAAAGAATATCCCGCTTGGAATGATTCTCAGTCTCGTGATTATATGTGTAATGCAGATACTTATAGTTATCGGAATGGGACATTACACACCGTGGGACGAACTTGCAGTAAGTGCTTCACCACATATTCTGTATGGTACAGCACTTCTTGGAAAAGCAGGAGCGTTGTGGATGATTCTTGTGTCAGTATTCGCAGTTATAAGTACAGTTAATTCTGCAATAAGTTTTCTTTCATATATGTGTGCGGGAATGGCTAAGATAAACCTTCTTCCGTCAGTTTTTTTAAAGAAGAATAAGAGAGGTGCTTATTATGTAGGAATTCTTGGAATTGGTGCGATTATGATAATAGTCAATGCAACGGGACTGTCAACAAGCGATTCATTATCATTCATGATACTGGTTGCAATTGTATTCTGGATGGTTTCATATGTTGTTTCGAATATAAATGTAATTATATTCCGGAAGAAACTTCCTAAAGCACCAAGAACATTTAAAGTGCCGGGAGGAATAGTGATACCTGTAATCGGAATTATTGGAAATGTAATCATGATATGGAACATATCCGGCGATAGTGCCACGAGAATGATGATATACATGATTGATGGAATTATATTTGCAATATTGTGTGTGTATGCTGTTTTATGGTGCAGATATAAGCTGAAAAGGCCAATGTTTAAGCCAGTTCCTATGCATGATGTAATGGCTATGGAACATTCATTATATCTTGTGGCGCATAAGAAAGTGTATGTAAAAGAACAGATAGAGTTAAATGGAGGTAATTAGTTATGGAGTATCCAAAGATTGATTTTTTGTATCTGAATGAGGATGATATGGTGGCAGCAGGAGTTAAGGATATGAAAGGCTGTGTAGATGCGATGGAGGAAATGTTCAGGCTTATGAAAGTTGGAGATTACCGTATGGGTGGTGCTAACGGCAATTCTCACGGAAGTATGGTAATGTTTCCTGAAAAGTCAGAATTCCCGGAGATGCCGGTTGACGGACCAGACAGAAGATTTATGGCAATGCCGGCTTATCTTGGTGGCAAGTTCGATATGGCAGGAATGAAGTGGTACGGTTCTAATGCCGAGAACAGAGAAAAAGGGCTTCCAAGATCAATACTTATGCTTATTCTTAACGATAAAGATACCGGAGCACCACTTGCCTTCATGTCTGCAAATATTTTATCAGCATACAGGACAGGTGCAGTTCCGGGTGTCGGTTTTAAATATTTTGCTAAAGAAAATGCAGAAACTATAGGAATAGTTGGACCGGGTGTTATGAGTAAAACAGCACTTGCTGCAGCAATAGCAGTTCGTCCTACAATTAAGACGGTAAAGGTTAAGGGCAGAGGAAAGTCATCTTTAGAAAAATTTGTTTCTTATGTTAAGAATGAATATCCAGATATTAACGTGTATGCAGTTGATACAATTGAGGAGGCTGTAAGAGATTCAGATATTGTGTCAGTATCTACATCATCTCCTACAGGTGACCCTTCACTTTATCCATATATAGCTGAAGAATGGATTAAGCCGGGTGCAATAATTGAATCCACAGCAGCCTTAAGATTTGATGATGATTTCATAATTAACAGGGCAAGAACTGTGACTGATAACATTATGCTTTATGAGGCGTGGGAAGAGGAAATGAAGCCAAATGCTTATAACACAATTCCAATTCCGGCTGTTCATGTGGAAGATCTGATTGCAGAAGGAAAGATGAAACCTGAGCAGATAGATGATCTCGGGGATGTATTGTTAGGCAGAGTTCCGGTACATAGAAAGGATGACGAAATAGTTATATATTCAGTTGGAGGCATGCCAACAGAAGATGTTGCATGGGGAACCTGTGTATATAGAAATGCTGTTGAAAAAGGAATTGGAACTAAGCTGAATCTGTGGGATACACCTAAGATGGTATAATATTTATGATAAATTTGTGTAAAAATCAGGGCATTGGGATTGTAAGGGTTTAACTTGTGCAATCTCGATGCCCTGATTGGTTATACACGATTTTTAATATTGAATTATTTAGGTCTTACAGTAAGCCTCTTGATAAGACCGTCTTCTGTTACTTCACGGACAGTAGCGATAGCCATGATGTTGTAACCGCCGAAGTTAGCAATGAATTCTGCCTGGGTAGAATTTACAACTTCACCATCTAAGATAGAGTATTTACGGAAGCCGAACTTGTTACGGAAGAACATGTTGATAGCTTCACGTCCATATATATGATATTCGTTCTGGGCTGCTGAGTTAGTACAATAATCGTTGATTATTCCATCAGGAGCAAAGAGGTTGGCAAGCCCTGCGTAATCTTTGTTTTCCATTGCTTCTACATATTTTTCAATTGCTGTCATGTTTAATGCCCTCCTTAATTAATATACTTTCTCAGTGTTTAATAATGCGTCTGTACCGCCATCAACGAACATGATGTTTCCGTTGACACCTCTTGCCGAATCTGAAGCAAGGAATACCATAACTTCAGCGATTTCCTCTGGAGCCATAAGGCACTCCTGACCGTACTTGGTTGGGATAGGAAGAGCGTTAAGAGCCATCTTTGCTGTAGTGCTCATTGTTGCAGTCATGGCTGTGTGTACATTACCAGGAGCAACAGCATTTATACGGACACCGTTAGCTGCCCATGTTGCAGATACACGGCGTACCCATCTTGCAAGTGCGTACTTAGTAGAAACATAAAGGCTGTTTCCGACTGAAAGATTAGTGCTGTCCATAGAAGAAACAAGGCTTAATACACGCTTCTCATCACCGATGTTATTAAGGAGGTCAACAATATCCTTACGGCCTGCACCCTGTGAAATTGTGTTAGAAACAGTTACAACACAGCTTCCGTGCTTCTTCTTTAAAAGATCATAAACGCCGTTTGCAACAGCTACTGTTCCGAAGTAGTTAAGAGAGATAATAAGTCCGAGATTACCGCATGCACCTGAAACACCAGCGTTGCATATCATTCCATCAAGTCCATCCGGGCACATAGTATGTAACTGATCAACAGCAGACTGTCTGCCTTCCTGAGATGCAAGGTTTACACAGATGTCGCCGTCTTTAAGGTCGATATTAATTACCTTGTGACCCTGTTGTATTAACAATTCTTTTGTTTTAGCACCGATACCGCTTGAAGCACCAGTAATAGCATAGATTCCCATAGTATTTCTATTCCTCCTTGTTTTTCGAAGAAAAATCCGAACCCTTCAGGTGAGAAGAGGGATTTTCCTCCTTGTTTTTCGAATATGACCTTATTATAATTAGAACTGATATCTTTTAAATATCCAAAATGCATATATAATAGGAGACCAGATTTGCTTACATATGATTTAGATAAACGCGGAAACAAAACAATATACGAATATCTGTATGAACTGATTAAGGAAGATATAGCTGACGGAAAGCTTAAGGCTGATGAGAAGCTGCCATCAAAACGAGGGCTTTCACAGCATTTGCAGATAAGTGTCAAGACGGTGGAGAATGCATATGAGCAGCTTCTTCTGGAAGGGTATATCCGTTCAGAAGAAAAACGCGGATACTATGTTAATAAGATTGCCGTGGTTACAGGTAGCGCACCATCGTATGCTGCTCCTGTGAAAAGATTCCAGGAGGAGACTTATCTTGCTGATTTGACGGCAAATAATATCCGGTATGATAAATTTCCATTTGCAACATGGGCTAAGGTTATGAGAGAAACTCTGACCGATTACAACACTTCACTTCTTAAGACGGTGCCTTTTAATGGTGTGCTGCAGCTTCGAGAGGCAATAGCAGACCATCTTAACAGATATCGTGGAATGCAGGTTTCAGCCGACCATATTATTATAGGGGCGGGAACGGAATATCTGTATAACAGGCTGTTGCAGCTTTTAGGTCCAGATGCGAAGTTTGGTGTTGAAAATCCCGGATACCGCAAGATTACCAAGATATATGATGAAAATGGTGTGAATTGGGATTATGTTAATATTGATGATAAGGGCATGAAGGTCGATGAACTTAGATGGAAAGGTATAAATGTAGCACATGTAAGTCCTGAGCATCATTTTCCGATAGGTCTTGTTATGCCGGTTGCAAGAAGACAGGAACTGCTTAACTGGGCAGCAGAGGAGCCGGGCAGATATATAATTGAGGATGATTTTGACTGCGAATTCCGTATGCAGGGCAAGCCGATTCCGTCCATGCAGTCTAGGGACAGAAGCCACAGAGTAATATATATGAACACATTTTCAAAGACAATGGTTCCATCGCTTAGAATAGGATATATGGTTCTGCCTGAAAAGCTGATGGAAAAATATATCTCAACAATGAATTTTTATTCGTGTACGGTGTCGGGCTTTGAACAGTATGCGATGGCGGCATTTATTGAGAAGGGATACTTTGAGCGACACATTAAGCGGCTTGTCAATGATTACAGGGGACGCCGTGAAAAGATATGCAGGATGTTTCGTGAATCAAGGCTTAATGAGATAAGTACGATATATCAGGATGATGCGGGAACACATTTTCTGCTGCATGTGAAAACTTCCCTAAGTGATGTTGAGATTAAATGGGCAGCCAGGCAGAAGGGGATTCTTATTAACTGCCTTTCAGAGTATTGTTT
>ERZ1024411.32-NODE-32-length-17070-cov-5.711842_pt1 | contig 17070 bp, 12 predicted proteins | sample MGYA00520784_ERZ1024411 | MGnify/ENA primary metagenome ERZ1024411 (study PRJEB33242, sample SAMEA3444280) | Homo sapiens | biome: Host associated; feature: Gastrointestinal tract; material: Stool | place: Uganda | collected 2011-01-01 ...
AAGAAGAAAGTAACTTTCACGTAAAAAATATTCAAAGAGGTTTTGTTACATAGTGTACAAAACCTCTTTTTTAGTTTATGGTAGCAGAAAGTAAAGAAAAAAGCGGTTGAATAATCTCAACAAAGATTAAATAGAGCATAAAAATGGCTGAAAACATTTATAAATAAGATTTTGTACGTATTTTTGCAAATTGATATGATATATATGCACCGTAAAGTATAAACCCACATATATGAAAAAACAAACTATCTTGGCGTTGTTCATGGCAACGTTGGCAAATATAATAGCATTTAGCTCGTGCGACTCGTCAAGCGAAGTAACTACTTCAGACCCATCGCGCGACTGCGTTATTACATCGGCTACACTCGGAACCTTGAGACGCACCGTTTCAACAAAAGATACTACCTACGAATATAGCGTGACGGGAGGTGCCTACTTGCTCTATATAGACCAAGTAAACTATAAGGTGTACAATCCCGACTCGTTGCCAATAGGCACACATACAGAAAAGCTTGTGTTTGCTTCAAACGGTTTGATTTATAGCGGAAATATAGCTATTAAAAGCCTTACATCGGGGCAAGACACTGCGTTTGTTCCTACCGATAGTACAGATTTTAGTGTGCCTCGCGAGGTGACAGTTTATGCTGAGGATGGACAATCAAAGCGCACTTATACCTTCGACATACGTGTTCACAAACAAGAAGGCGATACCATTGAATGGAAACAACTTACGGCAAACCCACTTAGCCCGTTGGCTTCGTTTGTAAAGCAAAAAACACTCATAGTGGGCACAACACTCTATGTGTTTGGACAGCGTGCAGATGGTAAATGTCAGGTGATAGAAACCAACGTGAACACTTCCGACTTTAATAATGCTGCATACTTAAATGGAAGCATGAGCGAGGCTATAGATGTAAAATCGGTGCAGTATGTAGGAGGTAGTTTTTATGCCTTAGCAGGTAATAAATTGGTAAAATCGCAGAGTGCAACTGGTCATTGGGAGGCACAATCTATGCCATATAGCATAGATGCCTTGGCAAGTGCAAATGGCGATAGTCTTTATGCAATCAGCGATAACCAACTTCTTGCAACAGCCGATGGCACACAATGGAATATCTCAGCTATGGAGCAAGGCGACTCGTTGCCTACAACCAATGTGGTGTGCGCAGTGCAACCAGCTAAGAATAATCATGGCATCGAAACAACCCTGTTGTTAGGAAGCAATAAGGGCAAAATGTCTGTATGGAAACACGATGTGTCGCAAGTTGGCGGCTTTGTTAATCCGTGGATATCTTTGCCTCAAACCAGTGAATTAAAAGACAACGGATGTCCTAACTTAACAAGTGCAAGCCTATTTGCCTACGATGGTAATATGGTGATGGCAGGTGTTGCATCCGACAATACAATGACTCCTTTCTACGTTAGTCAAGACAACGGACGCACATGGAAAACGGGGTTGATGTATCATCCAACGATAACAAACGCAACAACCATAAGCGTGGCTTGCGACAACGATGGTTACTTGTGGATTGTTTGCAGCGGAGTAGGCGAGGTATATAAAGGTCGCCTAAATCGTTTGGCATGGGAGCAAAACCAAACTCGATTTGAATAATCAAAAAGGGTGAAAGCGCAAAAATAACATTGCATCTTATGCAATGAGCACATATCATACAGCGAATTTTTATCTCATGCAAAGGTTTCTCTTTATACTCTTATCTCTCTTGTCGACATTGCCACTTTGGGCACAACAAGATGACCCATTCTACCGTTTAGAATTGGGGGCAGGTGTGGGATTAAGTAAAAACTTTACAGATGTTAAGGACAAAAGTGGCATAGCTGGAGCTCTCGTAGCACGCTTCCCATTGAACCCTCGCATGGCTGTGAAAACACAGTTTACCTATAACACGATAAAAGGTTCAACTACGGGCAACAAAGCTTTCTTACCGAGTAATCCTAATGCAGTAGGTAGCGAAAGGCTCAACTATTCGGTGAGTGCAGCGGTATACGACTTATCAGCACTTTACGAACTCCACTTTCTGCCTTATGGCTATGTACGCGACTATAGGGGATATGTAAGAGTAGTTCCTTATGTGCAGATGGGATTTGGACTTACGTATGGTTCGTGCAAGAGTTTTACAGCCAATATCCCATTGGGAATTGGGGTTAAATACAAAGTGGCACAACGCTTAAACTTAGGGTTTGATTGGTTAGTGCATTTTAGCTTGAGCGATAAACTCGATGGACTTGAAGCCCCCTTAGGTATAAAGTCTGAAATGTTTAGAAACAAGGATATTTTCTCTTCATTTATGCTCACTTTGACCTATGATTTGCGCCCCAAATGCCCTACATGCAATCGCGATTAAGTGTAGCGATGCTCCAATCTCTTATTACAGAACATTGAAAATATAATATATGCAACTCGACAAAGCAAGAATACCTGCCCATATTGCCATTATTATGGATGGTAATGGTCGTTGGGCCAAAGCCCGCGGAATGAATCGTAGCATGGGACATCAACAAGGTGTGGTAGCTGTGCGCGAAATCACCACGGCTTGTTCAAACTTGGGCGTAAAGTTCTTGACTCTCTATACGTTTTCTACAGAGAATTGGAACCGTCCTGCCGACGAGGTGGCAGCCCTTATGTCGCTTATCCTTACATCGCTCGAAGAAGAACTCTTTATGAACAATAATGTGCGCTTGCGCATTATTGGCGACTTATCGAGAGTGCCCGATGTGGTGAGAAAAGCTATACTTGGTTTGCAACAACGCACTTCGGTAAATACGGGCATGACCATGGTGATAGCCTTGAGTTATAGTTCGAGATGGGAAATTACAGATGCCATGAAGCGTATGGCGCAAGAGGTAAAAGAGGGTAAGCTATTGCCTAACGATATTAATGAAGAAACAATATCTCAACATCTGTGCACCAACTTCATGCCCGACCCAGATTTGTTAATACGCACTGGTGGGGAATCGCGATTGAGCAATTATTTGCTTTGGCAATGTGCCTATACAGAGTTCTATTTCTGCAATACATATTGGCCCGATTTTCATGAACACGACCTTTGTGAAGCTATAGCATGGTTTCAGAACAGAGAACGAAGATATGGCAAAACAAGCGAACAGGTTGAAGGCGACAAGGCTTGATGTGCTTGTGTAGAAACATACCTCCAGCCACTCTTTTCATTCGAATGAACTAAAGGCTTTATACCCCCTCACATACAATAAGCAATTATTATAAACAGATAATGAAATATTCCTCACGCATGTTGCTTGCACTCGTTGCATCCCTTACCCTTTCGGGTACGGTGCAAGCGCAAACCGACAATACGGATAGTAGCACCGACGACAAATTGCCCACTATCACTTATACAGCCAGTCACCCTCGTTATGTGCTTGGCGGCATAGTAGTAGACGAAATGAAAGGCTATGACAATGATTATTTGCTTAGCATTTCAGGGCTTACTATTGGCCAAAGCTACGAAATACCTGGGCCAGATATAAGCGAGGCTGTACGTAGATATTGGGATCAAAAGGTGTTCTCGAATGTAGAAATTACAGCCGATAGTATCGTTGCTGGTAAAGTGTATTTACACGTTAAACTTACGGCACAACCTCGTATTTCGAGCATTCGCTACACGGGTGTGAAGAAGTCGGAACGCGAAGACTGTGAAAAGATTATTGGTTTCCAACCAGGAAATCAAATCACTACCGACATGGTTAATCGTGCTGAACATTATATTAAAAAACACTTCGAAGAAAAAGGGTTTAAAAATTGCGAAGTGAATATTGTGCAGCGTGAGGATGTTACAGGCGATAATCGTGTGTTGGTAGATATCAACATTAATAAAAACGAAAAAACAAAGGTTCGTAGCATCATTATAACAGGTGCTGATCCTAAGCATGTGGCAAAGCTTAAGCGTGCCATGAAAAAGACGCATGAAAAGAGTTTTGTTAATATGTTTCGCTCTAAAAAGTTCTTGCCTGAGAAGTATAAAGAGGACAAGGACTTGATAGTAGAAAAACTTAACTCGTGGGGCTATCGTGACGCAATGATTACGGCAGATAGCGTTGATAACATCGATGCAAAGCACGTAAACATTTACATGAATGTTTATGAAGGCAAGAAATACTATTTGCGCAACGTGTCGTGGGTTGGCAACACAGTGTATAACTCTGATGTGCTTGAACGTGTGTTGCAAATGAAAAAAGGCGACGTTTATGACCAAGACCTCATGAACAAACGTTTAAACACTGACGATGATGCCATAGGTAACCTCTATTATAACAATGGTTATGTGTTCTACCGCCTCGATCCAGTTGAGGTAAATGTAGATAACGATAGCATTGACCTTGAAATGCGTATACAAGAGGGACAGCAAGCCACCTTTAACCACGTGCGTATTGCAGGCAACGATCGTGTGTATGAGAATGTCATTCGTCGTGAATTGCGCACTAAGCCAGGCGACCTCTTCTCTATGGACAATATCAAACGTTCTATTCAAGATCTTGCACAGATGAACCAGTTTGACCCAGAGGCATTGCAGTCGCAATTTGGTCAGAGTGGTATCAAGCCCGATCCTGTGAATGGTACTGTTGATTTGAACTATCCGCTCACCACTAAGGGAGGCGACCAAATAGAACTTTCTGCAGGTTGGGGACAAACGGGTATTGTGGGTAGAGTAGGCTTGAAGTTTACTAACTTCTCAGTACAAAACCTTTTCAAAAAAGGCTATAAGCGAGCAGGATTTATACCACAAGGCGACGGACAAACATTGTCATTGCAAGTGCAGAGTAATGGTACATACTACCAAAACTATTCGCTCTCATTCTTAGAACCTTGGTTAGGCGGAAAGCGTCCAAACCAATTGTCGTTCTCAATCTCATATAGTAAGCAGAGTGACGTGAACTCTAACTATATCAACCAGAACTACTATACCCAAATGCTCAACTATACGTATGGTTATGGTTCAAGTTCAAACTACTATACCGATGCTTACGACCCCGATAAGTATGTAAAACTCATCGGTTTGAGCCTTGGTTTTGGTAAACGTTTGCGCTGGCCAGATGACTATTTCACCTTTATGGCAGAATTGTCGTATACGCGCTATATGTTGAAGTCATGGCAGTACTTCCTTATAACAGATGGTAACTGCAACAACTTTAATTTGTCGCTTTCATTACAGCGTAACTCTACCGACCACCCATTCTATCCACGTAAGGGTTCGGAATTTCTCTTCCAAGTAACTGCCACACCACCTTACTCTTTGTGGGATGGCAAGAACTATAAGAATTTGGCAAGCAACCCTAAGAGTGCCAACTACCAGAAGGAGATGCAAGAGAAGTTCCGCTGGATTGAATATCATAAGTGGAAGCTCAAGTTCCGCAACTTTACAGCGCTATCGGGAGCAGTTAAGGCTCCAGTGCTGATGACTCGTGTAGAGTTTGGTTTGCTTGGTGCATACAATCGCCATAAGAAGTCACCATTTGAAACTTACTATGTTGGTGGTGATGGCATGTCGGGCTATTCATCGGGTTATGCAACCGAAACAATCGGTTTGAGAGGTTACGAAAATGGTTCGCTATCGGGTAACAACTCTTACTATGGTGATGCATACGCATATAGCCGCATGACGCTTGAATTGCGTTATCCTCTTATGCTCGAAACCTCTACATCTATCTTTGCTCTTGCCTTTGTTGAAGGAGGTAACGCATGGTCGGATGTAAAGAAGTTCAACCCATTCGATATGAAGCGTTCTGCTGGTGTAGGTGTGCGTATATTGTTGCCAATGGTCGGTTTGATGGGTATTGACTGGGCTTACGGTTTCCAAAAGTACATCAGTGGCTATTCAGGACAAAAAGCCGGTGGCTCTCAGTTCCACTTCATTATTGGTCAAGAGTTTTAACAACGCATAGTTTATGCTGAAAATAAAATAGGGTGGTGGGGGGATAAAAGGTTATGCACAATCTTTTATCCCCCTGCTCATACCAAGTGAATATTCATTATTAAGGATAAAATAAAACACAAGCAACATGAAAAAGTTTATCATTCTTCTATTTGTGCTTTGTGGTGCTATAAGCGTACAGGCACAAAAGTATGCATTGGTCGATATGGAGTATATATTGAGCAACATACCTGCGTACGAACGCGCTAATGAGCAGTTAAACCAAACATCTAAATCGTGGCAAGCTGAGGTGGAAGCGCTCAATTCAAAGGCTCAAACCCTCTACAAAAACTACCAAAACGAGAGTGTATTCCTTAGCGACGCTCAAAAAAAGGAACGCGAAAAGGCCATTGTAGACAAAGAAAAAGAGGCTGCCGAACTTAAAAAGAAATACTTTGGACCTGAGGGAGAACTCTATAAAAAACGTCAGAGTCTTATCGAACCTATTCAAGACGAAATATACAATGCTATCAAATCAATAGCAACTACCAAGGGCTTTATGCTTGTGCTCGACCGTGCATCAGACAATGGTATCATTTTTGCTTCGCCAAGCATTGACATAAGCAATGAGGTGTTGGCTAAATTAGGTTATGCACAGTAACATTGCACATTAAAATTCAGAAATACATCACAACAAATCATATAAAATGGGTCTTATAGAATTTAACAAACTCCCTATAAACACGCTCGTTGGAGCAGATTGGAAAACATTCAAAGAACTTACTGCAGGACGCGAGGTTGATGGACCATGGAAAGGAAAGTACCGTTTAACTAAGGCTGTATGTCGCTTGCTATCAGTGCTTGCTCCTATACAGGAAAGGCGCTATCAAAAGCAATTGACAAATGAGCCTTTAAAGAACGATCCTGTGTTTATCTTAGGTCATTGGCGTTCGGGTACAACATTTGTACATAATGTGCTTTCGTGCGACAAACGTTTTGGCTATTGCACCACTTATCAGACTGTGTTTCCCCACCTCATGATGTTTGGACAGTCCTTCTTCAAGAAAAATATGTCGTGGCTTATGCCCGATAAGCGTCCAACCGACAATATGGAGTTGGCTGTAGACCTTCCGCAAGAAGAGGAATTTGCTATCTCTAATATGTGCCCTTACACGTTCTACAACTTTTGGTTCTTCCCTAAGTATATCCAAGAATATTGCGACAAATATCTCATCTTCAAAGATATTAAACCTGCAGAACTCAACGCATGGGAGGATGTTTTCAGAAAGCTTATCAAAATATCACTTTGGAATACAGGCGGTGAACAATTCCTATCAAAGAACCCACCGCACACAGGACGTGTAAAAGAACTTGTAAAGATGTTCCCCAACGCCAAGTTCATCTATCTGATGCGTAATCCTTACACAGTGTTCGAGAGCACCCGCTCGTTCTTTACCAACACCATTCAGCCTCTCAAACTCGAAGAGTTTAGCAACGAAGATATAGAAAAGAATATCCTAACCGTTTATCGCAAGTTGCACGACCAATATGAGGCCGATAAGCACCTCATCCCCGAGGGCAACCTCATTGAAGTGAAGTTTGAGGACTTTGAGGCAGATGCACTTGGAATGACCGAGAAAATCTACAAGACTCTCTCATTACCTGGTTGGGAGAATGCCCGCACAGCCATTGAACAATATGTAGGTTCAAAAAAAGGGTATAAGAAAAACAAGTATCAATATGCCGACCGCACACGCCAACTTGTTGAAGAAAATTGGGGTGATGTTATTAAGCAATGGGGATACGAACAATAACTACATCCATAAATAACATTGATAGCAATGAAAGACATAGTGCTTTCATTGCTTATTTTAATTATTTACAGATATGTCAGCACGTCTTCTATGGGTAGATGATGAGATAGATATGCTCCGCGCCCATATAATATTTTTAGAGAAAAAAGACTACGAAGTCACTACTGCATCAAATGGTCCCGATGCCATAGATTTGTGTCGTGAAAACGACTTCGACCTTATTCTTTTAGACGAAAATATGCCAGGGCTTTCGGGTCTTGAAACGTTGTTGCAACTAAAAGAAATCGTACCCACCGTGCCTGTGGTAATGGTAACCAAAAGCGAAGAAGAAGACATAATGGACCAAGCAATTGGCTCAAAGATAGCCGACTATCTGATAAAGCCTGTCAATCCTAAACAGATATTGCTGACGCTAAAAAAGAATATCCACCAACGCGAAATTGTGCAAGAGGTTACGCAAACAGGCTATCGTCAGGACTTTTCGCGCATAGGCGTGCAACTGAGCGAGAACCTTAGTGCTGATGAGTGGAAGGAACTTTATAAGCGTCTTGTTCATTGGGAACTTGAGCTATCAGAGGCTGGTAGCACTATGGATGATATGCTACGTATGCAGAAAGAAGAGGCTAATCTTGCCTTTGCCAAGTTTGTACGCAAGCACTACGAAGATTGGATAAAACATCCCGACGAGCGCCCAACCATGAGTCCCGACATATTTAAGAAGTGCATCTTTCCGCGGCTTTCTCAAGGTCGAAAGGTGTTTTTGCTCGTACTCGACAACTTTAGGTTCGATCAATGGCGCGTGCTTTCAAAAGACCTTGCCGATGACTTTGATATTGATGAAGACCTTTATTACACCATCCTACCCACCTCTACGCAGTATGCGCGCAATGCCATATTTGCTGGATTAATGCCTCTACAAATCAAGCAGATGTATCCCGACCTATGGGTAGATGAGGACGAAGACGAAGGTAAAAATCTCAATGAGGAGATGCTCATCCGCAACCAATTGCAGCGTTATCGTCGTCGTGAGGAGTTTACTTACCACAAACTCAACGACTCTTTGGCAGCCGATCATCTTTTGGGACAAATGCAGCAACTCACCTCAACTCCGCTCAATGTGCTTGTGATAAACTTTATTGATATATTGAGTCATGCTCGCACTGAGAGCCGCATGGTGCGCGAACTTGCAGGCAGCGAATCGGCATATCGTAGCATCACCCTTTCGTGGTTTAGACATACGCCCATACGCACGCTCTTTCACCGCCTATCTGAGTTAGATTACGACATCGTTATAACTACCGACCATGGTAGCATTCGTGTAGACCTACCTTCGAAGGTTGTAGGCGACAAAAATGTAAATACCAATCTACGTTATAAGTTGGGCAAGAACCTTTCTTATAGTGCCAAGGAGGTGTATGAGGTGCGCAATCCCAAAGACCTCATGTTGCCGCAACCCAATCTTTCAACATCTTATATCTTTGCAACGGGCAATCGCTTTTTTGCTTATCCCAACAATTACAATTATTATGTGCAATATTATAAGAACACATTTCAGCACGGAGGGGTCTCGATGGAAGAAATGATTGTGCCTCTTATCACCTTGCGTTCTAAAAGCAAACGTAGTTAGCACATAGCACAAAAACATACACCATTCCGAAACTCTTTTGGCATGTTAATGTGCCTTTTCAAATACATTTATCGCGTTCAAAAAGGCTTTGAACGCGATAAATGTATTAATTTTGTAGCAACACTTACATGCGTTTGCATGCCTATTCCCTACAGAGCTGCACACCAATTAGAATTTTCCCTACACATTTTTCAATATGAGCGACGAAACACAAGATAAGGACAAGACAATACAGAAAAAAACGGCTGAACAATCGCTTGATGCCCAACAAGCATCGGTGCCTACAAACAATGACACCTCTAATGCCGACAACGAAAGCACAGGCGATCAGCCCGTGGCACATTCTGATTATCAGCCATCGTCTCGTGTAAAAGATGAAGATGGAAAGTTGCAACTTACGGGTATGTATCAAAACTGGTTTCTTGACTATGCATCCTATGTAATACTCGAACGAGCTGTGCCACACCTCGACGATGGTCTTAAACCTGTGCAACGACGCATCTTGCACACAATGAAGTTGCTCGACGATGGTAGGTACAACAAGGTCGCAAATGTTGTAGGGCAAACCATGCAGTTTCACCCACACGGCGATGCCTCTATTGGCGACGCCTTGGTGCAGTTGGGACAGAAAAACCTACTTATCGACACACAAGGTAACTGGGGAAACATCCTTACGGGCGATAGTGCTGCAGCACCGCGTTATATTGAGGCGCGCTTGTCAAAGTTTGCGCTCGATGTGTTGTTCAATCCCAAAACTACGGTGTGGAAAATGTCGTACGATGGCCGCAAAAAAGAGCCCGTTTCCTTGCCTGTAAAGTTTCCTCTGCTATTGGCTCAGGGCGCAGAAGGCATTGCTGTAGGGCTTGCTGCAAAGATACTTCCACACAATTTTGGTGAACTCTGTGATGCGGCTATCAGCTATTTACATGGCGAGGAGTTTCACCTTTACCCCGACTTCCAAACAGGTGGTAGCATCGATGTATCACGATACAACGATGGCATGCGTGGCGGACAAATTAAGGTAAGAGCAAAGATTGAGAAACTTGATAATAAAACACTCGTCATACGCGAAATACCCTATGGTAAAACCACCTCTACTCTCATCGACTCCATACTTCGTGCAAACGAAAAAGGTAAAATTAAGATACGCAAGGTTGAGGATAATACGGCTGCCGACGTTGAAATCTTGGTACATCTTACGCCTGGCACTTCGAGCGATAAAGCGATTGACGCACTCTATGCTTTTACCGATTGCGAAACAAGTTTAAATCCTAATTGCTGTACCATCGATGAGAAAAAACCAAAGTTTCTCAGTGTTAGCGACGTATTGCGCCGTTCGGTTGATAGCACTCGCCAATTGCTCGAACAAGAGCTCTTAATACGTCGGGGTGAACTACTTGAGAGTTTGCACTTTGCATCGCTCGAACGCATATTTATCGAAGAGCGTATCTATAAAGACCGTGCTTTTGAACAAGCCAAAGATATGGATGCTGCCGTGGCACACATCGACTCGCGCCTTGCGCCTTACAAGGATCAATTCTATCGTGAGGTAACGCGCGATGACATTATGCGCCTAATGGATATAAAGATGGGACGCATCTTAAAGTTTAATAAAGACAAGGCAGAGGAGATGATAGCACGTATGAATGAAGAAGTAGCGCGCATCAACCGCGACCTTGGCAACATGGTAGAGGTTACAGCCAATTGGTTCCGCCTTATTCGTGACAAGTATGCAGCCCAATATCCTCGTCGCACAGAGATACGTTCGTTCGACAATATAGAGGCAAGTAAGGTTATCGAAGCTACCGAAAAACTCTATATCGATCGCGAAAATGGTTTTATGGGTACAGGCTTGAAGAAGGAAGAATTTGTTGAAAACTGTTCTCCTATCGACGATGTGATCATCTTCTATCGCGACGGAACATACAAGGTTACGCGTGTGCAAGACAAAGTATTTATAGGCGAAACTGAGCGGTCTAAGAAGGAGCGTAAAAAGAAAGTCGAAATCATACATATCGCTGTATTTAAGCGTGGAGATAAGCGCACTATTTACAATGTTGTGTATCGAGATGCTGCAACCAATTCGTGCTTCATCAAACGTTTCAATGTAACAAGCATTCTCCACGATAAAGAGTACGACCTAACGACTGGAACCCTTGGAAGCAAAGTACTTTATTTCACGGCTAATCCCAATGGTGAGGCCGAAGTTATAAAGGTAACGTTCCGTCCCAATCCGCGTCTAAAGCGTATTAGCATGGACAAAGATTTTGGCGAAGTACTCGTTAAAGGCCGTGCTTCAAAAGGCAATTTGCTCACCCGATTAGATGTTCATCGCATCACGCTCAAGGCTCATGGAGCCTCTACTTTAGGCGGACGCAAGGTGTGGTTCGACCACGATGTGCAACGCCTTAACTATGATGCTCGTGGTCAGTATCTTGGCGAGTTCCATACCGACGATGCAGTGCTTGTTGTGCTCGAAAGCGGGCAGTTCTACACCACCAACTTCGATCTTAACAACCACTATGAGCCAACTGGCATTATGCGAATTGAAAAATTCGATGCCCATAAAGTGTGGACAGCTGTGTTATACGATGCCGACCAGCAAAACTTTCCTTACGTTAAGCGCTTCAACTTTGAGCGTTGCACGCAAGCACGTATGCAGAGTTTTATGGGCGAAAACCCACGTTCGCAATTCGTATTGCTCAGCGATAATGTCTACCCTCGATTGCAGATAACTTTTGGTGGAGCTGACGCTTATCGCGACCCTATGGAGGTAGATGTAAACACTTATATAGGCGTTAAAAGTTTCAAAGCCAAGGGTAAACGACTCACTACATGCACAGTTGATAAGATAGAAGAGCTTGAACCATTGCGTTTTCCAACCTCAGCTGATGAGGCTGAAACCAATGCCGCAGACGCAACAGAAAGTCAAGCATCAACCGAGGAAAACGAAACCTTGCAGCGCTCCACACTATTTGATGAAGAAAACAATAACTGAAGCATATTAACAAAGTGATAAAGCTAACTAATATACACAAAGCCTTTGGTTCCTTAGAGGTGCTAAAGGGAATTGATTTAAATATCAACCCACACGAAGTGGTGAGCATTGTTGGCCCCAGTGGAGCTGGCAAAACCACCTTGTTGCAAATTATGGGTACGCTCTACAAGCCCGACCAAGGCAGTGTAGAAATTGCCGGACAAGATGTTTTGCGCCTTTCAAGCAATAAACTCTCGCAGTTTAGATGCGAACATTTGGGCTTCGTATTTCAGTTTCATCAGCTTTTACCAGAGTTTTCAGCACTCGAAAACGTGATGATACCAGGCATGATAGCTCGCCGCAGTAATAGTGAAATAAAAAAGCGTGCATTAGAGTTGCTCGACTTTATGGGACTTGCCGACCGTGCATCACACAAACCTGCTGAACTCTCTGGTGGCGAAAAACAACGCATAGCCGTGGCACGTGCACTCATGAACAATCCCGATGTTATCCTTGCCGACGAACCATCGGGAAGTCTTGACACACATAACAAAAAAGAGCTTCACCAACTCTTCTTCCGTCTGCGACAAGAGTTGGGACAAACCTTTGTCATTGTTACCCACGACGAAGAGTTAGCATCGCTCACCGACCGCACCATACATTTAATTGATGGTATGGTAGATACAGAAAGGTCCTCTATTTAAACACAAATGATTATGATACAACTCGGCAATTACAATACACTGCGCATCACTCGCTTTACCGACCATGGAGCCTATCTCGACGGAGGCGATTTAGGCGAAATTCTTATGCCTAAAACCTATGTAGAGCGTTGCATGCACGTAGGTACAGAGGTAAATGTTTTTGTTTATCTCGATCAAAGCGAGCGTCTTGTTGGTACACTCGAAACGCCATTGGCGCGTGTAGGCGATTTTGCTTTCTTAAAGGTGGCATGGGTAAACGAGTATGGTGCCTTTCTTGATTGGGGATTGATGAAAGACCTTTTTGTGCCTTTTCGTGAGCAGAAAAAGCCCATGCAGCAAGGTCGCTCATACCTTGTTCACATCCACATCGACCAAGAAACACAACGCATTGTGGCTTCGGCAAAGGTAGAACGTTACTTACAGCCTGCTTCTCCCACACAATATCACAAGGGGAAAGAGGTTGAAATCGTTGTGCAGCAAAAAACGCCTTTGGGCTTTAAGGTAATCGCCGATAATTGTTGTGCCGGTTTGATATACGACGACCAAATTTTTGAACAGGAACCACATGCAGGCGATGTTCTATCGGCCACAATCGTTAAGGTGCGTGACGACGGAAAGCTCGACCTATCGCTTCAGCGTATAGGCAAGGGGCGTTTTCGCGAGTTTGCCGACCAACTACTTTACGAGTTACGCGCTGAAGGCGGAACGCTTCCTTTTTCAGACCATTCATCTCCTGAGGATATCCAACAACGCTTTGGTGTGAGCAAAAAAACATTCAAAAAAGCAGTAGGAGTACTTTATAAAGAGCATAAAATAACTATTAATTCTGACGCAATTAGTCTTGTTAGGTAAGCAAAGTAAACAACTTGGTTAATAATTCTAAATAGAGCAATTTTTTACTTGCTTTTATCCTTGTAAAATTAAATGATATATATTATCTTTGCAATGCAAAATAAGAGGGATGGAGTACTTACAATCTATAATAGAATGCCAAAAATAGGTGTTTATCCATTCTTCCACCCAAAAGATAGTTTTTTCATCTCTATATAAGTTCTGTGTGCCAATGATAAGTTGTGAAATTTGTCATTGGCTTTTTTATTTGTTCAAGTAAACCTTGCTTATTTCAATATTTATTGCCACCTTAGCATATTATAATCAACCTTAATAAATCATTTACATGAAGTTATTTTACTACCTACTTCCACTTTCGCTCTTTGTAGCATCTTGTTCTGACGAGGCTACCGACAGCATGCAACAACCCCAACCTTCAGATTCGCCTTCCGCTCCCATGCTCTCTCCTGAGGCTATATTCCCCACTTCGGATGGCTCTACATTGCTTAGCACAACACCAGCAAGAGCTGCATGGCAAATATTAGGCAAGTTCGATCCAAACCGAGCACTCGATATGAGCCAACTGCAAATTACTAACGAACAATTGGCCGAAATCAAGCAGTTTGTAGACGAACATTTCAAGGCTGATACGCAGTACGACACCTATCGAAATATCTTTAAGTGGATATGTAGCAACATCAAATATGCCAATGATGGCGATGCCTATCTCGACCCCTACGATGTATTTGTACACAAGCGTTGTATTTGTCAAGGATATGCCAATTTGCTTAAAACCATGTGTTATACACAAGGCATACCGTGCCTCATTGCCAATGGTATGCTCAGCACTATAGGTGGGCATGCTTGGAACTATGTATACACAGATGGACAATGGTATGTGAGCGACCCTACCAATAACAATCAGTATAAGGCATCTGCCTACACTTCTTATCAAAACAAACTCATCCCTCAACAGTTTGATGTAATACTTTTTGAGGACGACCATTTTAAATATAGCTTCTATAATAAGCAAATCAATGTGGCAGAAGTAAAGCCCACCACCGATTCTTACGTAGTGCTTCCTTATGGCACAAATGGTTTGAGGGTTACTTGCTTCTTCCCACAAAAGCAGTTGCCCGAAAATATTGAGACTCTCTATATTGGAAGTAACATAAGTTCGTTTAGCGACTATCCAGAAGGATTGAACGCACTTACGCCCAATCTCCGTGAAGTTGTTGTTGATACCAAGAACTCCAAATTCATGTCGTACAAAGGTGTTGTATATCAGCGCCCAAGTAGCACCACACCTTACTTTGTTCCTGCTGGCATACGTCGTCTTGAACTGCGTCCTATGCGTGTAATGGACAAAAATGTTGTTTCGTGGCTCAAAAATGTTGAAGAGATAGTTATTGCACAAGGTACCACCCGCATAGAGGATTATGCTATTGAGGGATGCCCCAACCTAAAGCGTGTTTACGTACCCGAATCGGTTACTTACATTGCTCCCAATGCGTTCTACAACTGCGGCGAACCAGAGATCGTACGCTTCACAACGGGAATCACCGAAGTTACGATGTAGTTTATAAATATGTGTTTAAAATAAATTATGGCAACATTCATAGTTTATTTTGAACACATATTTTTTTATGTTTTTGCCTCTTCTGTTTATTAAGAAAAATCGCCCTTTTGGGTAACATTTACTTACAAATTAAATTCTCAAAATAGAATTTAAATGTTAAATGGATTAACGTAATATTTTGCTATTTAACTATATTATACATTATTGTATTTATATCACATGACTTAATTCTACAAGGATACGTATCCTTATCTTCTTAGAACACGTTGCTAATACCACAAGGATACGTATGATGACAACCTAAGAATACGTATCCTTGTGGTATTACTACACGCTTGTTGCTCATAAAATTTTTTTAAGATATAAGTGAATGATTATAACGTGCTGATATTCAATGAAATATGTAAAGTTGCTCATAATTCGCTCAAAATCGATCGAGGTGAATGCTTTTCAATTTTTCTTGAATTATGAGCATTTGAAATGTCGAAATTTAAGAAATGCTTATATTTGCATTACTATTTATCCATAACACATTATTACAAAACATTTAATGCTATTCCCATGTCGTTGCCAATTAGGTTAATAACCCTACTATCGTTACTTATATTTATTGATACAAATGCCCAAACATTGCATCCAATTCAAACAAACGACTCCATAAAGACTGGCACAGACAGTTTGCGTCCCAATAACAAGGAACGCAATTTGAACGAAGCAACGGTTACGGCTACTCGTTTGGTGTTTGTAACAAAAAAAGATACAGTAATTTACGACATGGAAGCACTTGGAGCTACTAAGGGCGACATGTTGCAAGATATGATAGGGCGTATGCCTGGGCTCGAAATGAAAAATGGAGCCCTTTATTATCGCGGAAAAGTGGTAAATCGCTTGTTGGTAAATGGCACCGATTTTAAGCGAGGAGATACCAAAAAAGCACTCGAAAATTTGCCCGCTTATATCATAAAAAACGTAAAGGCATACGAAGATTTAACAGACGAAGCCAAGGTTACGGGACTCGATGATGGCACGCGCCAACGTGTGGTTAATGTTATCCTAAAAAAGAAATATTTGGGCGCATGGACGGGTAATGCCGATGTGGGACAAGGTACTGATCACCGCTGGCTATATCGTGCATTTGCCAACACCTTTACCGAGCGTTCGCGTGTGAGTATGTATGGCGGTTTTACCAATACGGCACAGTATCAGAGCGTGAGTGGCAATGGCGACTGGGAGGATAATGGCGGAGCTGGCAGTTCGAGTGGCGATACACGCTATATGCAACCAGGTGTATCGTTTATGTGGAACAACGGACGTGAACAGAACAAACCTGGCTATGTTATGATTGATGGTTCAGCTGGTTGGGACTATCGTGGACACAACGATCGTCGATTTGAAAATAACGAAACTTTTCTCGACGACGGTACGACTCGTACCGACATGAGCAACATGCATACAAAAAATGATGAGCGTATTTGGAATGCCGATTTTTCGTTGGCTTGGCAGCCCACAGCGCGTACACATATCGACCTCCGTCCGCAGTATAGCTACACCGATTACACCGACCGCCAAAGCGTACAGCGTGGGCAGTGGAATAAAGCGTTTACTAATGCCGAAGGCTTTGTTTCGCCTCTTGACTCTTTGCTAAAGTATAGT
>ERZ1024411.33-NODE-33-length-16645-cov-9.334117_pt1 | contig 16645 bp, 23 predicted proteins | sample MGYA00520784_ERZ1024411 | MGnify/ENA primary metagenome ERZ1024411 (study PRJEB33242, sample SAMEA3444280) | Homo sapiens | biome: Host associated; feature: Gastrointestinal tract; material: Stool | place: Uganda | collected 2011-01-01 ...
ATCTGGATGGAAGAAAAAAGCATCTGTTGTAAATTAACTGTACCACATGAACCGGTGACATTTGATGCACCTATAGAACATAAACCGAAACGTGACTACATGGGTATACCGAATTCAAATAGTTATGCCGAACGAGTAGCACGAGCACAAGCAGAAGAACGAGAAAACGTATTACCAACTCAATGGTATGGTATGGATTAAGATAGAACCTGTTTGGGTTCTATCTTTTTTGCAACGTTCTGGTAAGCCAAATTTAAGGAGGTTATATTATGTATTACGACGATTTAGACAAATCAAAAATGATCGATGGTTGGAAGCGTACCACGCATAACGACCCGCACTATGGATTCTATAATCCTGTTTATCTATTGGAAATGAAAGAAGAGTACATGGATGATCCATTCATGAATCTCTTACGAAATGAACACAAGCACTACTGCCTTTCTGGCTTTATTGGAATCCGTCCAGAACGTGAACCAGTTTTACCAGTCGTTCTTAGTTTTAATATGTTATCTAGCATGTTTCGAGTCGGTGATGAAGGGTGCGTATATTGTGGTGGTAATAATGGAACTGTGCAGTTGATTTATGTGTTTTGCCTACCATCATGGAATGAATCAAAAGACTTAGCTGATATGTGTAGTCATCATTTCTGGAATAATACCACAGATATTATCGATCGATTTATGACAGATTTGCAACCAGCTGAAATCACCGATGTGTTAGATGCATTTACTGTCCAAGCTGCTAGAGATATCAGTAAAACGATCACCAGTTTAAACAACTTACAGAATGCCTTAGATGATTATCAAGGAATGCGGAATGTTATTACAAGGCATATTTCTGATCGATTAAATGGAACCGAATATGAACTGGACCGTGAATGGTCCAAAAAATATCTATACAAATCAGAAGATTGACAAAGGAGATGACTGATATTGATGAATTGGAATGATCATATTATTTATGCAATGAAGATACGTCCGGAAGATACCGGATACTGTTTTTATTTTTCCGGCATTACGACATATGAACGTGATGATGCGTTCTTAAAGATCTTACGAGATGCCGGCACAAACAACTATTATCAGACAAAAGTATACTGTTTAGCATTAGGAAGGGACTTACCTAAAGTTTACTTACAAGATATGAAATACTGGTTACTGTGTAACCGTTCCTTTATCGAGATGGCAAAACCCGTAGATCTTACAAAAATTACCAAAGGAATGCCGGGACTTGTAATCGCAGAAAAAGGAAGTAGCTGGTATAATACAAGTGATACGCCGGTACTCGAACGACCGGTAAGTGAATACCAAGAATTTACAAAAGTATCCAATCAAGTTACATTTAACGTGGTAAAAAACGTGATTAGTGACTCGATTGAGAATATGTATGGACACGCAATCAATGAGCTGATAACCAATCGTACCAAGTTAATTAATCGATTGCTACACTCATAGATAGGAGAATAGGAGGAATTATGAATTATCAAGAGTACTTAAAAAATGTGCAGATCTATGGAGTTCCTGCACCAGAAGAAGCGCATGCAGATGGATGCATGTATGACCAGTTTTGGATTACCGGATTAGATAAGTTCATTGTTGGTGATGGGCATTTAGAACGATGGCTTCAGGAAATCGGCAGCCGGTATTATAACTGGTATATTGTATATGGTGAGTATCAAGCTTTCCGTAATTTACCATACCCATTACATATTCGACATTTGGATATTACGAATATAAAGCAATTAGGACCCAAATATATTGATGGGATTCCGTGTGATTTTCAAATATCCGTTGACCTGAAAATGAGAGGCACCATAGGGTTGATCCTGACAAAATATGATTTACTCGAGGTCTTAGGATCAGAAACTTATGGTGAATACAGCTGTTCCGGCTCGTTTTCGGAGGATGCTTGGAAAAACACCGTCGCTAAGTTTAAACCATTATCATGGGATAGCTTCTTCCATAACTTAGGAAAAGGAATTACAATTGCTGCAACCGCAGATGCTGTAAATACCGAGCGAAACTTGAAGACTCTGGGAGACGAAATTATGCGAGCACTGGATTCCGATAAGTGTAAGGAGGATACCGATGGAAGCAACTAACTTAAAAATCACGTCTCTGTTTCTAAATGGATCAGAATGCAACAACCGTTGCTTTGCTTGTTTTTACATTCAAAATGTTACGAGAGACTGTCAGGAATTGAGTCGTATGATCGAGATGGTTTCTCAAACGAAGAATTTCGATATCATTGCGGTATTACCAGATACTGAACATAACAAAATGCAGCTAACACGTGGAACTGCCACACTTGACAGTCTGATGTCTTTAAACAAACCTTGGGAATTGATGGTAATCCCGAAAGATTTGTATTTATTAGAACCAGCAGATCAAATGCCTTGTTACGATCTACGTAAATTCCATGCAATTGTCCGTAATGGTGGAGACCCTTGTGATTATATCCGTATGCGCAATTTCATTCAAAATGTAGAAACCGATTATGCCAAACGGAAATTAGGAACCAGTGACTGTAACGAATCTTTGTTATTTGGAATTGAACGAAGAGATTATCCAACTAGCTGGTTTTATCCGGAAAATGGTATGCATTATGCGATGACTGGTATATTAATGGAAACACCGGATAAAGAAAAATTCAAAGGATTTGTAATTGATGTTCCATCAAAGGAAAGACTTTCGTTTCACAAAAACTTTTCTTTACCTGGATATATCTGTGCATGGATGTTCGAGAAAAATCCGATCATTAATATAGATTTTCACGATTATGATTTTCAACCATCCAAGTTGCAAGGAGATCTGTCAACGTTTATTAATGGAACACCTGTGATTGTGTCAGAAGACATCGTAAAGCACTTATCATATAAGGAACCGGAAATTGAAATCCCTTATACAAACTGGGAAAAGGACGTGAAGTTTCCTATATATTTTGAAGATTTTGCAGAAAATAAACGATCATCTTATGAAGAAGATGTGTTCCGCTATAACCAAGGGGCTCCGGAAGAAAAACGAATGGTAAAAGAAGACATTATCACCCCATTCAAAGAAAAGGTCAAGGAATATGAGCAAGAAGGACGAGATCGAAAATCTTCCATGACCCCACTTCTTATCTCACCAATCTCGGGAACCCAGTTCCACGCATTTGTGATAAATGTTCCATATGGGGACGTCGTACCATTTGTAGAAAATAACAAACTTCCAGGATATATTTGCGGATATCTGCATATTACTCCAAGTTACGTATTTATCGATTTTAACAGCTATAAGCATGATCCACCATCTGTGATTACGACTGGTAATACGATGTATTATGTATATCGTCAGATCTGTCGACCAGTGCTTGTAAGCGATACTATTATCCCTCACTTAAATCCATCGGAACCAATAATCCGATTGGATGAACATATGTGGAAAGAGGATGACAAATTAAAACTTACATATGGCGAATGGGTAGATAAGTTACAAAAAAATCTCCGTGAGTGTGAAAAATACAATAAAGCCACACCAGATTGCGCAAAAATCCAGACCGAATATATCGGCGGACTATTCAAAGAAAAGATTAAGGAACTCGAAAACCAAGAAGTAAACGAACCAGAGAAGGAAGAAAGTGAGAAGCCTGATGCGAAACCAAAAGAATCAACTCCCAAAAGTATCTTAGAAGATGCTGGATCTACGTTGGAAGACTTTAAGAAATGGGTTCGTGAGGTGATCGCAGAACTTCTTGAAACTGAAAGAAAAGGGGAAGATACCAAACAGACGATGGATGATCTCAAGCAGTCTTATGTTGACGACGCTGATGAATTAGACATTGCAAACGCCAAGGAGGGCACTGAAATGGCAAAAGAAACTAAAATCAATACTGCAGTATTAACCACTTTCCCGTTAATCAACTGCTGCGGCGGTAAATTATGTTATACAAAAGATGAAAATCTTTTCTGGGTACTTGAAATGAATTCTTTTGGAAACCCAGAAGATAAGTGTTGGAAATTAATCCTGGAACTGGGCCTTCCAGTATTCTATCAGAACAGCAATGAAAAAGAAAGTATGGATACGGTTTATACAAGGATCTCCAATCCAGAAGATCCAAAATGGTACTGCAGTCCAAATACAGGCAAATTAGGATTTTATCCGGATGGTATCAATCCAGTCATTGCAAATTTTACCCATATCGGTGTGTTATTGACAAATCCATTTGATAAAAGCACTGAGTGCCGTGTTGCATACGGTGCTCATAAGCGCCATGTATATACCGAAGATGCTATTCGTGCAATGATCGATTGTATCTGTGAACATTATGGACGGGTTCCGAAAGATTTAGTTCACGCAATTGTGAACTACTATAAGGAGGACTGAATATGAGTGATTCAATTATCAAACTGAATGATGAAAACAAACGTGCATTTAAATACTTGCGTGATCGTGTCTGGGAAATTGCAAGCACTGACTTTAGAAAAACTGTACTTGTGATCAATGCTGAGGTGTTTGGAAACCCGGATGATCCGTGTTGGAAATTACTTGTCGCCAGCAAGTTACCGATGTACTGTACCGTACACAGTGACAGAACTTATTCCCGTATCAACGACCCAGCAAATATACAGTGGGCAGTTGATTTAAATAAAGATGGACGAATCGGGATGCTTACATTCGATGTAGACGACTATGTAACTGTAAGAATACGAGATTTTTGTGTACTGCTTACAAGTCCATTACTAATTCCGGACGAATTTAAAGTAATTGGAAATCAGGAGTTTCCAATTAGCCGCGCAATTGAAATGATCTGCGATAAGGTTTGCAAAAACTATCCTGGTCATATCGGAGAAGATTTTGTGCAGGCTCTGGTAGAGTATTATAAGAAATGAAGGTATGCGTATGGATGCTAAATTAATTAACTGGAAGAACTCTTTAATCAAACGATTCTATGTATGTAGCACGGATCTGTATCCAACGTATTATTTGGAACTGGATGGATACGATCATGGTGCATACCTATTTCGTTGGATTCACGAATTGCATTATGTAGCAGGCATCCGTGTCGTAATCGTTGACGTACGTCGCTGTGATTATGATGAAACTTTGGATGTATTAAATTATAACTACGAAGATGGCCGGGAATTTGATCCAAAACAGTTTACGGGAGAAGAAGATCGTTTGAAGTTATTATTGACGTTCCCCGACACACATTTTTATTGCGGCAGTGGATTTGGACTGGCAGACGGAGTGTATGGATTTTGTGGAATGGAGCTATTTGAGCAACGCGGAATGGTAGACATGGATTATAAAGATTTGATTCGTGAGTTATCAGGACATGCATTAGCCGCATTCATGAGAAAACAAAAGTGCAAGGAACAAAAACTATATGATGTCATAGACCAAATGGATGCTGTTGTAAAAATGGATAAAATTGATCCAGAGTCTTATGTAGTTGATGACGATGACTGAAATGATAGAAGGATTACCGGTTGGTAATCCTTCTATAAATCTTGTTATTCTGTAACGGTTTCAGATACAGAATCTGGGTCGTTAAGAAGCATGAGATAGTCTAAATCACTACGAATGGCAGTTACATCTTCTGCAGAAGCATACACCTGATCAGCGACATCTTTATCAATCATATTTGGTTTAATTGCTAACGATTTACACATAGCGATAGCATTCTCTTCATAACTAACATCTGGATTTGGAATATATGGTTCATATTGAACATATGTTGGTACAGTAGCACTTTCTCCTATGTATATTTCAAATCCGTTTTCCACCACATTATAACATAACGCACCAAGGGATTCATCCCCATTTAGATATAATTTCGTATTTATTAACCCCATCTGTTCAATTAACTCCTTTCATAGATATTAGAAGACCTGATGTTGAAAAGTCTGGTAATGTTATATCTTGTTCCCCATCAGATGTAACGCTAACTCCATTAATAATCATTCCTCTAATCAATTTTCCATGTATCTGTGTTGTGGATACCTTATACACATCGATATATTTAAAAGTATTTGTAACGGATAAAACAATCCATGACGGTTTCGGAGATCCGCTTTCGTATGTGCTTTTAATTACATAATGTCCGTCTTTTTGTATTTTAAATTTATTAGACGGGTTATTTATGCAGGTAAATCCTGAAGCACTGTATTCTTTATATTCCGTTATTGGTGTACTGGCATACACAATGTCTCCAGAAACTAAGTAAGTATCTATCGAGGATGATGGAACATCCGAATACTCTGTTACATACGTAAATGAACATGGTTGATATCCAAAATAGGTAATTCCTGTATTACATCCTGCCCAAATAAGTCGTCCATTTATTCTATCGGCAACACTTACCGCCAATCCAGCAGTTTCTCCATACGATAAACTACTCTTTGTGATGGATGGACCAAATTTATATTTTGTGTTTGGTTCTGATGTATACAATTTTATTTCTGTTTGTTTTGTTAGTGGGTTATACAACATGAATTCTACAGGTCCGATTCTACCATATTTATATAATGCATTATCTGCAGTTGTATAAGTGTCGATTCCGACATCTGAACGATTCCCTATATATGATGATTGATAACCTCCATATGATTGTATATTAGTTATCGTGAATTTATCATCAGTTTCCTGATATTTAAATGATACGAAAAATCCAAAATTAGTATCATTCGATGAGCTATATAACGAAAATGACATTGTTCCTTTATTCTTGTTTATAGATGCAGATGCTAATGATGCAGCGGTAGATTTCGTACTTCCGTCAATGTATGCACTTACTGTCTGTGTATACGTATGATTAGTTCCGTAACAATACCCAGCGTTAGCTGTAATTTTCATCTTTTTACACGATGGTGGATTTACGCTAGTATCAATTTTATAAAAATATCCACCAGTTAATAATAAGAAATCTTCTTTATCAGGATCAATCATTGTAAACATGTCGATGAAACTGCTTGTAATACTGATATCTTTATCGGAAGAATCATATCCATATAATGTCAATATAATTTCCGAACGAGTTCCATCGAATCGATGTATATTCGTATTCATCCTCGTATATGTGTTATCACCAGAAGTTGTTTTGATTGAATCGTATGAAACGAAATATATGTAATCTTTTCCAGGATACACAAGATGTCGATATCCATATGGCTCACATGCCGGGTTAGTTGAATATTGATTCTCACATGCAGCGACTCTGAATGTATATAGTTGCGTTAATGTGACAGATTTGCCTGATATATTTACTTTCGCTAATTTTGCTTCATCGTATGTGACAGTTCCCCCGTGTCCAGTTTTATATTGCCCATTTGGATCTAGTACGACCGCATATAGTTCATTTTTAAATAAAAATATTCGTTGAATTGATTGCGACACAGAATTACATAACACATAATTCGTAGTATTTTCTGGAACACACGATGAGTAATCTTTTATATAATATGCTGGAATTGATGCTGAATACTGCGGGTTTATTTCAGATGGAAACATTAATATCCCGAGATTATTTGATGATTCATCACCAATACCAGTTCCAGTTCCAACTGTATTCATATTCAGAGGCATATTAGAGACCTCCTCTCACTACAAGGCTTGCAGTTAAATTAACACTAGGTTTTTCACCCCAAGCATAGATAGTTACTTTACCTGCTTCTTGTTTATATCCACTGATCTGATAACTCTTCATTGCATCGATCATTTCCTGCGTATTTGCATTGATAATCAAATCCAATACGTTATTTGCCGTAATTTTACCATGCGAAATCACATAACTATAAGGTGCTGAGCTACCAGTCCAGTTAGCGGGTGCTAAGGTTATGGCTGTTAAATTGCTATTCCGAGATTAAAAGATCTCATCACTGCGAAAAACAGTGATGAGACAAACTTCTGGTTTCAGAATAGCAATTCTAGTAGTAGGGTTCATCTTCTTCTCGTCGCCGATTTTTGCACTGTCAGAGAAGCAAAAATACCCGATTTTTAGTTCATCATACATAGCATTTCTGTTTCTTGTCTAGGCCTTGCATTTTATATAGTAGGCCTACTCACTGTAGGAATATTCTATTTCTAGGCTTACTTTTAGATATGATGATTCATATCAATCAATGATACATTATCTTTATGAATCACTAAAACAAAGGAGGATTTATATTATGATTCAAAATCAAGAGTTATTAGAACACATCGCAGAGAAACTTGGAGACTACTACAAATCAACAGAGATTTCACCGGTTCAGTTCAATGACTATATGAGAGATCTCCTGATGCCGTTACCATCGAAAATCATAAAAGGTCATGCCATTCGAGGTCAGCATCAATATTTCAATACTCCGATGGATACCATTTCTGAAGAAAACCCAGAAGCGTATCTGATGCGCACCAGAAAATATGATACTGAAGGAATCTATCCAAGAAACGATTCCGATATGAATGATGATGGTTACTCACATGGATATACTATCGGAAAGACTGATTGCTATGCAATTCAAGTTGCGAGAGACATTACAAAAGTACGTAAGTTTGACCATGTTATTATTTATACTTATGATACTGGTAATGGCGCAACTGAGAATATTCGTATGAAGAATTTTGAATTATTAACATGTGTAGAACCGAAACTGGAGTCCAAAATTCGATTCATGAAACATGGAGAGGATGCATCTCGTATAACAGCATTAAGAACTGAGATCGACGAAGCACCGAAAACTGATACCTGGTTGATTTTGGTTCCAGATCTGGATATGATTCGTACATGTAGTCGTGATATTTCCTTGATGATGCACAAGGGTAGTATGCTTGTAGAGTATTCCTATATGCAGATAAAAGCACCGTTTAAGGAAGCATTAACTCTGGTACAGACACAGGAAGTTGATAAATAACGTATAGAATAAAGGAGGATATAACTATGATTCAGTTACAGAGAGTATTACTTAGAGACATGATTATGCAGGCAGAACAGGAGAACACCCCGCACGATTCTATCGTCAATATGATTCGTCGTATCAATACACCATCAGCTCAGGTATTTGGATACGACCCAGATCATATGGAGCAGGTTGGTGATAACAACACCTTTGAAGAAGTCGTATCAAAATACGGAGATCGTATTTGCTATGTGCAGGTTGTGAATTTTATTCCAAAATATGATGAATTATTCTGGTATGATCATCTTCGCGGATATGATCTGGCTGAGATTGATGCAAAAAGTGAAGCAATTGATATTCTTGCAAAGTATACAACTATTAAACATGTTATTATGACAGGAACCGATCTTGGCATGCGTATCAATTCTAAAGAGTTTATGAATCGTCATTTGAGCGAGGATCATGCAAGCTTAGATATCATAGTTGATAACGAATTACCTGGTTATAAGATATTAAATTTGATCAAGAATCAGACAGATGGAAAATATGCAATCATGATGGATGATATTCATGATTCTGCGAATCCATGTTACTCAAAAATGAATAAAGCTGGAGATGCGATCAGCATTCAACCACGAGATATGATGGGTTGCTGGGCGGCTCATGAAGGAGCTATGATTGTCGGTGTAGAAAACGTCGTAGTACCAGAAAATTACCAGATTCCAAATATCTGTATAGCAATGATTCGCAAATAATAATTGTAGGGCTAGTGAATCTCACTAGCCCATTTTTAATTCAAGGAGGATTTAGAAATGAAAACAGATGCTATTTACACAATCGGACAGATGAGTCAGGTCATTAAAGACAAAGGAACAATGGATGAGTTGGTTATCCAGTTATTAGGTGGTTCCGCACGTGCATATACTTGGAATTGGGTTCCAATCTTTACTATGAACGAACTCTTCAAACCAGATACAGACGACCGATTCTACACCGTATTGAAATTCATTCAGGATAAAGGCTTTGATCCGGATGATTATTACGTAACGATGTTACACTCAAATTATATTGTTGCAAATGTTATACGCGTAACTGACGAAACCTGCGAGCAGATTTATCATGCAACTGGAATTGACGAGTTTCTTGTATTTCGGCCAAAATCATTGCCTCTCTATTCTCATAGTTTTCTACGTGCTGTTTTACGGGATGCTACCTCTAGTACATTTGAAGTGAAAACCGAGGATGGACACAGGTATCGTATTACGTATGAGGAAATCGAGTACGGAGCTGCTACAATAGAGAAAGTGATTGATCCGTGGTTAGCCGACGACTCCAGAAAAGGAAAACAGTGTGCAATCATTATTCCAGATACCGATATCTGGATTTCAGATTCTATTAAGATTCGAGAGTGTTTCTTCAAGAAATATATGGACCAGGGACATATCATCGTCAATCATAACGAATGTGTCATTAGCGAGACTCGCTGTCTTCCAGATGATCGTGGATATCGCTTAAAATTACAGTCAAAATAGGAGGATAATACCAATGAAATCATCAAGATTAAAAGAAATTGCACAAGCGATGTTACAGCATGACATTGCAGTTGACAAAGCAAGCGCTGTCATAAAAGATTTGGCAATGCCACAAAAATTACTGCTTCCATATAAAACAAACGTAAAAGGAGAAGATCGGTTTGCGTTCCAGTACGCATGGCATGTAAACGATGGAACCAGACTTGAGAATCTTTTGGAAGATGATAATATTGACAATCTGGATATTATAAGACTTCGTTATTTATATTATCTCATACTTGACAATGAAAAAGTTGGAGAAGCGGTATTTGACATCCGCTATTTATTAAAAACATTTGGATGGCTGGGAAAAAAAGGATTTAAACATATCATTTTCGTAAAAAGTTTATACCGAGGCTCTTTTAGTTGTACTGGAGAGTTTGATCAGCTCTGGGAGAGTGTTGGAAAACAATATGGTCCAGCATGGATTTATGAGAAACCAGACGTGCAGGTGATTGGTAATATATCTGCGAGAGAATGCATTGAAGATATCTTACGAGGTATTGGATCCGAAAGAGTGCTTGTTGCAACTGAAGATATCACGTACTTAACAGGTGATATGGCGATCGTCGGAATTGAGAATGAAAGACCCGTGTATTTAATGGAATACTTAAGACGATTAGGAATCCCAATTTTAGAAATTAACGGTGCTGAACTTCCAATGGAATTTGAAAACGAAGAGTTGTTAGTTTGGGACGAGTACATCCGTCCAGAGAACTAAATAAGATTAAGGATACCACAATTACGTGGTATCCTTATTTTTTATTCTTCATCGGAAAGTAATTTTAAGTAATCCAGATCAGCCTGCTGTTGTTCCATCTGATCTTTCATCAGTTCAATATCGGTTTTTGGATATTCTGCAAATATTGGTTCCGCTGGAGTTTTACTCATGTCCAATTTTGCAATATAGTTATTATCCGGTACCGTTACTTCCATATAAGAAAGAGTACCTTCCGGCACAGGAAACCCGTTTCCATGCATAAATATTTTTCCAGTACTATCGTATATGATCTGCATTGTTAAAACCTCCTTTATTTATAATATACTTTGATTGTAACACCATAGCCGTATGCATTACCCATATCAACATACAACGTCGTTTTACTAATGGCAATTGTACAATAACTAAGGCCCATATAATCTTCTGGCATATTTACATCGTCTCGTATTCGAATGCCAGTTGCATCAATCGGTTCATCGAATTCAGTGCCAGTTTCTCCAGACATAGTATCTGTAATATTTTTCAAAGATATTTTTCCAGAACTAATATCAATGGATTGAATCGAATTACATGTAAAATATGATTGTGGATTATTTGCACGATCCGTAGCAGATCCTGATTGCTTTCCTGATTTTTGGCTGTACGTTTTTTCCCACACAAGTACGTCATTGTTATTATCAGTAATCGAAGAATTTGCTGGTATATAAAACTCTTTTGTTTGTGTCGTTCCATCACTTCCACCGCCAGTATTTCCGCTGTTACTACTACAAGTATGCGTACCAACAACACGTCCGTTGTTGTTGTATGCTATTTTTCCTGACACAATATCATCGGCAGTTGCAGTGGCATCTGTGATCGGTTTCTTAGCAATACCTCTAATACCAATCATGTTCTCACCTCACTTCCAATTAATACGGAAATTGGTATGTCAATTGATGGTTTATATCCGAATGCGTATAATGTGATACTGTTGGTGGTCTGTGTACCAGTTACTACGGATGCATCAATCCAGGCATTTGCGATTGTACTATTGGTAGAATTCAATACGATATTAATATCATTGGTTGATGTTACACCATTGACGGACATTGTATACGTATATGGGGAACTATATCCAGACCAGCTTCCACTTGAAAGCGTTACATTTACTTTTTTATATTTATCGACTTTATTTGCTAAATTGCTATTCCGAGATTAAAAGATCTCATCACTGCGAAAAACAGTGATGAGACAAACTTCTGGTTTCAGAATAGCAATTTAAGTGCTGTAACCTTAGCACCTGCTAACTGGTCTGGTAGTTCAGCACCTTATAGTTACATAATTTCGAACGCAAAAATCACTGCATCGAACGTGCTAGACTTAATTATCAATGCGAATACGCAAGTATTAATTGATGCGATGAAGAGTTATCAGATTAGTGGATATAAACAAGAAACTGGGAAAGTGACAATATACGCTTGGGGTGAAAAACCAAGTGTTACTTTATCTGCTAATCTCGTTGTGAGAGGAGGTATTTAGTATGCCTCTAAATATGAATACAGTTGGTACTGGAAGCGGATTTGATGGCGGTTCTAGTTGTACTGAGGTTCTCTTCGATATGAGTTATGAGCTTTCTTCTAAGGTCAAAATGACGAACATCACATCAATATCGCCAAATGGATCTAAGTATAGTAAGACTGGAGACGAGCATTACTATACAGAAAGTATCAGCACGTGTGCTGATGCTGTTGACGGAGCTACGATTTTTGCACGTTATAACAATGAACTATATGGATCATTAAGTCGTGGTGGTCAAACGTTTTGCAAAATACAGATCAATGACGATCTTGATGTTAGCAAAATAACATGCACATATACAAAAATAACGGCACCGTTTGTACATTTTTGTGAAGCACTTATTGTTGGCAAATATATGTACATTGTTGGCAATGCGTGTGCATCGACATCAGTAAGCACAAGAGACTATGCTAATGATAAGATATATCGATTTGATGGCAATAGTTTCACAGAGATACCAACCACAGATTTTTCCGCTGGAAGTGTAAGTTATGGATTGCATATGCATAGAATTCCAAAATCTTCAGATAATAGCACTTATGTTTTAATCACGAGTTTGTATGCAGGTTCCCCAGAGAATCCATATTTTGGTGTGTTAAAACTAAATCAAGATGGAGAACTTGAAAAAGTCTTTGGATTTAACGATTCTAAAAATAGTGACTATCAGTATCATTATTTATATCCGACTAATGTACGTAGTTGTGCTGAGCGTTTCCATCTTGACTTAGGTAGTGGTTATAATACAGCATTTCCATTATCGATTGAATTATCTGATTCAGCCATAAATATATATTTTGGACATATATATCGTGAAGAAGGGAGTAGTTTTACCGTTACGCAGTACAAATGCGTATATATGATAACTTTTGATCTGAGATCAACCCCATATCCAATGTCGTTTACGACTGTGTCATCGTATGACGAGATTTCACATATATCGTTTACCAGTACAACTGCTCCAAGTTATTACGATGGTATATTTATCGCACGTGTATATCCATTAGATCATTTACTATATGATTCGTATCTGATGTTTATCAATAATGGTTATGGTGGAGATAGTGGAACTGCTTCTTTACTAAATTATGTTATAACAACTGATAGCAAAGATATGAGTATAAAATCTATTTCTGGTGGACTGACATCTCAAAATACCATAGGATCTATATGGTATGCTGCAATTAATGGATTATATATTGATTTAGACAGTGAATATCCCGCATATCATTATACCATATATTCAACACGGGATGATGATAATTACTATCGGTTTACCAGATACATGCAACATATAGCCGTAACCGGATCCCAAGATTCATCTGGAACAACATGTACATTCTCTACGTATTGCCAAAAAGGTGACACATGTATTTGTAATGCTGGAATTATATCATATATATTCGATAAAGCATCCGTAGATGTGAATGGTACAAAACTTAATATTACAACTGACGGATATTATATATTCACAACACACACGTATGATGCATATCATGCACCAGAGTTTATCATAAAATCAAAATCCGGATCTATTCTTGGAACACGTTGTACATACAATAAAAATACGTTAACTGGATATTTTTCATCCGGTATGACGATTAATGATACTAAAATTACAAAAAATGGATATAATGAAATTACAATCGATAAACCACGAATTAGCATAAAAATATGAGGTGATTAAATTATGAATCGAATATATAGCAATTATAATATGTGTGACGGATCTGAGCTCTATTATGAGATACTGGTAGATGGCAACGGAAATGAAAATGGATTCGATATATTTATGGGAGAATCAGCCAAGTATCCGATGATGCATCAGCCAGAACCATTTATTCCAAAACCAGAATTATCTTATGCTGAAAATGCAATTGAGATGTGTAAACAGTTGTCAGACCATTCTGGTATGAGCCCTGCTGAAAAATCAGTTGAAGAACGCCTTACAAATGTCGAAGCGAATATAGACTATCTTATGCTTCTTAACGACGCTGATTCTGCAACCGAAGAGGAAACAGCATAAATAAATGACCTAGGGACTACACAGTCCCTAGGTCTATTAATCAGCGTACCTATTTATTGTAATCGGAATATTTGTTGTGCGAATACCTGCATATGAAGCATACTGTCCATTTACTAATGCCAGTAATGCAACACTTTTGATATAGTAGTCCGTATGTCCTGACACAGCACCAAACGCGATACCGAAACATAAGGATGTATCAATACCACTACTTGATGTAGACGTTTTTACGATAGAAATTTCAGCACCCACTGATGACCTAACACCCCACTGTATCGTGTTATTTGAGTTGCCATCGGATGTTCCACCATCTGTTCCAAGAATATACCCATATGAACCAACTTTGATGGATTCGATGTCGAGAATCGGAGTATTTACACTAACTGTATAAAAAGGTGCATAACTTAAAACTCCTTGTATAGGCCATCTACAATTAGTAGAGCTTGAACTGGTCATTTCTGATGTAAGGATATAATTATCTCCTTTTCTGGACGGTTTGGTAACTAATCGTATCGTTTTTGTTCCCCATGAAACAGGAGCATGGAATCCTTCTTCACATACGCTGATTTGGGATTGTATTTTACGTGACATACATGTTCCGATTTGACGTCCGTCATTATTGTAGAATATTTTACCATTAATGACATCATCTGGCTCAGCGGTAGCATCTGTTATAAGACCCCCCCCCCGAGCCGAAGATTCGAATGCTCATAGTTACTCCTCCTCGTCTCCGGAAATCAGCATTAAGTAATCCAGATTGGCTTGCTGTTGTTCCAGCTGCTCTTTTAGTAAATCCATCTCTGTTTTTGGATACTCTGCAAAAATTGGTTCTACGGGATCTTTTGTTGTATCAATGGATGTGATATATTTATTTTCCGGAACGGATACCTCCATATAGTTAAGGTTCCCTTCTGGTACTGGAAATCCGGTTCCTTGCATAAAAAGTTTTCCTTTAGAATCGTAAATAAGTTGCATAATATGACCTCCTTAAAAATAGTATACTGTAATTGTAACTCCTAAATCATATGTATTAGAATTGAAGTCATCAGTATATACATATAATTTCGAGGGTGTTAACGCAAAGAAAATCTTTGGTGTATAATACGGATCATCCTCGTAGCTCGATTTGTGATTAATTGTATCGTGAAAACAGATCAGCTGTACGGTTTCAGTGTTCATAGTGTTACTGTGAACGACGCTACCGTCCCATGTGAAAACATCGCTACTTGGTCGCACAGCATCTAAATGAATATTCCCCGAGTTAAACTCGGCATACAGAATATGATTTACGTTTAAATATGTCTTCCATCGGTTGTCATTAAAGCCAGTTGTAGACGCAATCGTGTTACCACTTTTAGCATACAAGTGATGCGCACTCATTACACCATTTAATGCCTTCTCATCCCCTTGTATCGATGAACCAGCTGGGATATATATCTTCTGTGTCTTAATTGAGTTTCCCGGATTTCCAAAAATACCACGTAAACTAATCATGAGCTCACCTCATCTCCGATCATAATGACAATTGGAATATTAGTTGTAGGTTTTTCTCCAAATGCTTTTAATGCAATTGTGTTAGATGCTTGTGTACCTGTAATAATCGCAGCACTCATATATGCTTTTGCAGCATCAGTAGAAATATTTGATGCTGGAATAACCTGTATATCATTGGTTGCTGTAACGCCAGTAACAGACACAGTGTATGTATATGGGGCATTTGATCCAGACCAGCTACTTGGTGTTAACGTTATGCTTACAGATTTATATTTGTTGGATTTTGAGCCTAAATTGCTATTCTGAAACCAGAAGTTTGTCTCATCACTGTTTTTCGCAGTGATGAGATCTTTTAATCTCGGAATAGCAATTTAGATAAAACTAACACCAATCTTAGTGACCTTGAAGGCACTGTG
>ERZ1024411.34-NODE-34-length-16498-cov-10.270693_pt1 | contig 16498 bp, 8 predicted proteins | sample MGYA00520784_ERZ1024411 | MGnify/ENA primary metagenome ERZ1024411 (study PRJEB33242, sample SAMEA3444280) | Homo sapiens | biome: Host associated; feature: Gastrointestinal tract; material: Stool | place: Uganda | collected 2011-01-01 ...
GCAAAACCGTGGAAAAGATTGGTATGAACTTTATGATTGATGAAGATAAGACGATAGTATTGGATTGGGTAAAATAATTCCCTTTATTGGATATTGTGATAAAGCGAGTAAGAGGAAAAGTTTTTCCTCTTACTCGCTTTATGTTAACAAACCTAACTCATAGTTTTCTCCTCTAAAACTCACCGTTTCTTGGGTATGAAGTCATCGTTTTCTATTTGGGAACTCATAGTCTGGATGGAAATCCTTGCTTTTCTTTATGATTTCATGCTAAAAAAAATAACACGGACAAATTGAATTTGTCCGGACAAATTGTCCGGCGTCTTGTAATGCGTTGATTATTGGGCGGTTATGAGCGTCCGGACAAACGGTCCGGACAAATTCAATTTGTCCGTGTGTTTTTTTTCTTGTTGGGGGATTAAAAATCTGCTGGGACGCCATCCTATGGAGTGAGATTATTGAAGAATCATGATGTGTGGTCAACTGACTTTTGAGGTGGAAATACTCGTAAAATAACGGTGTCTTGTGTATAAATTGAGGAATTTAACGAAGATTTCTGATTATTTTACATGATTATTTGTAAAAATATGCTATATTTGCAAATGTTTTTAAAATTATGTAGGTTCTCTTTAAGAGTGTAAAGTTCTATAATTATCAATTATTCATAACTATGAAGAAAAAGCAAATGAAAGCAAGTTTATTACTTGTGTCTTTACTGACGTTAGGTTTCTCGGTAACCGGGTGTACAAATAACGATTATGATTTTGACCAGATTGATGCTACGATGGGATTTGGTAGTGGCGAATTGGAAATACCTGCCAGTTCTACCATGAACATTCCTCTATCTGATATTCTGGAACTGGAAGAGGGTGGTAGTGTGAAGATTGCCGCAAATGGTGATTATCTGTTCCAGTTGACAGGTTCTGATGCATCATCTGCTTCACCAAAGATTTCTCCTATTTTCTTGTCTGGTAGATCCTATACCAATACGATTACCTTGGGCACCAGTTCTGCTGCCAAGGGAACCCGTGCTGCTGGTACTCATCTCAGTTTTGTCTCTCCTAAGCAACAGATGTTCGTTTATAATGGTACGGATGCTGCTGTGAAGAGTCTGAAAAGTGCTGAGGTGGATGGCGAAATCGAACTGAATGTGAATCTCACTCTTGGCGGTCTTTCTTCTGCCATCACCAAGCTTGACAAGGTAACCCTCACCCTTCCTGGCTATCTGCAGATTTCACAGGTAACAAATAATAGAAATGGCGATCCTATGTTCAAAGGTTCGAAAGTTACCGTGGAGAATGTTTCTACAAGCAGCAACCTGCAACTCACCATCAAGGCTAAAAAACTGGATTTCGCAAACCAGGATGCTTATGGTAAGGTTGTCATCGGCAATAATGGCTCAATTAAGATGAATGGTTATTTCGACCTCGGTATCGAGGCTAATGTAACGGGTGTGCCTACATCTGCACTGTCCATCCGTGCCAATGTGAATGTCAATGATATAACCTTGAAATCTGCTACCGGTATCTTCGACCCAGAAATCAATATCTCAAGTTTAGGTGATGTAACTGTGACGGGTGTTCCTGACTTCCTTTCAGAAGATGGCGTAAGAGCTGACTTGGAAAATCCTCAGATTATCCTCACCGTCCATAATGATATGGATGCTGCGGCAAAGGTGAGCGCGAAGGTGATTTCTACCAAGAACGGTCAGAACTTGGCTACCGTGCAACTCCCTGAAATGAATATCAGCAAGACTACTGTTGCGCCAGTGACCAAAATCTGCATCTGCCGCCATCAGACAGAAGAACTGACAGCTCAATATGGTGCAGCCAATGTATATGAGGTAAGCAACCTGGCTACACTCATCAACCAGCATATTCCTGATCATGTTCAGATTACCGATGTAGAGGCAAAGGCTGATCTCAGTCAGGAAATGACCATCGAGTTCGGACGCAGTTATCATATCGAGCCAAGCTACGAGATTTATGCACCGTTGGCATTTGCCGAGGATGCAGTCATCGAATATGCTGATGATTTCGACGGCTGGAACGATGATATCGATGATCTGGAATTGGCAGAAGGTACTTATCTGCGTCTTACTGCCGATGCGCAGAATCTGGTTCCTGCTACCCTCATCGTAGAAGCAACTCCACTCGGACTGGATGGTACTGATATCAGCAACCAGATAGAAGTCAATGTCAAGCAGGGCACCGTGAAGGCATCTGCTGATGGCGTGACAGCCGCGACTTCTCCGCTGGAAATCGAACTCCGTGAAAAGGTAAAGGGCGCATTGCAGAAGCTCGACGGCCTCTCTTATAAGGTAAAAGGTAAGGCAAGCCATGATGGTACTACCGTGACCGGTATCATCCTCAACTCTGAGAAGCATACCCTGAAGTTGGAAAACATCAAGGTGAAACTCGTGGGTAAGGTGATTGGTAACTTCAATTAATGACAGAGAGTAGTAACAGAATAATAACACACATAAAAGACAAAGAAAATGATGAATAAAATATATAAGCATCTCTTGGCTGCCTCTCTGCTGATGATGGGTGGCACCGCAATGGCTCAGACACTCAATTCCGCTTACTTTACTGACGACTACAAGTTCCGTCACGATATGAACCCGGCTTTTGAGAACAAGCAGAACTATATCACCATCCCTGCTTTGGGTAATATGAATGTCAACCTGCAGGGCAACTTCGGCTACCAGGATATTGTACTGAACAATCCGATGTACGGACAGGAGGCGGGTGCCAAGAAGATGACTTCCTTCATGAATCCTTATATCTCTGCCGATGAGGCGCTGAAGGGCTTCAGCAAGAACAACAACCGCATACAGGGTGATGTGGGCATCTCCATACTTTCTGCCGGTTTCAAGGGATTTGGCGGTTATAATACCATCGAGGTGAATGCCAAGGCATCTTTCGGTGCTTCCCTGCCTTATGAGTTGTTTGAATTTGCCAAGAATACGGGCAACCAGAATTATGAGATTGGTGATGTGAGCATGATGGCTCGCTCTTATGCTGAATTGGCATTGGGTCACTCTCATCAGATTAACAAGAAACTCCGCATCGGTGCTAAGTTGAAGTTCCTCTTCGGTGTGGCTGATGGTGATGTTCGTCTGGAAAACCTGCGTGCTGACCTCTCTGGTACAGACAAGTGGATCGTTTCCGGCAAGGCAAATGCCCAGGTTTCCATGAAGGGCTTTACTTATAAGACTTCAAAGGATGAGTATAACAACCCGGAGAAGGGGGAATACGAAAAGATAGATGATGTAGATGTTGATGGCGCAGGATTGGGCGGCTTCGGTATGGCACTCGACCTTGGTGGTGTCTATAAGTTGAACGACAATCTGACCTTGAGTGCTTCTGTTCTCGATTTGGGTTTCATCAACTGGAGCAACAATATGAAGGCAGTGAACAGAGCCGAGAGTTTCGAGTTTGATGGCTTCCATGATACTGCGGTAAGAGAAAACAGCGGTTCTACCATCGATGACAAGATAGATGATTACGGCGACCAGATTACCGACTTCATCAACCTGAAGGATTTGGGTGATCAGGGTAGCCGTACTACCGCTCTGGCAGCTACGCTCAACTTCGGTGCAGAGTACAGTTTGCCTGCATACAACAAGTTGTCCTTCGGTTTGCTGAGCAGCACCCGCATCAATGGTGATTATACCTGGAGCGAGGGTAGACTCAGTGCCAACTGGAAACCAACGAAGTGGTTGGATGGTGGTGTCAACTTTGCCGTCAGCAGTTTTGCTACAAGTATGGGTTATGTCCTGAATATCCATCCTAAGGGTTACAACTTCTTCATCGGTATGGATCACATCTTGGGCAAGACCAGCAAGGAGTTTATTCCTCTCAGTTCCAATGCCAGCATCGCATTGGGTATGAGCGTAACCTGGTAACAGATAATTGCATGTTTGCAGGTTTGAGAAGTAGGAAAATATAATAATAGGAGGTAAACACCAATGATTAGTGTTTACCTCCTATTTATTTATTTGTTACATGATATAAACTTTTTGATACATGTGATAAAGTAGAATACTTCTTTTTTGCTTACCTTTGCAACCACAAATAACAATTTAATATACTAATAATTAATTTAAATCATAAAATGACTAGATACAGAATGATTTTATCCCTGCTTTTGGCTGTTATGGGAACTATAGCAACTGCACAGAACATCAACTTGCCTATCATCCAGACCAAGTATACTGCCGATCCTGCACCTTATGTGCACAACGATACGGTTTATCTCTATACCACCCACGATGAGGATGGGGCTGAGGGGTTCCTGATGAAAGACTGGCTGCTCTATACCTCTACGGATATGGTAAACTGGCAAGACCGCGGTGCCGTAGCTTCATTGAAAGACTTCAAGTGGTTCAAGGGTGAGAATGGTGCCTGGGCAGAGCAGGTCATCGAGCGCAATGGCAAATGGTATATGTATTGCCCTATCCACGGTCATGGCATCGGAGTGCTGGTAGCAGATAATCCATACGGACCGTTCAAGGATCCTCTCGGAAAGCCTCTGGCATGGGAGGGCGACTGGTTCGACATCGACCCAACTGTATGGATAGATGATGATAACCAGGCTTACATGTATTGGGGAAATCCTGTGTTGAAGGCAGTGAAACTGAACGAGGACATGATTTCTTATTCTGATTCCATCATGCACTTCCCGAAGATTCAGGATTATCAGGAAGGTCCTTGGTTCTGGAAGCGCAATGGCAATTATTATCTGGCCTATGCTTCTACCTGCTGTCCTGAGGGCATCGGTTATGCGATGAGCAAGAATCCGCTCGGACCATGGGAATATAAGGGACATATCATGAACCATACGCCTCGCACTCGTGGCAATCATCCGGGCATCATCGACTACAAGGGCAAGAGCTATTGCTTCGGTTTGAATTACGACATCTTCCGTTTGAAGACGGGACGTCATGCCGAGCAGCGTTCTGTATCTGCGGCCGAAATGACTTACAATCCTGACGGAACCATCCAGGAGTTGCCATATTTCCAGGACTGCAAGCTGGAGCAGATAGAATGGTTCAACCCTTATCGTCAGGTGGAAGCTGAGACGATGGCTTGGGGCTATGGATTGAAGACGCAGCCTAAGAACCAATGGGCACAGAAGAATAAGTGGAACCAGGTGGTTACGAATGTTGATGAGGGAAAGTATATCCTCGTGAAGGGTGTTGACTTCAAGAAGGGTGCAGGTAAGTTTGAGGTTTCAGCCTCTTGCCACATGTTGGGCGGCAGCATCGAAATCCGTCTTGATGGGGTAAATGGCCAGTGCATCGGCAAGGTAGATATCAGCAACACCAAGGATGAATACAAAACTTTCTCTACCCAGGTGAAGAAGGTAAAGGGTGTACATGATCTCTACTTCGTCTTCAAGGGAGGTGACATCCAGAAACAGAACCTCTTCTTCCTGGACTGGTGGAAGTTTGGGGAGTAGCAATAGAAAAGATGGCTTCGCATTTTGCGAGACCATCTTTTTGTTTTAGAATACTTTTCTCTATTTATCATAAAGAGCAGAAAATGTGCCTGTTAGGGCAATATGTTACATGAGAAAAATTAATTGTAACATCAGACAAACACGGTTTCGAACCAAATAGCTACCTTTGCAGCCGTGTTCTTTATATAAGAATTAATAACACCTAGAAACAAACTTAATTAAAATGATACAACATGATTGAACAAGTGTTTACATTTAAACGGACAGCAGCTCTATGCCTCGTGGGAGCCTTCTGCAGCTTGAACGCACAAGCCCAGAAGATTACCGTGAAGGGTAGTATTGTTGACGGCACAGGAGAGCCACTGATTGGTGCTACTGTGAAAGTGAAGGGTGATGCCACTTCGGGTGTCATCTCCGACATGGATGGTAACTTTCAGATTGCAGTACCTTCTGAAAATTCATCCCTTGTCATTACCTATATCGGTATGGAATCTAAAACGATTAAAGTAGGTAAGAAAAGACAGTTTAAAATTACCTTGACTGATGACAATACATTGGGCGAGGTAGTAGTGGTTGGTTATGGTCAGCAGAAGAAAGCCTCTGTTGTCGGCTCTATTGCACAGACAGATGCGAAAACCTTGAATCGTCATGCCGGAGTTTCATCTTTGGGTCAGGCATTGACAGGTAACCTTCCTGGTGTCGTTACCTTCTCTTCTACAGGTATGCCGGGTGAGGAAGATCCTAAGATCGTAATCCGTACCCAGACTTCTATCAACGGTTCCAACGACCCTCTCGTTCTCGTGGATGGTGTGGAGCGTGCCATGAACACCGTAGACCTTTCTTCAGTAGAGAGCATCTCCGTATTGAAGGATGCTTCTGCCACTGCCGTTTATGGTGTGAAGGGTGGTAACGGTGTCATCCTCATTACTACCAAGCGTGGTAAGGAAGGTAAGGCTGCCGTACACGTGAAGGCGAATGCTACCATGAAGGTGGTTTCCAAGTTGCCTGAGAAGTATGATTCTTACGATACTTTCCGACTCCTGAACAGAGTGGTGGAGCGCGAGCTGAACATCAGCGACGAAAAAGCATGGGGTTCCTACAAGCCTATGGCCATTATCGACAAGTATCGTCATCCTGCCAATGCTGAAGAATGGGACCGCTATCCTAACGTTGACTGGCAGAAGGAGTTGTTCAACAACACAGCCATGTCTTACAATGCCAGCGTGGATGTTTCGGGAGGTACCAAACTCGTGAAATATTTCGCAGCGATAGACTTCGCTCACGAAGGTGACCTGTTCAAGGACTTCACCAGCGGTCGTGGCTATCAGGCTGGTTTCGGCTATAACCGTATTAACATGCGTGCCAACCTGGACTTCAATCTGACCAAGACTACTCTGTTCTCTACCAACCTTTTCGGTAGTAACGGTGTCCGCCATTTCCCTTGGGACAAGGCGAGCGATTCCAGTGCTTATTGGGCTTCTGTCTATCATGCAGCTCCAGATGCCATGCGTCCTATTTATTCTGACGGTACTTATGGATATTATGCTCCACGTAAGGCCGACTGTCCTAACTCAGTGATGAGTCTTACCCGAAGCGGTGTGGAGAATCGTACCAATACACAGATTACCACCGACTTTATCCTTACCCAGAAACTCGATTTCCTGACCAAGGGTCTGAAGTTTGTTGCCAAGGTTTCTCTTGACAATACGATGGTAGAGGAGAAGCGTGGTATCAGCGACCAGTATATGGACCCACAGCTGAAGTGGATTAACCCTGATACAGGCGAGACTTCCTATGACCAGAGCGTGGATTACCATGAGTCTGTGGCTTGGACCATCAATGGCGGTAAGGTAAAAACGGATGCTACTTATCGCCGTCTCTATTATCTGGCTCAGCTCGACTGGAACCGCAAGTTCGGCAATCATGAAGCGGGTGCTATGGCAGTATTCAACCGCAACGAATATGCCAGCGGTTCTTCTTTCAGACATTACCGTGAAGACTGGGTGTTCCGTGCCACATACAACTATGCGATGCGTTACATGCTCGAGTTGAACGGATGCTACAACGGTTCTGAGAAGTTTGGTCCAGACTATCGCTTCAAGTTCTTCCCATCAGCCTCTCTCGGTTGGACTATCACCGAAGAGCCATTCATGAAGAACATCAAGAAATATGTAGATATGTTTAAGGTGCGTGCATCCTGGGGTCGCATCGGTGATGATTCTACCGGAGGTTCTTATCTCTATACCGACCAGTATTCTTATGGTGGTAAGACCTATCTGGGCGGTGATGCCGTTTATGATTCACCTTATACTATATATCGCCTTACCCGCATCGGAAACCCTAACGTGCGTTGGGAGACATCAGAGAAGCGCAACCTGGGTTTCGACTTCGGATTCCTGGGCGGACTGATTACCGGTTCGCTGGATGTATTTAGCGACAAGCGTACCGATGTGCTCTTAACCGACCGTTCCATCCCTTCTTACTATGGTATGAACTACACGGTTGCCAATGTGGGTTCGGTGGATGCCAAGGGTTACGAGTTGAGCCTGAAGGTGAACAAGGCATGGAACAAGAATCTGCGTACATGGGCAAACTTCAATATGACCCATGCTACCAACGAGATTAAGTTTGCCGATGATCCAAAGCTTCAGGCAAGTTATCTGAACAAGGCGGGTTATGCCATCGGTAAGAACACTAGTTACATTGATCATGGTTTTATCCGCAACTGGGATGATCTCTATGCCGTACCTACCTGGGGTAGCCATGATCCAGAGAAATATACGGGTGATGCCATTATTTCAGACTTCAATGGTGACGGTCAGATTACAAGAGATGACAAGGCGCCTTATCAGTATACCTCTATTCCTGAGAATACCTTCAGTACTACATTGGGAGCAGAGTGGAAGGGCTTGAGCGTAACGGTACAGTTCTATGGTGTAACCAATGTTACCCGCGATGTGAACTTCCCAACCTTTGAGCGTGAAACCCACATTGCCTTTAAGGAGGGTTCTTACTTCACGCCATCCAATCCGGGTGGAGAGTTGTCTTTGCCACGCTGGACCACAGTGGCAGACGAGGGAAATGCCGGTACCCGTTACTACTATGACGGAGCTTTCCTGCGCCTGAAGAATGCCGAGATAGCTTATACCTTTAAGGGTGCTTGGGTGAAGCGAATGCACTTGAATTCACTCCGTGTATATCTGAATGGTGACAACCTGCTGCTCTGGACCAATATGCCGGATGACCGTGAGAATAACTTCAGCGGCAACTCGGCAAATGGTGCTTATCCAACCGTACGCAGATTTAACTTAGGTTTCGACCTGACATTTTAAATGAATCGTAAATATGAAAAAGTTTTATAAAATATATACATTGCTGTTTGCGGCTGCCCTGTCTCTCTCTTCAGTATCATGTACTGATTACCTTGACAAGGCACCGGGCAGTGATATTGCCCCAACGGAGCCATATAAGAATTATACCAACTTTCAGGGTTTCTTGGAGCAGTGCTACAACGACATCCCTGGTCTTGCATCAACATCCTGGTATCATGGCTGCTGGAACTATGGCGAGGATGAATATTGGCAGCCATCAGAGACCCGTATGCTCACTAATGCCATCGACCAGGGAAACTATTGGGCATGGGACGAGGTGCAGTATTCTCCATTCCATTCTGGTATCGACCTGGACGGCAATCATGATGTGAACCGCGATTTCAAGGGGCGCCTCTGGGGTATGTGCTGGCAGGGAATCTATGCCACCAACCTGGGCTTGGAAAATCTGGGTAATCTGGTAGATGCTACCCAGGAAGAGAAGAACCTGATTGCAGGTCAGCTCTATTTCTTCCGTGCATTCTTCCACTTCCAGATTATGCAGTATTGGGGCGGTATTCCATACATCGACTTCCTGATTCCATCAGTTGCCGTGTTCAACTATCCACGCCTCACCTATCAGGCATGTGCCGACAAGGCAGCCGAAGACTTCAAGAAGGCTGTTGAGCTGCTGCCTGTAGATTGGGATAAAACAACCGTGGGTAAGCAGAACGTGGGCAAGAACAAGTTCCGTCCTAACAAGATAGCAGCTCTCTGCTTCCTGGGCAAGAACTACTTGTGGGCAGGTTCGCCGCTGATGAATGAAGTAAGCAAGGAGAATCCTGACTTTAAGAATGTTAACGGATATAATAAGGAGTATTGCCAGAAGGCTGCTGAGGCATTCGGCGAGGCTTTGAAGATTAACAGGGAAACAGGACTTTACCAGCTGTCTTCTTATGAAAATTACATGAACATCTTCTATACCTATGATCAGGGTCAAAAGATTCCTGGTGAGAAAGAGGCTATCTTCTACGAGAATTCAAGTAACAACAACTGGGTCTGGAATCAGGTGACAGACTATCGTCCAACCTGCCTTATTCAGGGTGGTATCAAGGTTTATCCTACTGCCAACTATGTGGATTACTTCGGTATGGCAAACGGAAAGCCTATCAAGGACATCACGAAGAAGGATCCCGACAGCGGCTATGATCCGGAATATCCGTTCAAGAACCGTGACCCTCGCTTCTACGATCTCTTCATCTACGATGGTGTGAAGTGTGTGAAGAGTGCAGGAAAGGATGCAGATGTGCAGTATGCTTCTCTTTATACGGGAGGAAAGTATCGTAGGGCAACACCAGCCAAGGACTGCTTTACGGGATATTGCCTGAAGAAGTTCTGTGATCCATACCGTAATCAATTTGATGATGGTGGTGAACGTGCTAAGATGATGCGCGTACTCTTGAGTATGATTCGTCTGGCTGATGTTTATCTGATGTATGCCGAGTCGGTGGCTCAGGGTTATGGCTACAAGGAATCAAGCCAGGCATTCAATCTGAGTGCCGTGGATGCCGTGAACATCGTCCGCAACCGTGCGCATGTGGATAATATTGCTGATGAGTATCTTACCAATCTGGATGGCTTCATGAGCGAGCTTCGCCGTGAGCGTGCCGTAGAGTTGGCATTCGAGGGACACCGTTTCACCGACCTTCGCCGCTGGCTCCTGATAGACAAGGCTCCTTACACCCAGAAGATGGCTGTTTACTTCGACCGTGCAGCCGACCAGAAGGATGTTGACCGCTACGACGATCCAAAGAAAAATCACGTGCTCAACCTGAAGGAGGAGCCATTGATTACCCGTAAGTTTACTTCAAAGCATTACTGGTTCCCATTCCTGAGAAAGGATGTCAAGATGTATCCTGAGTTCTCTCAGAACCCTGGTTGGGAATAATTAAACAATTCGAGAATTTATTATGAAACATAATATATTTAATAAGAGAATGTCATTGGCGCTAGCTTCCATGCTAGTTGCCAGTGGTGTGGCAAGCGCCCAGGAAATGGCCGACACTACCAAGGTAAACGTGGCTTTCGGTCAGGTTTCCAAGGCTGACCTCATGGGCGGTGTCAGCGAGGTGAATGTCGAAGAGCTGCTGAAAAAGGACTACAGCGCCAATGCACTCAATGATCTTCAGTCGCTCATTGGTGGTTATAACGGAAATGTTTGGGGACAGGGTGCACTTGTTCTCGTAGATGGAGTTCCCCGTGAGGCTAGCACCATCAATGCCACCGAGGTGGAGAAGGTTACCGTGCTCAAGGGCGCTTCTGCCGTAGTACTCTATGGTGCCAAGGCTGCCAAGGGCGTAATCCTCATCACTACCAAGCGTGGTAAGGTGCAGCCATTGAGCATTGCAACTACCATCAATACGGGCATCTATACGCCTAAGGCTTATCCTGAGTATCTGGGTGCGGCTGAGTATATGTCGCTCTATAACGAGGCGATGACCAATGATGACCCTACACAGCCGCTGAAATACTCAAAGGAGCAGATTTACAATACGGCTGCAGGTACCAATCCTTACCGCTATCCTGATATGGATTTCTATAGCAGCGACTACCTGCGCAAGTTCAACAACCGTACGGATGCTACGATGGAGGTGAAGGGCGGTAGCCAATTTGCCAGATACTATGCCAACCTGGGCATGACCTACAACAATAGCCTGGTGAAGTTTGGCGAGCACAAGAAGGACAAGGATAATTCCTTCCGCGTGCGTTCTAACATTGATGCTACCATCACCGACTGGCTGGGTGCTTACGTGAATGTAGGTATCAACATCACGGACAACTATCGTGGACGTCCTGAGGACTACTGGTCAACAGCTACCAGCGTTCGTCCTAACTGGTATTCCGGCCTGTTGCCAATCTCCATGATGGATGCCAACAATTCTGCCTTGCAGCAGATGATAGCAGGCTCAAAATTCCACGTGCTCGATGGCCAGTATCTGCTGGGCGGTAACAATGATAACCAGACCACTTTCTTTGGTGATGCGCTTGCTGCCGGCTATGTGAAGAATCACTCCCGTACCTTCACCTTTGATGTGGGTGTGAAAGCCGACTTCGATCAGTGGGTCAAGGGATTGAGCTTTGAGACAGCTTTCAGCATCGACTACTGGAACAACTACTCTGAGGCTTACAAGCTCGACTATGCCGTTTATGAGCCTACCTGGGCAAATGTGAACGGACAGGACATGATTATCGACCTGAAGAAATATGGTAAGGAAACAAGCAGTACGACCGAGTATATTGGTGCAGCCAAATATTACCAGAACACCACCTTCCGTGCTCAGTTTGACTATAAGAATACCTTTGGCGGAGTTCACAACGTAAATGCCACTTTGGCTGGCTGGGGTTACTCCAAGTCGAATTCCGTGGACGAGAATCATGAGAGTTCATCTGGCGTAAAGGGTTCTTCTTACCACCGCACCACCAATGCCAACCTTGCCCTTCGAGCAGCCTACAATTATGCTCAGAAGTACTATGCAGAGTTTGGCGGCGCCCTGGTTCACTCATCCAAGTTGGCAGAGGGTCATCGCAATGCTCTTTCTCCATCAGGAACACTGGGTTGGAGAATCGGTCAGGAGAAATGGTTCAAGGATGCACTTCCTTGCTTCGACGATCTGAAGCTGAACGCTTCTTACTCTGTGCTCAACCAGGATATCGATATCTCTGATTATTATCTCTACCAGGGATACTATGATGTAAAGGGAGGTTACCACACCTGGAACGAAGGCGGTGGCAACGGAGATAACACCACACTCTCTAAGCGTGGTAGCAACTACGGTCTTGATTTCGTGAAGCGTAAGGAATGGAGAGTAGGTCTGGAGGGTTCACTCCTCAACGGAACCGTAAGTTTCGACATGAACTATTTCCATCAGCTTACTTCGGGCTTGCTTACTGCGGGAACTGCAACCATCTATCCTTCATGGATGAACAGTGACGGTTCTTTCATCACCTCCCTGAACTACAATGAGGATATGCGACAGGGCTTCGACTTCGCCGTAAACTTCAAGAAGAACATCGGCAAGGTGAAGGCACAGCTCGGACTCACAGGTATGGTGTTCGACTCAAAGGTTAACAAGCGTGAGGAGAAAAACGAATATAGCTACATGAACGCACAGGGTCAGGCTCTCGACGTGATGCGCGGATATGTTTGTGAAGGCTTCTTCACACAGGAAGACGTAGACCACATGAAGGCAAACCTCGACAAAGACGATCCTAACTTCGTGCCAAACCATACCTTCGGTGAAATCAAGGCTGGTGACCTGAAGTACAAGGATATCAACGGTGACGGCAAGATTGACAGCAACGACCAGCAGGTGATGGGTAAGTATGGATGGAGTGCAACTCCTTTCTTCTATGGTGTAAACATCACCTTGAACTGGAAGCAGTTTACCCTCTTCATCGCCGGTACAGGTCAGATGGGTGCCAAGGCATTCAAGAGCAACGACTGGATTTACAACCAGAAGAAATATACCTCTGTGGTTCGTGGACGCTGGACACCTGAGACAGCCGCTACCGCTACCTATCCACGTTTGACAGCCAAGGATAATACCAACAACTTCCGCAACTCAAACTTCTGGCTTTACAGCACAGACCGCTTCAACCTCAACAAGGTGCAGCTGACCTACGATATGCCAAAAGAGTGGTTTGAGAACAAGGTAGTGAAGGGTATGAGTGTTTACGTATTGGGCGAGAGCCTTCTCACCATCAGCAAGCATCGCAAGTATATGGAAACCAGCTATGGTTCACCACAGTGCCGTTTCTACAACCTGGGCTTGAAGATGATGTTCTAAAGGCTGATGAAATCATATCTTAGATATTGAAAAATTAGACAATAAAGAATTATGAAATTAAGAAATATATTCATGATATTGGCTTCTGCGGCATTGTTGACAGCATGTGATGATGTCTTTACTCCTGCTGTAGAAAACATGAAGGACATCAACGAGATGGAGAATGATCCTAAAATGGCCAAGGGCTTCGTGCTCACCGCTTACCGTAACTTGCCAAACTACGAGGTGGGTACAGGAACGGATGTAGCAACGGATGATGCCGTGACGAATGAGAAGGGAGCCAACTGGTCTAAGTATGCCACAGGCTCATGGACCGTTCAGAGTTGGGACCCTACGGGTCGCTGGAACAGCGACTTGTCTTCCATGCAGTATTTGTATATCTTCCTGAACTCAAACGTTTCGAACATCGGGTTCCTGAAGAATGTCAATGAGAACAAGCTGATGCAGCGCCGCCTGACAGGTGAAGCCTACGGACTTCTGGCTACCCATGCCTATTATCTGCTTCGTGCCCATGCCGGATTTGACAATGAAGGAAAGTTGCTCGGCACACAGCTCTTTGACGGATTTGTAGGAACGGATGCAGATTTCAACCAGCCTCGCAAGACATTCCAGGAGCATGTGGATTTCATCCTGGCGAACATCGAGAAGGCTGACAAGCTGCTGCCTATGGATTATGAGCCGGTGACAAGCGACGACAAGGTGCCAGCCAAGTATGATGACATTCTGAATGTGCCTGAGGTGACATCTGTCAAGGATGGTAAGATGGGTATATATAATAAGGTGATGGGCGAGAATGCACGCCAGCTGATCAACGGACTGATTCTGCGTGCCATCAAGGCTCGTACCTTGCTGCTTGCTGCAAGCCCTGCTTTCCAGGATCCTGCCCAGAACAATGTATCCTGGGCACAGGCTGCCGATGCTGCTGCCGAGGTGGTTGACTATGTAGGCGGTCCAGCAGGTTTGCCTAAAACAGGTCTTACCTACTACGACAACGATGCAGAGATGAGTGCCTTGCAGACTGGTTCCAATCCTCCTGAAATCATCTGGCGCAGTACCAAGAATGCAGAAGAGATTGATGACGAGAAGAACAATTTCCCTCCATCACTCTACGGAAGCGGCAGAACCAATCCTACACAGAATTTGGTAGATGCCTTCCCTGATGCCAAGGGTTATCCTATCACCGATGCACGCAGTGAATTTGATGAGAATAATCCGTATGCCAACCGTGACCCTCGTCTGGCTAAATACATTATCTATAATGGAGCAACAGCGGGTGTTGATAACAAGGTAATCAAGACGGGTAGTTCTTCGGGCGATGACGGTATCGGCCGCCGTGATGCTTCTACCCGCACCGGTTACTATATGAAGAAGATGTTGCGCATGACTGCCAACTGTAATCCTAGCAGCACATCTAAGGTAATCAAGTATAGCTGCAAGGCACGTTTCACCGAGTTCTTCCTCGACTATGCTGAGGCTGCCAATGAGGCTTGGGGTCCTAAGAACCCTGGCACACATGCTTACTCAGCATACGATGTGATCAAGGCAATCCGCCACCGAGCAGGTTTGACAGATGATACTTATCTCGACGAGTGTGCCGGCGACCAGGCAAAGATGCGTGAGCTGATTCGTAACGAGCGCCGCCTGGAGCTTTGCTTCGAGGGATTCCGCTTCTGGGATTTGCGCCGCTGGAACCAGTTGGACAAGCTTACTTCTGTACAGGGCATCGATTGGAACAACGATACGTTTACCATCTTGCCAAATGTAGAAGAGCGCCATTTCGATAGCTATATGAACTATGGTTATATTCCATATTCAGAAGCATTGAAGTACTCTAATCTCCATCAGAACAAGGGATGGAAATAAACCAGTTAAAAATGATAATGAAAATGAAAAGTTTTAAGTTATTAAATACAATAGGCATTGCTGCCATGACTTTGTTGATGGCCGCTTCCTGCGAGAGCGGTGACAAGGAATTTGGATATGACGGAGAAACTACTGTCTATTTTGCCAATGCTGGTTATGTGCGCACCGTGGAGCTGGGTGAGGATCAGGAAGCTGACCTTACCGACGATAACAACCACATCATCAATATCAAGGCATATTGTGCCGGTGGTTATGGCAACAATAATAACGTTACCGTGGACTATATATCTGATGCCAGTCTTTGTGATGGTTATAAAATCAATGGCGCAGCCATCCAGGTGATGCCATCCAATTACTATCAGATTGAGAACCCTAACCAGTTTGTCATTGCTAAGGGGCAGCTGATGGGAGGCGTAAGAGTGAAGCTTACCGATGCGTTCTTCAACGATGACAAGAGTTATGAGCAGGGCTATGTGATTCCGGTGAAGCTGACAGGTGCCCAGGGCGTTGACAAGGTGCTGGAGTCGAAGAATACTACATTCTGCCTTGTTAAGTTTGTCAATCCTTGGACTGCCACTTATCTTCGCAAGGGTAAGGATGTGAGCAACGGTAAGGAATCTCACCGTGCTTATCCATATATTGAGAAGGCTGAGGTAATCAAGGTGGTGACCAAAGGCTTGTACAAGGCACAGATGACTGTGGCTGTGAAGGATGCAAGTGGTATAGACCATCAGGTGAACGTGCTGATGACCTTCAACGGTGATGACTGCACCATCTCTTCCGGTAGTGACGGAGTTCAGGTTTCGGGTAGTGGTAAGTTTGTCAAGAACGACCAACTTTTGGGCGAGTTTAAGCGCAACACACTCTATTTGAACTACAACATCAAGAGCGATGCCTTGGGTACGGTTGAAACCACAGATACCATGGTGGTCCGCAATCGTGGCATTGGATTCCAGACTTTCACTCCTGAGATCGGAAGAGCGTCGTGTAGGGAAAGAGTGTAGATCTCGGTGGTCG
>ERZ1024411.40-NODE-40-length-15378-cov-8.766103_pt1 | contig 15378 bp, 10 predicted proteins | sample MGYA00520784_ERZ1024411 | MGnify/ENA primary metagenome ERZ1024411 (study PRJEB33242, sample SAMEA3444280) | Homo sapiens | biome: Host associated; feature: Gastrointestinal tract; material: Stool | place: Uganda | collected 2011-01-01 ...
GGAAACAACAAGACAACAAAAAATATCACGATTAATACAGAAAGAACTTAGCGACATATTTCAACGACAAACACAAGCCACTCATGGTGTGTTGGTTTCGGTAAGCGCGGTGCGTATCAGCCCCGACCTAAGCATTGCACGCGGATATTTGAGCATTTTCCCTTCGGAACGTGCCGATGAAATTCTGAACAACATCAATGCTAACACACGCCAAATTCGCTACGAACTCGGCACAAGAGTGCGCCACCAATTGCGCATTATTCCCGAACTGAAGTTCTTTATCGATGACTCGCTCGACTATTTGGAACACATCGACAACTTGCTGAAAACCGACGAGAAACATACAACTGAAAGCACCGAAGAATAAGTTTTAAAGACGAATGAACAACCGTTTTCGATTGCCCCTTTTCATTGCCTTGCGCTATTTGTTTTCAAAGAAACGCGTGGGAGCTATCAACATTATCTCGGGCATTTCGGTATTTGGTGTGGCGTTTGGCACAGCTGCCTTTTTGTGCATACTGAGCGTGTTCAATGGATTTCACGACCTTATAGACTCGCTCTATACCACCTTTGACCCACAAATCGAAGTGGTACCTACGCAAAGTAAATTTGCCACCACCGACGATCCCTCACTATCGCAAATGCGACAACTTAAAGAGGTTGAGAGTGCTTCATTTTGCCTCGAAGATAATGCTTTGATACTATTTAGAGGCCACCCCACCGTGATTACACTAAAAGGGGTAGACGACAACTACGACAAGGTGACGGGCATACGCAACATCCTATACGGCACTGGAAGCTACGAACTAAGCCGCGGAAACATCAATTATGGTATTCCGGGCATAGGCTTGGCTTCGGCCATGGGAGGCATAGACTATGGTTCGCTGCAAATATGTGCACCCCGAAAAGGTGAACAACTGAATGTGGCTAACCCTACAGAGAGTATCAACGCCGACTTTGTGTCGTCGCCCAAGGTGTGCTTCAACGTAAACCAAAGCAAATACGATAGCAACTACCTCATCACCTCGCTGAGTTTTGCACAAAATTTGTTTGAACAACCTAACTGTATAACTGGTTTAGAATTTAAACTAAAGGCTGGTGCCGACGTGGAACAGGTGAAAAAGCAAATGCAAAAGATTGCGGGCAAACGATTTAAGGTAATGAACCGCTTGGAGCAACAAGAAGACGTGTTCAACGTGATGAACATCGAAAAATTAATGGCCTATGTGTTCCTCACGTTTATCCTCTTTATCGTATGCTTCAACATTGTTGGCTCAGTGTCAATGCTTATTATTGACAAGCGGTCAGATGTTGATACACTGCGCCACATGGGGGCAAATAAGCAGCTTATTTTTAGGATATTTCTGTACGAGGGACAGCTTATCACAATGCTTGGTGCGGTGATTGGCATCGTTGTGGGACTTTGCTTATGTTGGGCACAACAGAGTTTCGGACTGATTAAGATGAATGGGTCTGAAAGCAACTTTATCATCGAAGCCTACCCCGTAAGCATTCACTTTGTAGATGTGATAATGGTGTTTGCCACAGTTATCGTAGTGGGATACGTTTCGGTATGGTATATCGTAAAGTACCTGACTAAGAGGTTTCTTTAAGCACCCTTAAATGCGTCCCAAGAGCATACGGTCGTTGCCAAAAGCGTCTTTGCGGAGCATAATGTCGCTTAGTCCGTAGCTACGAAAGAGATCGGCTGTTTGCTGCCCATAGGCACGGTTAATCTCAACCATTAAGCAGCCACCTGGTTGCAATAAGCGTGTGGCATGTTGACACAAGGCTCTATAAAAGCGCAAAGGGTCGGCATCTGGAACAAATAGCGCAGTATGCGGTTCATGTTCTGTGACGTTGGCTTCCATTTCAGCCTCTTCGCGCTGACATATATAGGGTGGATTACTCACTATGATATGATAGCGTTGCAAGGAGGAAACGGGTTGCAACATATCTACATGCTGAAACGCAACATTTGCCTGCATAGCTTGGGCATTACTACGCGCCACTGCAAGTGCAGCCTCGGATATATCCCACGCATCAACATGGGCTTGTGGCAAAGCAAGTTTTAAACTTATGGCTATGCAACCAGAACCTGTACCAGCATCGAGTAGGTGCAAGGTGTTGTCTGCAATTGACATGTGTTGCGTCTCATCAATGGCCCAAGCTACAAGTTCTTCGGTTTCGGGACGCGGTATCAACACATCGGGCGACACCCTAAAAGTATGGCCAAAGAATTGGCTCTTTTCCAACACATATTGCACGGGCACACCAGCCGACAATTGTTTAGATATATTGAGCAAACGCTTATGCTCCTCTGCAGAAAATTGCCTAACTTTGTCTGCATAAATGTCGGTGCGACTCACACCAAATGCCTCTTCAAAAACAAGAAAGGCTATGGCTCGTGCCTCACCAACAGCATAAAGCGATGACAATTGTGAACGAAGAGCTAAGAAGTCGGTATTCATGTTCTTAATATTTATAGTTTGAAGCTAAAGGCTACTTATTTACGGCTTGAAACGATGACTCATCCAGCTGACCGCACAATAATATCGCCCTTTACAACTTTATTGATTGCACTCAAAAAGGATTTTCCTTTTTAAAATATATTCACCTCATGACAACAAACGAAGCATATATGCGCCGCTGCATAGAACTGGCTCAATACGGACGAATGCACGCTGCTCCTAACCCTATGGTGGGAGCTGTTATTGTACACAACAACCGTATTATTGGCGAGGGCTATCATGCCGTATGCGGCAAAGCTCATGCTGAAGTTAATGCTATTAACTCTGTTAAACCAGAGGATAGGCCACTACTAAAAGAAAGTACTATCTACGTGAGCCTTGAGCCATGCGCCCACTATGGTAAGACTCCACCTTGTGCGCTACTCATTGTGAAAACGGGTATTCCACGCGTTGTGGTGGGATGTATCGACCCCTTTGCTAAGGTGCAAGGACGTGGCATCAGTATTCTGCGCGAAGCTGGTATAGAGGTAACTGTTGGTGTGCTTGAGGATGAATGCAAAGCACTAAACCGCCGTTTCTTTACGGCTCAAACCAAGCATCGCCCCTATGTTACACTGAAATGGGCACGCTCTGCCGATGGGTTTATTGACGCTTGGCGCGAAGAGGGAACACCCGAAGAGGCTGCCAAGATTTCCACTCCGTTCTCTATCATGCGTGTGCACCAACTTAGAGCTATGAACCAAGCTATTTTGGTGGGACACAACACACTGAAGATGGATAGACCTCAGCTTAACGTGCGCCATTGGGCGGGCAATCAGCCCACACGTGTGGTGTTGGGGCGAGTGGCTGAAGGCGAGTTGCCACACGGATGGTTGGCTTATGCCGACATCCCAACTGCACTGAGCGAACTCTACCGATTGGGCATTCAGTCTTTACTGGTTGAAGGTGGACAACAAACACTTCAAAGCTTTATAGACCAAGGATTGTGGGATGAAGCCTTCGTTGAAGTGTCAGAACAACCTTTGGGAAGCGGAGTGCCCGAACCAAGACTCCCTGTAGGCATCAAACTGAGCGAAGAACGTTTCTTTGGTAGCACTATATGGCACTACGAAGGATAACGCACGCACAACTCTTTTCATAACATAATGCATAAACTTGAATGCCAAGAAACTTGTGCTTATAGGGCATGCAAAGTTAAACATTTATTCTATCACTTATGCACAATATACCCCCTGTTACACGCAACCTTATAATCATCAACGTGATTTGCTATCTTGCACAATCTGTAATGCGCTTGTATGGCATTGATGTTACCAACTGGTTGGGACTCCACTTTGTATTGGCAGACCAATTCAATGTTTTCCAACTTGTTAGCTATATGTTTTTGCATGGTAGCTTAACGCACCTCTTTTTTAACATGTTCTCACTATGGATGTTTGGCGGACTGATTGAAAGAACATTGGGCGTAAAACGCTTTTTTATATACTATTTTGTGTGTGGCATCGGCGCTGGTATATGCCAAGAGATATGGCAGACAGCCGACTTCTTTATGGAAGATATGCAAAGTTTTAGCATGGTGAACATTGGCAATGGCATTATACCTATGGGAGAGTTTTTGAACTCATGGACAACTATTGGTGCTTCGGGCGCTTGCTATGGTGTATTGTTGGCTTTTGGCATGCTCTACCCCAACGAACGCATCATGCTACTCATACCACCCATACCAATGAAGGCCAAATACTTTGTTGCTGGATATGCTGCTATCGAACTTATATCAGCCTACACATCTAACGACAATGTAGCACACTTTGCTCATTTAGGTGGCATGCTCTTTGGATGGTTCTTGATTTGGCTTTGGAAACGCCGTAGCAACAAAAGTGCAACTACGGGATGGGGGCAATGGACTTATCCTCAGCAAGGCCACAAAAGAAGTGTTTGGAAGGAGAAATTAAAGGATACTTTCACTCCGCATAAAACCACTGCGGGGAATGCACACCACACTGCAACCCGAGAAACTGATTATGAATACAATATCCGAAGCAAAGAGGAGGAGCAACGCATGGATGAAATTCTTGACAAGATTAAGCGCTCTGGGTATGATAGCTTGACAACAGATGAAAAAAGAGAACTCTTTAGAATTAGTAGGAAATAAAATTACACATCAAAGAACTACCAACGCTACTAACATACATAAAACAAAACATTGCTTGTCATTGAAAAAACTATTTTCGTTCTTTAACTGGTTAGCCGTACTGCTAATGTGGGGATGCGCGGCCTCGGTATATATAGACCCAAGCATATATGGCAAATACTTTAGCGTTATCGGTCTAACCTTCCCTATATGGGCAGCTGCAGTGTTGTTTATGACAGTGATTACACTGCTATTTCAGCCTAAAATGGTATGGATTCCTCTCGTGGGATTTGTGGGTTGCTATGGCTCTATTCGCGATTACTGCCCCATTAACCTTTCGTCGCCTCCGCCTAAAAGAGCATGGAAGGTAATGTCGTATAACACCATGAGTTTTGGCAATTGGAAAAAAGATGAACAAACGGGCGAATATGAAGTGGCGCGTTACATTTGTTCTCAGCAACCAGACATTGCATGCTTACAAGAAATTGCCTTTCGCAATGATGAAGACCACGAAATGGTGCAAAGAACAGTGAAGAATTATAAACTACATATAGATTGGAGTTTCGTAGGAGGTAGCAAGGTGGGAGTTATATCTAAATTTCCTATCGTTAAGAACGAAATGATATGCCACTCTAAATGCAACGGAGCCGTGGCTTTTTACCTTACGCCCAAAGCTAAAGACACTCTTGTTGTGGTATGCGCTCATTTAGAATCAATGCGCCTATCAAAAGAAGAACGCTCTAATTACAAAGAGATTGTAGAAAACCCAGAACAAATTGATGAAGTACATGGTAAATTAAGCCTTATCAAGAAGATTGCAACAGGAGGTAAAGAAAGGGCATTCCAAACAGACACGTTGATGAATTTTCTTGACAAACATGCACACAACAAGATTATCCTAATGGGTGACTTTAATGATACTCCAATCAGCTATGCCCACCACATGATGTGTAGTAGGCTAACAGATGCTTACCGAGCTACAGGAAATGGCATTGGACGCTCGTTTAATAAAGACGCCATCTACGTACGCATCGACAATATATTTTGCTCATCACACTTTAAGCCCTATGCCGTTAAAGTAGATGATAGCGTTCCATTCTCAGACCATTATCCTATCATCGGATACTTGAAGGAACAATAGTTCTGTGCAAACCGAATAAGTTCGCAAACACATGCATGCCACTAACCAAGTTAGGCACGCATGGTTTGAGAACTTTTTTGTATTATACACTGGGCAATGAATGCCCATTTATCTTACGATAAAGGTCGAGGGCATAAACATCTGTCATGCCCGAAATATAGTCAAGTGCAGCCATAAGGCGGTCGCCCTCACGCATGGTGCATACTTCATACTGCGATGGCACTTGCTGCAAAAGTAACTGCGAATAAGCCTTATCTGGTGCCATCACTGCATCTGTGATAAGTTCGAGTAAGGTGTAGATAATGTGATAACCAGCCAAGTCTACATCTGTCACTTCATGGCATCGATAGATGCATGTTTTTGCCACATGCTCACATTGTTGGTAGGCAGTGTGCAAGATTGGTGGCAAATGGTCAATAAGTGAACCTGTGAATGTACCATCCAATATTTGCTGTTCGTTCTCTATGAAGATACTAACACAAGCTCTTTCGAGTGCATTGATAACACACGAGCGGTAATATACAATTTTATCGTCTACATCCGTATCGGGTGTATAACGTTGGCGAAGCCTTGTTTGTTCTCCTTCCTCAAAAAACGATAGGAATAAGTTCATAGTTTGCTCATCTGATAGCAATCGCAGTTTGTGCGCATCTTCTATATCCATAATTTCGTAGCAGATATCGTCTGCAGCCTCAACAAGATATACAAGAGGATGACGCGCAAAACGTACAGCTCCGTTAGGTAAATCAAGCAAACGCTTCAACCCTAAAGCATCAGCAATGTGCAAATAAGTAGCACGTTCTGCCTCAAAAAATCCAAACTTTGGCTTTGTTAAAGCACCATCTGAGCCATAAGGATATTTCACAATCGATGCGAGGGTGGCATAAGTCATTACGAAACCACCACGACGGCGCCCATTAAATTGGTGAGTCAATAGTCTGAAAGTATTGGCATTTCCGTCAAATCGTGTCATATCGAGCCACTCGGCTTCAGATAGTTTTTCGCCTCGTTCTGTTATTAATTTGTGCAACTCTGCACCTTTACCCTCGCTAAAGTAAGTACGTATGGCACGCTCGCCAGAATGTCCGAAAGGCGGATTACCCATATCATGCGCCAAACATGCAGCACTCACAATGGCTCCCAAACTCGTTACCTCTGTATCGGCAAGTTCAGGATGAATATTGATTAGTTCACGGCTAATGTCTGTTCCTAACGAGCGACCAACGCTTGATACCTCAAGGCTATGCGTAAGTCGGTTGTGCACAAACACACTGCCTGGAAGCGGAAACACTTGCGTCTTGTTTTGCATACGCCTAAAGGCAGCAGAAAAGATAAGGCGGTCGTAGTCACGCTGAAATTCGGTACGTCGTTCTTCAAGCGGCTTTGGTTTGTTTTCCTTGCCAAGTCGCTTAGACGAGATGAGAGTTTGCCATTTCATAATCAATGAGTATTTCTTTTTTCATTGCAAAAGTATTAAAAAGCAAGCACAACACATCTTTATTGCCCTAAAATCACTAATTTTGCTTTTCTTTGTAACGATATATCATCCTTGTAAAAAATGAAAATCAAGATAGTAAACAATTCTAACAATCCCCTCCCTGAATATGCTACCGAGCAAAGTGCTGGACTTGACTTGAGAGCTAATCTTACAACAGATGTTACCTTGCAACCATTAGAAAGACGACTCATCCCTACAGGATTGCGCATTGCACTGCCCAAGGGATATGAGGCACAAGTGCGTCCGCGCTCTGGCTTGGCATTGAAACATGGCATTACACTGCTCAACACTCCTGGCACCATCGATGCCGACTATCGTGGCGAAATAGGAGTGATTATGGTCAATCTGTCTAACGAACCATTCAAGATAACACACGGCGACCGCATTGCTCAACTTGTTATTGCTCGTTTTGAGCATGCTGAATGGAACGCTGTTGAAAGCCTTGACGAAACAAGTAGAGGCGAAGGAGGCTTTGGACATACAGGCAAGGAATAAGCGTCACAACCCATAAATAGCCACTTCAAGGCTACGGGCACAGGCTACATCAACCAACACCTTTTTATATCTCACAAAACACTATTCACTTTTCAATACCAAGAGGTTTTATATGCGCTTTAAGTTGCAACACATTATATGGCTCATCACAATAGTGTGTGTGGCATCATCATGCCACACACAACGATCGGCACATACCCAATCTGCCCAAGCAAGCATAAATGCTGCTGCAACAACCCCAAACTTGCCATCACATGCCTTAGCCATCAGCTACAAACAAGAACGAAGATTTAACGAATTGTTTCTTGAAGCTATACGCCAAAAAGAGGCTGATCATATAGACGCTGAATACGAACTGCTTGACGCTGCACTCAAGCTCAATCCCAATGCATCGGAGGCCATCTACGAAATGGGTCTACTCAAACTTTCTTACTCCCCCTTCTCAGACACTTTATCGCGTGCACAAGGCGATTCTTTACTCCATAAGGCGGTAAGAATTGACAATAAGAATGTTTATTACAAAGAGGCACTTGCCACTTACTTGGCCAATAGCGCCCGATACAGAGAAGCCATAGCTCTCTATGAAGAACTGGCAGACGAGAAAGAAAGCGACGAGACCCTAAGCGTGCTGATTTGGCTCTATAAAACAAGCGGTGACTACGCTGGCGCTATCCGCACGATTGAAAGATTGGAACGCGTTGATGGAAAATCAGAACAATTGAGCATTGAAAAGTTCCAAACATATTTAGCTATGAAGGACGATGAGCATGCCTACCAAGCCATTGAAGACCTTTGTGCTGAATATCCATACGACCTACGTTACCGCGTGCTCTTGGGCGATTTATACGACCAACACGGTTATCACGAGCAGGCTCTCGACATCTACAAAGATGTGCTAACAGCAGAACCAGATAATAGTTACGCACAAATTTCGCTCCTTGCCTATTACAAGGCAGCGCAAGCTGATTCGTTATACTTAGACCTTCTGCAAAAGGTAGTGCTTAATCCACACACCCAAAGTGGCGCACGCTTAGAGGCGATGAGAGGCTTTGCAGTAGACAATATAAGGAACGGAGGTGACTCCTTAGCCGTTCTGTCACTATTTAAAAAAGTACTAAATAGCCCGCAAGAGAGCCGTGACATGGCAGAGCTCTACGCATATTATGTAATGGGTAAACACATGCCCACTGATAGCATCCTCAGTGCCCTTCACAACATATTGGAGGTTGAACCCGACTATACAAAGGCTCGCCTGCAAGTGTTGCAAATATTGCTTCAGCAGGGAAATATGGAACAAGTTACCTATACATGCCATGAGGGAGAACTCTACGACCCTACCGAAGTTACGTTTTACTATTACGAGGGTACTGCTCTCTACCGTCTGGGACGTGACAAAGAGGCTATCCGACAACTGCAAAAAGGTGTTGAACGGATTAACGATGATACCGACCACCAATTGGCTTCAGATATTTATGCTCTACTTGGCGATGTACTACATGGTTGCACCTACAAGGAGGATGCATACGTAGCATACGAAAAGGCCTTAGAGTTTAATCCAAAGAACCTTTTGTGCCTTAACAACTATGCTTACTTTCTATCGCTCGAAGGCAAACACCTTAACAAAGCCGAGCAGATGAGTCGTCGAACCATAGAGGCAGAGGGCGACAATGCCACCTATCTCGACACCTACGCATGGATACTTTATCTTAAACGCGACTATAACCAAGCACGCATTTACATGGACGAGGCTTTGCTCTTTACCAACGAAACGGCTGAAAATGCCTCTATATTTGAGCATGCAGGCAACATCGCATATAAATGTGGAAACCGCGCACAAGCACTCGTTTATTGGAAAAAAGCACTCTCGCTCTACACCGACAAGGTTAGTAAAAGAAGAGTACAACAGAAGGTGTGGCGCCGCAGAATTTAGCATAAAGCAATGGGGCGACATTTTTATATAACAAGAAACATATATTCATCAACCATATAATGAAAAAGTATATCTTCTTTTGCATTGCACTTCTCTCTCTTGGGGCATGCAAATCATCAAAGAATATTGAGAAAGAAACTGCTGCAGTTAGCGGAAAGCCTCAAACAACCACTATCGCTTCAACAACCAAACATAATGCTATTACAGCTACAAATATAGCACAAAAGTTGATGGCGCAACGTTCTACCAAAAACATCATTACTGCCAATGCTAAGGTGAAACTTTCGGGCATCGGTGGCAAAGATTTAAGCGTTAATGGTAAGCTACAAATGAAGCGTGACAACGTTATTCGTATCTCACTCCGTTTCTTAGGTATGGAGGTAGGAATGCTCGAATTTACACCTCAAAATGTGCTTGTCATTGACCGTATAAACAAGCAATATGTGCGTGCTGCATATGGTGAAGTAAGTTTTCTTAAGCAAGCTGGTCTCGATTTCTATGCATTGCAGTCACTCTTTTGGAACGAACTATTCTTACCAGGACAACGTTCGGTTGGTGTAAGCGATTTAAAACGTTTCACCCTTAACACTGTGAATGATGAGTTTATTCTCACCCCCAATAATACTCCTAAACTCACTTACATCTTTATTACAGACAAAGCCTCCTCGCTTATACAACGCATACAAGTTCATGGTAGTTCTGCTTCAGACAAAGGCGAATTTGCTTTTGAATATGCCAATTTCCGCACACTTAGTGGGCACCCATTCCCCACAAGCATGGACATGAGCGTAACGGGCACAGGCAAGGATATTTCTCTTTCGCTCGGACTTTCGAGCCTAAGTAATGAAGGCTCGTTTGATGCTAACACCACAGTATCATCTAAATACACACGCAGAAGTGTAAAAGATGTATTAGGAAAACTCTTCTAAAAACACTTTCATCGCATGATTAGATTTCTCCTCACTCTATTGCTTGCGATTGCCGTCTGCACAGACTTGTCGGCACAAACCAACAAGAAAATACGCTCGCTGCAAAGGCAACAAACCTCTCTGAAACATAGCATTGCCAACCAAGAAAAAATGCTAAAGTCTACTAAAAAGGACGTTAGCTCACAATTGGCCAACCTACAGGTGATAAACGTGCAAATAGAGGGACAGCAAAAGTACGTAAATGGCATACATGCCGAACTTACCGAATTGGCCACAACCATTAGTGGATTAGAGCAACAACTGCACCTGCTCGAGGCTGATATAGCTGTGTGCAAACGTCGCTATCAACGCTCTGTAACCTATATGTTCCGCAATAGGATGCAAGTGTCGAAATGGCAATTCATCCTTTCTGCCAAAAATTTCAGAGACATGTATCGACGCCTACGCTATATGTCTCAGTTCAGCCGCTACCAACGTGCACAAGCTGAAATCATACGGCAGAAGGAGCGCGTTGTTCAAGCCAAGCGCAACGAACTATTAGGGTTGAAAACCGAAAAGAACAAACTTTATAAAGAAGGTCAAGCCGAAAAACAAAAATTGCAAGGCCAGCAACAAGAGCGACAACAAGTAGTAAACGACCTTAACAAGCGCCAGCAAGAACTTCAAGCCTCTATTACACAACAGCGTAAAAAAGCCGCAGCTCTTGATGCTCGCATTGACCAACTCATTCAACAAGAAATTGCTGCTGCCGAACGTCGCCGTAAAGCAGAGGCAGAGCGCCGTCGTAAGGCAGAATTGGCAAGACAAGCCAAACTTAAGGCTCAACGCGAACAAGCTGCACGTGCAAAGACTGCACGTGAGAAAGCTGCGCGCGAAAAGAAAGAACGCGAAAGACAAATGGCTATAGCTCAACGCAATAACACGAACAATAGAAGAGCAAAAGTCAACAAGGCAACGAGCAAGAATAGCGAAAAACTTGTTGCTAAAAACGATGCTAAGCGCTCTACAACTCGTCGCATCAAGCCTGTTGAGACTGAAAAACAACCCGCAACAACCTTTACCTACTCCACCAATGCAGATAATGCTATCAACAGTAGTTTTGCAGCCAATCGCGGGCGATTGCCCATGCCTATCACAGGTGGATATGCCATTACACGCCACTACGGAAGCTATAATGTGGCAGGTTTAAAGGGTGTGCAACTCGATAGCAAGGGCATCAACATTACTGGCCACGCAGGAGCACAAGCACGTGCCGTGTATGCAGGTGAGGTTACTGCTATCTTTGCCTACGGAGGTATGTACAATATCATTGTGCGTCATGGTTCATACATGTCGGTATATTGCAACTTGTCATCTACTTCTGTACGCCAAGGACAACAAGTGCAAGCACGACAAACGCTCGGAAGCATTGCCACCGATGCCTCTGGCAATTGCACACTTCACTTCCAACTTCGTAAAGAAACCTCTAAACTCAACCCTGAAGCATGGCTTGGTAGATAACCCATCCCAAGCATTCAATTCATAGAAATATCCCATTCAATGCCCTTTTCTGAAAGGGTTATAGCACAGATAAAAAGAGCGAGAGAAACATCGTTGCCAACGCAATCATCGTTTCTCTCGCCTTTTTTGTTGTACATCAACATTCCACGCCAACTACTCTCGCTGCAATAACGCGTAGAATTGCATCAAAAAGTCGCTCATTACAGTTTCATAACAAGCACAAAGAAAGCTCCGCAATACCCTTTTATGGGCATTGCGGAGCTTTCTTTATAATATCAAACAAATTGTTTTGTTATATATCATTGGGCATTAAGCCTCTTTCTTAGCAAGCTTGCGACCGATAGTGCGGTAAGCAATAGGAGCTGCAAGGAAGATAGAAGAGAGGGTACCAAAGATTACACCCAATATCATGGCAAAGGCAAATGAGCGGATGCTATCGCCACCCAAGATAAAGATGCAGAGCAACACGAGCAATGTGGTGCATGATGTCATAACGGTACGTGAAAGAGTGCTATTCAACGAGTTATTAAAGAGGTCGAAGTAGTTTTGAGTTGGGTGAAGTTTGATGTTTTCACGCATACGGTCAAATACCACCACCTTATCGTTGATAGAGTAACCGATTACGGTAAGGATAGCACCGATAAAGGTTTGGTCTACCTCGAGCGAGAAGCCTATCCAACCCCAGCAGATACTAAACATACCGATAACGAGCAATGTATCGAATACCAAAGCCACAACCGAACCTACAGAGAAAGCTATGTTGCGGAAACGGATAAGGATGTACACGAAGATTGCCGCGAGCGACAATACCACGGCGATAACAGCACCACGAGTCATATCGGCAGCTACTGTAGGACCTACCTTTTGTGCCGATACAATAGATCCACCTTTGTGGTTATCACGGTCGATAAACGTTTTGTAGTCGGCCTTGATAAGGTTTGCATCGTGCAATGCATCAAAGATAAAGCGTTCAACATCTTGGTCAATGCTTTCGCTATCATCATTAATACGATAGTTAGTAGACAAGCGTACAGCATCGTTATTGGTTGTAGAGATGGCAATAGCTGTAACAATTGCGTTAGGATCTTTCGCTTGTACTTTCTCTGCCACAACCTTCTGAACTTGTTCGGGAGTTACACCCTTTTGTTCAAACTCAATAACATAGTTGCGACCACCAGTAAAGTCGATACCGCTTGACAAACCACGAGTGCAGAGGAAAGCAATAGCAATAACAGCACCCACAATAAACACGTAGATTGAGCGCTTGCCCATCTTCATAAAGTTGAAGTGCTTGTCTATCAAGAAGTTTCTAGACATTGCAGTGGTAAAGGTCAAGCCCAACCATTTGTCTTTGTTGAGATAGTGTTCGAACACGATACGTGACACCCATACAGCAGTAAAGAATGAACATACGATACCTATACCCAATGTCATAGCGAAACCGCGGATCGGACCTGTACCGAAGTTATAGAGGATGATTGCTGTAATGATAGATGTGAGGTTAGAGTCGAAGATTGCAGAGAAGGCATTGCCATAACCCTCGGCCAAGGCTGTCTTAATGCCCTTACCAGCTTTCAATTCTTCCTTTGTTCGTTCATAAATAAGCACGTTGGCATCGACTGCCATACCGAGCGATAGCACCATACCAGCAATACCGCTCATGGTTAGTGCAGCTTGGAATGAGGTGAGAATACCAAAGGTAAAGAAGAAGTTCAATATCAATGCTACGTTAGCCACCATACCAGGTATAAGGCCATAGAAGCAGCACATAAAGATCATCAAGAGCACAAATGCTACGATACAAGCGGTAAAACCAGCTTGGATAGATGCAGCACCAAGGCTCGGACCAACTGTCTCTTCTTGTACAATCTTAGTAGGAGCAGGCATCTTACCACTCTTCAATACATTAGCCAAGTCGCGTGTATCATCAGTAGTAAAGTTACCCGAGATTTGAGAGTTACCACCCGTAATCTCGCTCTGTACAACTGGAGCACTATATACAAAGCCATCGAGCACAATAGCTACAGGCTTTTTCAAGTTCTTTTTAGTTAAGTTAGCCCAATCGCGTGCACCACTTTGGGTCATTGTCATGCTCACGATAGGACGATGATTTTGGTCGAAGTCGTCTTTAGCATCTTCAATCACGTCGCCTTGCATTGAGGGTTGGCCATTGATAGCACGGAGCGCATAGAGTTCAAACACGTTCGACTTCATGCCATCGGCATTCTTAACACCCCAAGCCAAACGCAAGTCGGCAGGAAGAACTGCCTCTGCAATGGCGCTATGTATCATCTTATTAACTTCGGCTGTATCGCGCGAAATAGCATAACCTACAACACAACCATTGGGTTGCATACCTTGAATTTGAGCCAATTTACTGAACAAAGGATGTTGTTCCTTAACATCTTTCTTAGCAGTTGCAGCCTTTGTTGTGTCGGTAGCAGTGGTATCATTTCCACCAGCAAGACGCTTGTCGAGCGAAGTAAGCGATGATTGCAATTCAGCTAAAGTGTAAGTTTCCCAAAATTCGAGGTTTGCACTACCTTGTAGCAATTTACGCACACGTTCAGGCTCTTTGATACCAGGCATTTCTACCATGATTTGACCAATTTGACCCTTACCACGTAGAATTTGGATGTTAGGCTGAGCCACGCCGAAGCGGTCGATACGAGAGCGAACCACCTTGTTTGAGTTTTCAACGGCAGCGTTTACCTCTTCGTTAAGAGCTTTCTTAACATCGGCATCGGTTGAGTTGTAAGAGATGTTTTGGTTACTCAGCTTTGAGGCGAAGATACCACCAAGCTTGTTCTTTCCGTTTTGACTTTCGAAAGCACTTACAAAAGCATCTACGAAGTCTACATTACCCTTACGAGTTTGAGCCACGGCTTCATCATAAGCTTTCTTAAACTTGGGGTCGTTAGCACTTTCGCCAGCGAGGTTCTTCACCACGTCGGGAACGCTCACCTCAAGCACTACATTCATACCGCCCTTAAGGTCAAGACCCAGGCCGATTTGCAATGCCTCGCAATCCTTGAGCGTTTTACCAAGCCAAACGGTCTCGTTACGCATGGAGTCAAGGTAAGCTGCGCCATCCTTTCCATGAGCCGTCATTTGTTCTGCTTGTGCCTCATACTTGTGGGTAGGGTATGAGAAACTCAGATACATGAGGCAAATCAAGGACAGTAACACTGCAATTACTTTAACAAATCCTTTGTTTTGCATTGTGTGATTGTGAGATCGGAAGAGCGTCGTGTAGGGAAAGAGTGTAGATCTCGGTGGTCGC
>ERZ1024411.41-NODE-41-length-15224-cov-9.580196_pt1 | contig 15224 bp, 12 predicted proteins | sample MGYA00520784_ERZ1024411 | MGnify/ENA primary metagenome ERZ1024411 (study PRJEB33242, sample SAMEA3444280) | Homo sapiens | biome: Host associated; feature: Gastrointestinal tract; material: Stool | place: Uganda | collected 2011-01-01 ...
ATGTTGGTGGGATAAAAGATCACGGCTTTTCTTTGGATTTTTTGCTGAATCCACTTTTTAAGTGGGCTCTTTTTCATTGTTACTTATTTTCTTTCTTTCTTGTTATTCTCTAGATCGTTCATGATCTGCTTGTATTGCTTCTTGTTGAGCTTGTAGAAGCAGAGGCATCCTGCGGTGATGATCCACAAGACTCCCGGAATGGTGCTGAAGGCGTGGTGCATGATGCTCAATACTTCTGGATTCTGCACAGCGTTGCTTACATATCCTGCACTGCCTAGGGCAATGGCGAGGAGCGATGTGCCGAGTGCCATTCCAATTTTGTTGCCCAGCGAAATGAAGGCGTATTGGAAACCGTCGTTTCTGATGCCCGTCTTCCACTCGCCATACTCCACACAGTCGGGGATGATGGCATAGATGGCTGTGTTGAAGCCTGAGAAGAAGAACCACGACAAAGCCGAGAACAGATAGAACATGATGGCGCTGCCGTTAGGGCTGAAGAAGTACAGACCTATCATCGTAATACCGGTGAGGAAGGCGAAGATGGCTGCCGTAAAACCCTTGTTGCCCGTCTTTTTGAATACCAGCGGGAAGCAGGCTGCACCTATGATGCTTGGCACGATGATGGCCATGGAATAGTAAGAGAAGAGCGTTGCTGAACCTTCCACGTAAGTGAAATAGTAGAGCATGTCGGCGTTACGTCCGTAATGGATGAAACCGAAGAGCAACTGTCCCAGGAGGGCAAGCAGATAGGGCTTGTTCTTTATCACCGAACTAAGCTGCACCTTTAATGGGAGCTTCTGTCCTACAGGGACTTCTACTACTTCCCTGGTCTTGTGGAAGCAGAACAGATGGCAGGCGGCGAAGATGATGCCATAGAGTACTGCCACTGCCAGATAACCGTATTTGGTATCGCCTGCGCCGAACCAGCTGATGAGCGGCACGGTTACGATGTTGATCACTCCGATGGCCATCATGGCGCTTACCGAACGGCTGGTGTTGAGCTTGGCTCTCTCATCGATGTCTTGTGTCATGGCTCCGCAGAGAGTGCCGTAAGGCAGATTGACGCAAGTATATCCCAGCACGAGAATGCAGTAGGTTACTGCCATATAGATAATCTTGGCGGTCTGGCTCCATTCCGGATGTGCCCAGAAGGTGAGTATCAGTATCAGAGCCGTAATCGGAGCTCCGAAGAGCAGCCAAGGGCGGAATCGTCCCCATCTAGTATGAGTCTTGTCTGTCAGTGCACCGATGATAGGGTCGTTGATGGCGTCCCAGAATCGGGAAACAAGCATCAGTGTAGCTACGGCACTCATACTGATTCCGAACACATCAGTATAGAATATCATGAGGAAGTTTCCCACGAACATCCAACTGAAGTTGCAGCCCACATCGCCCATGCCATAGGCGAGCTTACTGATGAAGGGAACCTTTCCCTGTGACTTGTTCTCTAGCGAATTGTTCGCTTGAATTTTCGAATCTTGTTCCATATTCTCTTTTAGGTTTGATTGTAATACTTAATATTGTTTATTCTTTTTTGTTGTGAAGAAATAGAGCGATTTGAGAAATCGTTTTTTCCTTTTCACGCTGCAAAGATAGAACGATTTTGCTAGAAAAACAAGAAAAAAAACGACTCTTTTTTCGCAACCGTTCCCGCAACCGTTCCCATTTTCCGCAACCGTTCCCAAAAAGATTTCTCTGTTTTTTGTTGTTGCTTTCATGGAAAATAAGTATCTTTGCAGGTGCATTCAACAAGAAAGAAAAAGAGATATGGCAAAATATGTAACTATCATGGATATTGCAAGGGAACTGGGGATTTCCAAGTCCACCGTTTCTCGTGCTCTTTCGGGAGATACGGGTAATGTGAAGGCGGAAACCTTGCTGAAGATATTGGCAACTGCCGAGCGGATGGGCTATCATCGCAACGAACTGGCTGTGAACTTTCGCCAGCAGAGTACTCATAACATCGGCATCATCATTCCCGAAATCGTAACAACGTTCTATATGACCTTTATCAATGATGCTCAAGCCATCCTGCGCAAGCAGGGGTATAAGGTGATGATAGCCATTTCTAACGAGAATCCTGATCAGGAGAGAGAGAACATTCTGATGATGGAGCAGCTGCGTGTGGATGGCATCTTGATGAGTGCATGCGATAAGGAGCATAATGTGGACCTATATAATAAGGTGATAGATAGGGGCATTCCCATCGTGTTTTTCGATAGAACGGTGGAGAAGGTAAAGGCTTCACAGGTGCACATGGACGATTACATCATGTCGTTTTTCATGGTGGAGGCTTTGTTGCGCAAGGGGTATAAGCATATTATTCATATCCCGGGACCTGCTTATATCCGAAACAGCTATGAACGATTGAGGGGCTATCGAGATGCACTGGTAAAGTTTCATATAGAGTATCAGGCGCAAGATGTCTTGTCGCCAGCCTTGTCGGCTGAAGAGGGTAGTTGGGTGATGGAGCGTTTTCTGGAGAAGAATGTGCCCTTTGATGCGGTCTTTGGCTTTACGGAGACTGCTGTGTTGGGAGCCAAGAGTGCTATCCAGAAGCGTGGCTTGCGCATTCCGGAGGATGTGGCGCTTTGCTGCATGTCGGGCACAGCCTTGGCTACCTTGGTTCATCCTCAGTTGACGGTAGTGGAGCAGCCTATAGAGAAAATGGCGCAGGAAAGTTGCCGACTGCTGCTGGAGCATATTGCCGATGGTTATAGAAGGATAGAGGAAATAGCATTGAGAGGTGAAACAGTGATAAGGGAATCTACTTAATAAAGGTATCGGCTTAGGAATCTGCATAAAAGAAGCTGTTTCAGGAAACAATATAAAAGAAGCTGTTTCAGGAAACAGTAATAAAAGAAACGGGTGTATCTATATTATTGAATGATACACCCGTTTTCTATCTCTTTATCTTAAGCTTTTAAACTTAATCTATCGCCTTATCTTAAGCTTCCTCTTCCTCTTCTTCATTTTCCAGCAAGTCGGTGCCGAGGTGAGTGGTCTGTTCACGCTTCAAGCGGTCGCGCACCTCCTTAGGTTTGGTGGCGTAGGTAATCATTCGGATAGAATCGTTATAGCTTACGTACTTCCAGAGCCAGTTGAGCAATACCATTACCTTGTTTTTTACGCCAAGGATAGAGCGGAGGTGAACTACCAGCCACAATACCCAAGCAAAGAAACCCTGACTGTGGAACTTGCCAAGCTCTACTACAGCCTTGTGTCTTCCGATGGTAGCCATAGAACCCAGGTTCTTGTAGCGGAATGGCTTGAGCTGGGAATCAGTGGCTCCCTCGGCAATCTTCTGGATATTCTTAGCCAGGAGTGCTGCCTGCTGAATGGCTACCTGTGCCAACTGTGGATGACCGCCAGGATAAGCTGGGTCTGTGGTCTGGATACACTGGTCGCCGATGGCGAAGAGACCGTCCATGCCTGGGATGCGGTTGAATTCATTTACTACGATTCGGAAACCACGACCCAGATGGTCGCCATCAATACCCGTGATAGGCTGTGCCTTTACACCGGATACCCAGAGGAAGGTGCGGGTAGGAATCTCCTGACCATCCTTCATCAGAACCTTGTGGTCCTTGTAGTCGGTTACCATCTTGCCAAACTGCACATCCACACCCATGCTGGTAAGGAAATCGTATGCTTTCTTGGAAGAATCCTGCGACATTCCGGCGAGCAGTCTGTCGCCAGCTTCCAGGAGATAGATGTGCATCAGAGATGAGTCCATATCCGGATAATCGTAAGGAATCACGTAGCGCTTCATTTCAGAGAGGGCTCCGGCAATCTCTACACCTGTAGCACCGCCGCCCACAATCACCACGTTCAGAAGTTCCTGTCGCTCCTCTTCTGTAGCACAGGTCAAGGCACGCTCCAGGTTACTCAACAGGGCGTTGCGCAATCCCATCGCCTCTGAAACGGTCTTCATCGGAATCGCCCACTTCTCGATGTTGGCATTGCCATAGAAATTGGTGGTGGTTCCTGCTGCGAACACCAGGTAATCGTACTCAATCTTACCGATGGAAGTCTGCAGAATCTTCTTGTCTGGGAATACGGCTCTCGCTTCTGCCATGCGGAAGTAGAAGTTCTTGCGCTTACGGAAAATCTGGCGGAATGGGAAGGAGATGGAACTTGGATCAATACCTGCCGAGGCTATCTGATAGATAAGCGGAGGAAACTGATGGAAGTTGTTCTTGTCGATTAACACTACCTGAAGGTTTGCCTTGCTGAGGTCTTCTGCCAAGCGAAGACCGCCGAGTCCGCCACCTACAATCACAACTCTTTTCAACTGATTTCTCTTGATATTAATACTCATAACTACTGCTGTTTAAAAAACACATATATTTGAAGGCTTTTATGCCTGGTTCTCGCTGAAATTCGACTGCAAAGGTACAACTTTTTGATGAAGTGGCAAAGGAAGACGAGAAGAAATGTCGGGATAATAGGCTGATGCAATCGTTTCCATTTTGGGTTCGGGAAAACGAAGTGGTAAAATGTAATATTTAGATAGCATTTTTAAGAGTATCCTTATCTTTTTTCGAGAAAAGTTGTCGATTTTAAAGGAAAAGTTGTATTTTTGCATCGACAACTTCAATATTCGAACATTTATCTGATAAAAACATAATAAATGAAACATGTAACTATCAAGGATATAGCCCGTTCACTCTGCATCTCGGTCTCCACTGTTTCCAGAGCGTTGACGGACGACAAGAACATTCGCAAGGAGACGCGCGAGATGGTGGTGGAAGAGGCAAAGCGACTCGGCTACAAGCGCAATCCGGTGGCGATGAACCTAAAGATGGGGCGCACGAACACCATTGGTGTCATCGTGCCGGAGATGCATACCCCTTATGCCTCGCAGGTGATTAACGGCATACAGGACGTGCTCTACAAGAAGAACCAGAAGGTGATGATTGCCGAAAGTGATGAGACCCCGGAGCGTGAACTGGAGAACCTGAAGATGATGGAGCAGTTTATGGTAGATGGACTCATAGTGAGTCTCTGCAGCTACCGCAAGAACATCGAAATGTATCAGCAGTTGGCAGCCGAAGGTATGGCGATAGTTTTCTACGACCGCATTCCATACGGATTGAAAATGCCGCAGGTGCTGGTGGATGATAATGTAGATTCCTATTTCATGGTAGAGCATCTGATTCGTCTGGGCAGGAAGCGCATCGCCTATCTGCAGGGCCCCGATGATATTTACAATGCCTATCAGCGAGGTTTGGGTTATCGCCAGGCGATGGAGAAATTCCATCTCTTCGACCCAGAACTGATTGTAAAGACGGGAATGACCTTCAAGGATGGAGCCGATGCCATCGACCGCCTTATATATAATAAGGTGGAATTTGATGCAGTCTTCGCCTTTACTGATACTTTGGCGATAGGGGCGCAGAATCGGCTCCGTGCTTTGGGCAGAAGAGTGCCGGAAGAGATATTCGTGGCAGGCTTTTCGGGTACGGAACTATCTACCATTGTTTCTCCGCAGATTACTACCATGGAACCTCCGCTGGAAGAGATGGGCAGAAAGGCGGCTGAACTGGTGATGGAGAAGATTAACAATCCGGAGATGGAAGACAGGCAAGTGGTGCTGAAGACTACGATGCGATGCAGGGAATCTACGGGAGAATGATAATGAATCTACGGCAGAATGTTGTTATCTCCATAACAGCTGAAAACCGCCTGAAAGAAATTTAAAACGTTTGCAGAAATTGGAAACGTTTGCGGGAACGTTTGCAGGATTTTTTCGAAAAAAATATCTTTTTATCTCGAAAAAACGCAATATCTTTGCCATCGGAAACGGGAGATAAGCTCGCTGAGGAAATCCTCGGTTACTTGCTTCCCCTCCAAAAAGAATAAACAAATAATATTTACAGCTAACAATAAAAGAATTATGGCAAATTTAGTGAATGCAAACGCAGCAAATGCAGCTCAGGTAGTGAATGGTTATGCTTATAACCGCAGTTTGGTAAAGGCAGGTATCCTGCACTTCGGCGTAGGTAACTTCCACCGTGCTCACTTGGAGTTTATGACCAATAAGCTTCTCGAGAACAATACCCAGCAGAACTGGGGTATCTGTGGAGCAATGATTCTCCCAGGCGATGAACGTCTCTACCACGCCCTGAAGAAGCAGGATGGTGAATATACCCTTACAGTATGTGGACGCGACGACAGCATCCAGGTTTATCAGTTGGGTGCACTCGTTGAACTCTATTGGGGTATTGAGGAGCAAGAGCAGATTCTGAACAAGATTGCGTCTAAGGATATTAAGATCATCACCCTCACCATCACCGAGGGCGGATACAACATCTCTCGTCAGAGCGGCGAGTTCATGCTCGACAATGCACAAGTGGCTCACGATATTCAGAACCCAGCCAAGCCGGTTACAGCCTTCGGATATGTTGCTGAGGGATTGCGCCGCCGCAAGGCAGCAGGCAATGGCCCTATCACTATCCTCTCCTGCGATAATCTGCAGCATAATGGCAATACAGCCCGCAAGGCTTTCATGACTTTCATCGAGGCTCAGGACAAGGAACTCGCTGCCTGGATGGAGGAGAACGTTACCTTCCCTAACTCAATGGTTGACCGCATTACTCCTGCCACCCGTCCTGCCGACATCGAGCGACTGAATGCTCAGAACGGCACTTGCGATGAGGCTCCTGTATATTGCGAGGATTTCATCCAGTGGGTAGTAGAGGATAACTTTGCAGCCGGTCGTCCTGCTTGGGAAACCGTGGGTGCTCAGATGACCGACGATGTGACTGCCTTCGAGAATATGAAGCTTTCTCTTCTGAATGCTTCTCATACATTACTCTCTTATCCATCTTTCCTCGGTGGTTATCGCAAGGTAGATGCAGCCATGCACGATGAGAGAATCCGTAAGTTTGTTCGTGCCTTCATGGACGAAGACATCACTCCTTACGTTCCAGCTCCAAAGGATACTGATTTGGAGGAATACAAGCAGTGCCTGGTAGAGCGTTTCGGCAACCGTATGGTCAGCGACCAGGTGGCTCGTCTCTGCTTCGATGGTGCCAGCAAGTTCCCTGTTTACGTGATGCCGAACCTGGAGAAGATGATAGCAGATGATGCTTCTGGCAAGCGTCAGGATGTGGAGTTCAAGCGTGTGGCTTATCTCTTTGCTGCTTACCGTCATTATCTGAAGTATCAGGTAGATGACAACGGTGATGCTTTCGAGGTAGCTGATCCATGGCTCACCGTAGACGACCGTAAGGCTATCGACAGCGATGATGCCCTCGAGTTCCTCGGAATCTCTGCCTTTACAAGTACCGATCTCAAGGCTGCTCCTCATTTCGTAAAGCTTTACTTGAAGATGGTAGAAGACATCAAGGCAAAGGGTGCCATGAAGGTTTTGGAAGAAGAAATTCTGTAATATAGAGAATAATTTTTGGGAATAAAAGTCAGGTGTTTTAATGGATTGCAAAATCTGTCGGAACACCTGACGATAGCTTAACTTTCTCTAATTTAAACCTAGACGATTATGACACAATCGATAACACTCAGGAGTGCAGGACCTTTTCTCCTCCTGACATTCATCTATTTTATAGTGGGCTTCCTCACCACCGTCAATGGTCAGTGTCAGGGTCCTTTGAAGATAGCTTTCCTCTCGGAGGTTACCACTACCAAGAACTCCCTGGCAACGCTCATCTCCTTCGCCTTCTTCCTGGGTTATCTGCTCAATAGTGCGAAGACGGGACGCTTGCTGAATAAGGTGGGCTATAAGAAGACGCTCATACGTTCGATGCTGGTAATGGTGCTGGGACTAGCCTTCTATCTTGCTTCGGCGCAGATTGCCGAATATTGGGGTGGGGCAGGTGTGCATCTCTCGCAGGATTTCGTACCATTCGGATATTTCGTTTTCCTTTTCGGTTCCTATCTGATGGGTACGGCTGCGGCAATGCTTCAGGTGGTTATCAATCCTTACATTGCTGCCTATCCCTTGCCGGGAACCCAACCGGTACAGCGTATGAACTTCACCTGTGCGGTGAATTCATTCGGTACTACCATCGCTCCTTTCTTTGTGACGGGCGTGATGTTTGCAGGTGTTTCTCTGGATAGTGTTTCTGCCGATCAGCTCACCATTCCTTTCCTGGTAATGATGCTTATCATCGCCTTTACCACATGGAGCACTTCCAAAGCGAATCTTCCTGATATTGAGGGCACAAGAGAGGAAACTCCGGATGTAGAGACGAAGACTTCTGCGGCTGATTCCAAGAATGCAAAGAAGCGCAGCATCTGGTCGTTCCGCCATTTGAAGTATGGTGTGATTACCATCTTCTTCTATGTGGGAACCGAGGTGGGAATCGGCAACAATATGAATCTCCATGCGATGGATCTGATGGGTCATGGTTATAATCTTTCGCCAGCCCTTCTTGCCACACTCTATTGGGGAGGATTCATGATAGGTAGAATGGTTTCTGCCGGTTTGAAGAACGTGGCGCCTCGCCCTATGCTCCTCACCGTTACGGTGGCTGCCATTGCATTGATGTCTGTTTCCATGTTTACAGAGAATCTCTGGCTGATGGCGGCTGTGGGATTGTTCCATAGTGTGATGTGGAGTTGCATCTTCACCTTGGCAGTTGATGGCTTGAAGGAATATACTTCCAAGGCTTCGGGTGTGTTTATGATGGGTGTTTTCGGCGGTGCAGTCTTCCCTGTGCTTCAGGGTTTGCTTGCCGATTATATCGGTTCATGGCAGTTCACCTGGCTCGTTCCTCTCATCTGCGAGTTCGTCATCCTCTGGTACGGACTTGTGGGTTATAAGAAGCAGGAAGCATAAAAGACAATAGTTATAATAAGCATAAAAACCGGGATGTTTCCTATTCGAAGCATCCCGGTTTTTCTATCTCTTGAATTTCTCTTTTTAATCATTCTGCAATCTGATGAATTACATAGGTAACCACGCCCCAGATCATGAAGCGGTTGTTTTCATCTACCCGGATAGGGGAGAAGTTTTTGTTCCATGGGATGAGCCATCCGAAGGCTCCGCTCTCATCCATCTTGAACTGCTTGATAGTGAACTCACCATCTATAAAGGCGATGACAAAGTTTCCGTTCGATGGCTCTATCTGCCTATCTACGATGGCAAGGTCGCCATCGAGAATACCTGCATCCTGCATGCTGTCGCCTGATACGCGCACATAAAAGGTAGCTTCACGATGACGAACCAGAATATCGTTGAGGTCGATTTCTCCCTCCATATAGTCTTGTGCAGGCGAAGGGAAACCTGCTTTTACGCTTTGCTCAGCCAGCGGAATCGGCATCTTGGCTCCGAATTCCGCAGGGTGAAATGTCAGTTTTATTTTATTATCGTTGTTATGATTCATCTTGTTTTCCTTATTTTATGGAGCCCATTTTTTAGAAAGGGGCTTATTTTGACTCTTATTGAGTTTTTACTTTCAGAATATCATGAATGTTCGTGGTAAACTGCTTCGACATGTACTCGCGTTTCAAGTCGAATCGGCAGTCTGTGCCTTGTATGGCCTGGCGTATGGTGCCATAACCATTCTTCCGGTTGATGGCGTCGATAGCCTCCATCAGCTTTTTTTGCTTGCTTCGGTCGATGGGATCGAAGAGGTCTTGCTGGCGAGGATGGTCGGGTGAGATTTGCCACAGGATAACGCCGGCTTTCTTGAAGTGAAACGACATGTCGGGACAATCGGGCCTGCTGTCTGCCATCGGTTTCGGGTATTTAGCCCGGAGAATGCTGAGGGCAGCACCTACTATTTCTTCCTGCGCATTAGTGGCGATGGGCAGGGTAAGGGAATCGTGGATGGTGTATTCAGGCACATGCTCGTTAAAACGGGAAGTCCATGCGAACACTGTGATGCCCTGACATACGCTACCTTGTCTCCTTAATTTTTCTGTACAACGTACAGCGAAATTAGCCACGGCTTCTTCTATCACATTTTTGTCGGTAATGCCCTCGTTGGCAAAACTCCTGCTGGTGCAGATGCTCTTCTTCTGCGGCAATTCCTCGATGCTGATGCAGCTCTCGCCGTTCAGTTCTTTCCATGTTCTTACGGTGGTGATATTGAAATGGCTGCGCACCCAACTTTCTTTCTTGTCGGCAAACTGGGCAGCAGTTCTGATGCCCATATATTCGAGCTTGCGGGCTATCTGTCGGCCGATACCCCATACATCTTCTATGGGGAAGAGAGACAGCGCCTTGTGTCTCCGTTCATCCGTGTCGATGAGACAGCAGCCCTGGTAGCCCTTGTATTTCTTGGCAAATTTAGAGCCGATTTTCGCCAATGTCTTCGTCTCTGCAATGCCTACGGATATTGGGATTCCAACTGCCTGAAGTACATCTGCCGAGATTCTGAAACCATAGCGATGAAGCAGACTATCGGACTTTTCTGCTACTTCGGCTGTTGTTATTTTATTGAACAAATCAGAATGCTCTTCCGCATGCTCCTGATAGAAAGCTTTCGCCATCGATTCATCTACTTCGAAGAAACTCTCATCGATGGAATATTGGTCGATATGGGGTGAATAGTGGGATAGCATCGACATTACCCTGTTTGAAAGCGAGCCGTAGAGCGTATAGTTGCTCGAGAAGATGGCCACGCCTTCAGCCTCCAGTTTTTCCTTAACCTGATAGAACGGGTCGCCCATCTTATAGCCCAATGCCTTGGCTTCTTCAGAGCGTGCGATGACGCACCCATCGTTGTTGCTCAATACAACCACGGGCTTTCCTATCAGGTCGGGACGAAACACTCGCTCGCACGAACAATAGAAGTTGTTGCAGTCTGCCAGTCCTATCATATCTTATTATTATCACCTCTTGTTCAGTTATCATACCTTATGATTATCACCAGAAATCCTGGTACGATGTGCAAAAATACAAAAAATAATCCGAAAACGATAGTTTTTCATCCAAGTTTTTTTGTCGTTTCATGATTTATTCTTACCTTTGTGGTCATAAGCTAGTATTGAAATATCATAAAACTGAACGATATGAATGATAAGAATAACATGTTGGCATTGAGCCAGGAGCGTTTTTCGGCTCGCAAGTTTACCTCGGAGGCGGTGAGCCAGGAGGATTTGGACTATATCATGGAGTGTGTGCGCCTGGCACCATCGGCTGTGAACCGTCAGCCTTGGCGCTGGCTCATCGTGCGCTCGGAAGAGGCGAAGAAGAAGCTGCAGGAGTGCTACGACCGCGAGTGGTTCAAGACGGCTCCTATATATATTATAGGTATGAGAAACGTGAATGAGAACTGGGTGCGCAGATATGACGAGAAGCCGCATGGCGATATTGATGTGGCGATAGCGGCAGAGCACCTCTGTCTGGCTGCAACCGAAAGGGGACTGGGCAGCTGCTGGGTTTGCAATTACGATACGGCGAAGATGCAGCAGCTCTTTTCTTTGCTCGCGAGGGCTATGAGGCGGTGGTAATCATCCCTGTAGGTCATATTGCCGAAGACTGTCCGCACGCTGAGAAGAAGCGTAAGGAAATGAGCGAAATCACGGAAGAAATCTAGGTCTGATAAGAAAAAATCTAGTTCTGATTTAAAAACGAAGCTGTATGGAAATGAACGAAGAATCCATCCTGGCATGGAATATCATAGAAAAGACAAGTGCCAACCTCTTCCTTACCGGAAAGGCGGGCACAGGTAAGACGACCTTCCTCAAGCGATTGAAAGAACTGTCGCCCAAACGAATGATTGTGCTGGCTCCTACGGGCATTGCAGCCATCAATGCAGGAGGAATGACCATCCATTCGTTCTTCCAGCTTCCCTTCTCGCCTTATATTCCGGGCACGACCTTTGGCAGCGGCGAACAGAAACGCTATCAGTTCAGCAAACTCAAGCGCAATATCATCCGCAGTATCGACCTGCTGGTAATCGACGAAATCAGTATGGTGCGTAGCGATCTGCTCGATGCTATTGACTCCGTGCTTCGCCAGTATCGCAAGCGCCACGACCTGCCTTTCGGTGGTGTGCAACTCTTGATGATAGGCGATTTGCAGCAGCTCGCACCTGTTGTTACGCCACAGGAAGAGCATCTTTTAGGACAGCATTATGATACTCCTTTCTTCTTCAGCAGCAACGCTCTGAAGCAGGTGGGTTATCTTACCGTCGAACTTAAAAAGATATACAGACAGCAAGATGAGCAGTTTATCTCGCTGCTCAACCAGATTAGGGAAAACAAGGCTTCAGAAGAGACATTGCAGGCTCTGAACCAGCGCTATATTCCAAATTTTGTACCACCAAAGGAGGGCAATTATATCAGGCTTACCACCCATAATGCACCTGCCCAGTATATCAACGAACAGCAGCTTGCTGCCTTGCCTGCGCAGTCATTTTCTTTTACAGCAGATATAGAGGGCGATTTCCCTGAAACATCTTATCCGGCCGATTTCAAGCTCACATTGAAGCCGGGAGCACAGGTGATGTTCATCAAGAACGACCCGCAGCACCGTTTTTATAATGGTATGATAGGCGAGGTGATAGGGGTTAGGACCGATGAAGACGGCAGCAAGATTACCGTTCGCAGTAAGGATTCGGGCGAGGAGTTTGACCTGGAAAAAATGGAGTGGACCAATGCGAAATATACGCTGAACGAGAAAACCAAAGAGATAGAGGAAACAGTGGAAGGAAAATTCATGCAGTATCCTCTGCGTCTGGCGTGGGCGATAACTATCCACAAGAGTCAGGGACTTACTTTCGAACATGCCATCATCGATGCTTCTCATTCTTTTACCCATGGTCAGACCTATGTGGCGCTGAGCCGCTGCAAGACTTTGGAGGGCATGGTGCTCAGTCAACCGCTTTCTCGCGGAGCCATTATCAGCAGTCAGACGGTGGATGCATTCACCAGCCAGCTTGCTGCGCCTAGTCAGGAGCAAATCAGCAGTCTGGAGCTGCAATACATCATTTATTGCATCAGTGAACTCTTCGATTTTTATTCCATCAGAGCCAGCTATGAGCATCTGATGCGCTGCCTGGTTGAGTTCTTTAATGGTAAATATCCGCGTGTGGTAAGCGAGTATCAGAAGTTGCAGGTGGTGCTGAAGAGTCTGATAGCCGTATCAGATAAATTCCGTGTGCAGTATACGGGTATGCTTGCCCGGAATCCTGACGTAAGACAGGCAGAACTGCAAGACCGCATTCATAAGGGAGCTATGTATTTTCTTGACAAAATCGGTGTTCTGAGTGATTTAATCAGAAAGTCGAATCTTGATACTGACAACAAAGTGGCAAGGAAACAGTTTGAAGACCGCTTCTCTGTTTTCTCTGAAGATGTAAAATTAAAAGAACGACTTTTGAAGTATGAATGTAGTGCAGAATTCACGGTAACGGATTATCTGAAAAAGAAGGCGCAGTTCTTGCTGTTGGATGCAGATGCTTCATCGGATGGTGGTTCGGGCAGAAAAACAAGGAGACAGAAGAAACCGAATGAACCGAAGGAACCGAAGGTGCCGAAAGTCGCTTCGAAGGAGGTAAGTTATGATTTCTATATGCAGGGAATGACGGTAGATCAGATTGCTGCTAAGCGGGGTTATACCAAAGGTACCATTATTGGTCATCTTACTCCTTATGTGAAAGAAGGAAAGATTGGACTGCGGGCGCTGATTTCAAGTGCCCATGAAAAGAAAATCCGTGATTTCATGAAGGCTCATCCTGAATTGGAGCATTTTAGCGAAATAAAGGAAGCTTTGGGAGCTGGTATTGAATATTACGAAATCAAACTGGTACATGATTTGATGGAGGGGGAATAAAGCATTCTTCCACCATATTATAATAATAGCCGTAACTATATTTGCAGTATAGTTACGGCTATTTTTTTAATTATCTAGAGTTGGCTCACAGCCTCTTCCAGCTGCTGCAAAGCCTGTTTGATAACACTTCTTGGTGCAGCTACATTCAATCGCATGAATCCTTCTCCGCCAGGACCGAACATCTCTCCATCATTCAATGCCAGATGTGCCTTGTCGATGAATAGGTCGAGAAGTGCATCGTGAGAAAGATGCAGATCACGGCAGTTGAGCCATACGAGGAAGGAAGCCTGTGGACGCAAAGGGCGAATGCCTGGAATATGCTCGCGGCAGTAATCTTCTACGAATCGGATGTTGTCTTCTATATAGGCAAGCATCGCCTTGCGCCATTCTTCTCCCTTGCGGAAGGCTGCGATAGTGGCGATAGGAGCAAAGAGGGTTGGCTCATCCAACTCGTTGGCACTCAGCCAAGGATAGAATTTCCTGCGAATTTCTTCGTTTGGAATAATGGCGTAGCTGCTCACAATTCCAGCTATATTGAAGGTTTTGGAAGGAGCCTGGAAGGTGATGCTGATGTTGCGTGCCTTGTCTGAAACCGAAGCAAACGGGATGTGCTTGTGGCCGAAGAGCGCCATATCCGCATGAATCTCATCGCTGATAACGAGCAGATGGTGCTCATAGCAGAAGTCGGCAAGCTGCTGCAGGGTTTCCTTGCTCCAGGTAATACCGCCCGGATTATGAGGATTGCAGAGAATGAGAATCTTGCATTTCTCATCGCAAACCTTCTCGAGATTTTCGAAATCCATCTCGTAATATCCGTCTTCCCTCATCTTCAGCGGATTGAAGACCACCTCTCTGCCATTACCCTCTGGAGTGAGGCGGAATGGGTGATAAACGGGTGGCTGGATGATGACTTTTTCATCAGGCTGGGTGAAGACATTCACCACGAGACCGATGCCTTTTACAATACCAGGGATGAATCTTATCCACTCTCGCTTCACATCCCACTGATGGTGGTCGTGAACCCAGTCGATGATGCTAGGACGGTAATCTTCCGGCTCCATCGTGTAGCCGAAGAGTGAGTGCTCCAGGCGTGCCTTGAGTGCATCTGTAATGAAAGATGGGGTCTCGAAATCCATATCGGCTACCCAGAGTGGCAGCAGATCATCTCGCCCCCAACGAGGCAGCAGGGCGCCATGCTTCAGGTCGTCGCTGCCCGAACGGTCTATGACTTTATCGAAATTGTACATTTTACTTTGAACTTTGAACTTTGAACATTGAACTTTATGATTAGTCCTTTATAAACTATCAACCGCCTGCTTGATGTCTTCGAAGAGATCATCCACATCTTCCAAGCCGATGCTCAATCGGATTGTGGTGTCTTTCACGTCCATCGACTTGCGCATGCTCTCAGAGAATGCTCCGAAGATGGTGCTTGCCGGATGGATGGCGAGCGAACGGTTGTCGAAGAGGTTGG
>ERZ1024411.43-NODE-43-length-14869-cov-9.280883_pt1 | contig 14869 bp, 14 predicted proteins | sample MGYA00520784_ERZ1024411 | MGnify/ENA primary metagenome ERZ1024411 (study PRJEB33242, sample SAMEA3444280) | Homo sapiens | biome: Host associated; feature: Gastrointestinal tract; material: Stool | place: Uganda | collected 2011-01-01 ...
GGATATTTGTGCGATGTTAAGAATGCAGGAAATAATCAGGTGCAGATAAATCTTAATTCCTCCTGCCCTGAAAGTTATCTGGGTTGAAACTTCTCCACCTATTCCAAGATTATGAGTTGTTATATGAGACAACTTTTCTATCATCAGTGGTGCCGTACAACCATATATACTTTGTCCATTAACTGTTCCTGCTGTACTGCCGCCTACACCTTCCATCATACTGTCCCCATAACATGTTATCTCCCGCTCTTTGCCATCATATGGAATAAATTCTGATGTTAGTTTTCTTGTTGGAAGTTCCAAGGCCTCTTCATCCTCTGTAGAAATTTCATTCTCAAAAAAGTCTTCTACAACATTTTCTTCCACAACTTGAAATGTTTCTTCTTCCGTTTCCTGCGTCTCTTCCTCAGTTTCTTCTGTCTGCTCCTCTGTCGTTTCCTCAGCAGTTGTTTCCTGCACTGGTTTTACGTTGACTGTCTCAGCCACTATATTATTTTTATTATCTTTATTTCTTTTCCTATTATTCTTTAAGGATACCGTCACGATTCCAGTCACAGTAAGTACTAAAACCAAAACCGTCACTGTACACGCAATAACACATCTTTTCTTATCAGAAATAATCTTTTTCATAAATTCTTTCATATAACATCCTGCCCTTCCTAATGTATGTCTCATTATATCCATACGAAATAAATTTTAAAAAAGTTTAAAATAAAAAATCTTCTGTGAGATATTATAACACAGAAGATTTCTATTTAAAATCAGACATGCTCCATAAACCAGGACATCATGCATCCGCCATTAGCGCCTGCTTCAAGCACCTTTTCTATATTATCCGGCTTAATGCCACCAATTGCAAATACTTTTACATTCGTATTAATTTCATGAACCACAGTACATACTTCTTTTAGAAAGCCCAACCCAGCGCCTGTCTTGCCCGGCTTGCACTGTGTCTCAAATATCGTTCCAAGCACAATCTGGTCTGCTCCTGCACGGACAGCATTCACTGCCTCTTCCATACTGTGGCACGATACACTCACACAATCAAGCCTTTTTAATACATCTGCCTGTTCATCACACATTTGTTTAAAATGTTCCATTGAAAAATGCACATTTGCACAGCCCGCATATTCTGCCGCACTGATATCACTGTGAACAAACATTTCAACAGACGCTTCCCTACATATCTTCTGTACGCATCTGGCAAGCTCCCTGTATTCCTGCCTGTCCATGTCCTTTTCCCGAAGTATCATGGCATACGGGTGCATTGACGCACATTTTTCAAGTTGGTTAATGTACTCCTCTATAGTACATTCTGCACCCCCACTGCCGCTCACCAGATGTCTGTTCGTTATACATATATATTTTCTATACATAAATGTATTCATTCACGACAGGCTGAAGCCCGCCATCCTCCATATCCTTATACATTCTGTCAAATGAACGGTTATCATTGATTTCAAACTGTTCATCCCCAACATCCTCATCCTCTTTTCCGGTATATTTAGATTCATGATCACCGATTCCAGTCGAAACCCCTGCTGAAACCTTAGTGGCACATATCTTGGTTATACCGTTCCTAAACTGCGCACTCTCACGGCTTGAAACTGTTATTCCCACGAATGGCAGGAACAGTCTGTACGCACAAAGCACCTGACACAACTGCTTTTCGCCGACATCTCTTGGATTAATCTTATCATTGTTGATTATCGGACGTAGTCTTGGACAGCTGAGACTCAGCTCTGCATGCGGGTATTTTCTGTTAAGATAATATACATGAAGTGCTGTTGCCAGCGCGTCTTTTCTAAAATCATCAAGTCCTAACAATGCTGAAAAGCCTGCGCCTCTCATGCCTGCCATAAGTGCTCTCTCCTGCGCATCAAATCTGTATGGCCATACTCTCTTATGTCCTAACAAATGTAATGTCTCATATTTGACAGGATTGTATGTCTCCTGGAATACTGTCACATAATCAACACCGCACTCATGAAGGTAGCGGTATTCATCCACATTTACAGGATATATCTCAATTCCGATATTCTTGAAATATTTTCTTGCAATCTTAACTGATTCACCAATGTATTCAACGTCTGAATATTTTCTGCTCTCTCCTGTCAGTATCAGTATTTCTTCCATTCCTGTATCTGCAATAACTTTCATCTCATGCTCAATTTCCTCGAATGAAAGTTTCTTTCTGTGAATGTTATTGTAGCAGTTGAAGCCACAGTATATGCAGTAATTCTGGCAATAATTGGCTATATATATTGGTGTAAATATGTACACTGTATTGCCAAAATGTTTCTTAGTTTCATTCTCTGCCTTTCTTGCCATCTGCTCCAAGTATGGTGCTGCAGCTGGCGAAAGCAATGCCTTAAAATCCTCAATATTGCAGGTATCTTTGCTTAATGCCCTCTCCACATCTGCGGCTGTGTATGAATCATAATCATACTCATCCATTGCCTTTAAGACTTTATCCTTAATGTCTGAATCAATTATTTCCATGTCATCAAGATATTTCATGTAATCTGTCCTGAATGACGGATCCTGCTCTAACTTATGTTTTCTCTCTAACGCAGCTGGTGGAAGCTGGTCACTGTCTATAAAATAAACCTGATTTTCTTCGTTCATTATTCTGCCTTCTTTTCTATTTTTATATTATAATACTGTGGCAATCATCATTTCCCGCAGTTATACGTCTGCTGGCATTATCCTGCTTGTATCTGTCCACAATGCCTCTTGCGGATTACCCGCCACATTTAGCGCAAGAATCCTGTCAATGGGTCTGATGCGCTTCCGCCTCTTGCAAGAACTCTTCCCATACCTGTAAGATATGCGCTTCTTCCTGCCTCTATAGCCTTCTTAAACGCCTCTGCCATAGCTGGAACATTTCCTGCTGTCGCAATCGCTGTATTAGCCATAACCGCAGCCGCTCCCATTTCCATTGCCTCACATGCCTGCGAAGGCTTGCCAATTCCTGCATCCACGATAATTGGCAGATCAATCTCATCAATAAGTATCTGTATAAATGCTTTGGTTGAAAGTCCATTATTGCTTCCAATCGGTGAGGCAAGCGGCATAACACAGGCAGCTCCTGCGTTCTGTAAATCTCTTGCCACATTAAGATCCGGATACATGTATGGCATTACCACAAATCCTTCCTTAGCAAGTATTTCTGTTGCTTTCACTGTCTCATAATTATCAGGGAGGAGATATTTGGCATCATGCATAATCTCAATCTTTACAAAATCTCCGCATCCCATCTCACGGCTGAGTCTTGCAATTCTTACTGCTTCCTCTGCATTTCTTGCACCTGAAGTATTAGGAAGAAGTGTTACTCCCTTTGGTATGAAATCAAGAATATTCTCTTTATTCTCTGTATTGGCACGTCTAAGTGCAAGTGTAATAATTTCAGCGCCGCCCTGCTCAACCGCCGCTTTTATAAGATTCACATTGTACTTTCCTGAACCTAATATAAATCTGCTGTTAAACTCATGTCCTCCTAATATTAACTTATCTTCTTTCTTGTCCTGTGTCTTGTTTTCCATCTTTGCTTCCTCCTGTTATCTGTTTTATTATAATTCTGGCGGCTGTTCTTTTGCTGGCAATACTTCCTGTACTTATTGTCTGTCCTGCCAGCCTTTTATTTCCTCAATCTGGTAATTGCTGATTGAATTTGTTCTCTTACCGCTAGAAAACCTATAAAAAATGTATTTTCTGTCTTTTAGTAGGTTCGCGTCAGCTCTCTTATTTTCAGAAGACCTACTAATCAAGCTCTTATAAAGCTTCTTATAGGTCTTTCTTTACTCTCATGTTTTAATACGGCCTATAAATACCTTGTTTATCTCGCTTTTATAGGCTGTCAGCTATCACAAAAACCTACTAAATCCTGATTTTCTCGTACCTTATAGGTTCCTCAATATTTCTCAGCCAAATATCAACCTACTTAAATTGAAATTATGTAATTCTAGTAGGTTTTTCCTATTCTTGACCAGTCTTATATAGCTTATAAGCAGCCAGACTTCCTGCACTCAGATTAAAATCATATTAAAACTGTCCGCCGCCAACAAAATGTAATATCTCAATCACATCTCCATCAGCAATATTAACCTTGTCAAAGTCTTCCCTGTGAATTATTTCCATATTCTTCTCAATCACAATACCTACAGGGTCATATCCTGCCTCAGTTACATAAGCAAGAAGTGTTTTCCCCACAACCTTTGAAGCTTCAACCTGCTCTCCGTTAATCTGTACCATAATGTCTCCTTTCTCTCATCTCTGCTCGCGAGCAGCTCATTTGCCAGAATTTTATTCTGGCATTGTCGCGGCGCTCCTCGAGAACCCATATAAAGTTCACAGTTCGTGCAAGCACGACTGTGAACTTTCCATGCCTTCTCTCATCGCTGCTCGCGCATCTTTGTAAGCCAAGTCTCTCCGTAGCTTCGCTACTCCCGAGCCTTGATAATTCACAACTCCCGGTCTTCGACCTTCGTTGTTCATTATGGGCATTCGCCGTATAAGCTGGAATTTGTGCATGCACATTCCAGCTTGCACGGCTCATTGCTTACAAAAAAAGGCAGAACCACTTTCCAGCTGGTTCTGCCTTTAAAATCATAATATAAACACGCCGGAAATCTTTTATTACCGACGCCTGTTGTATGTTCGCTGACATGATTCGTTCGTATAATCCTGCCTTCTGGTCTTGAAAAGTGGTGTCCCCAATTCAACGCCTCAATTAATATAACATATGCCCGGTTAATTTACAACTACCATCCCTGTATATTAATCTCTGAAATATTAATCTCTTTATACTCATAATTTATATACATTGTTATCTGTTGTAATTCATCTTCTGTAAATGATGCAGCCTGTTTATTGTATCCCACATCAATTACATAACTATCATCCTCACCATGCTGTGCCTTTACATAAAACTCTGCCGGACCAAACATTCCTTCCAATTCTCTCATAGCTTCAGCACATAACCCTGCAACATAATCCTCATTAATTTCTACAGCTTCATGCTCATCATAATTAAATGCCATTTCCGGATTATATCCTTTTCTTGTTACCTGCTCATTTTCCTGTGTTTCTGACATTCTGGTATCTGAGTCTAAGATTCCCGTATTTTTTACAGAAGCATCTGTTTCAGTAATTACACTGGCAACGGAATCCTTCTCCTGAATACCCTGAAGCGCGTCACTCTTGCACGCACAAAGCAACACTGCTCCAAAGCATAGAAATATTACACATGCACATATACGCATAACAAAAGACATAGAATATAAGCCCCTGTTTCTCATACCAATCACCTCTGCCTATATTCTATGCCTTTTTAAATATAATTCAACTGCATGTTTTAAACCTATTCCCTGAGTTGCTCGCAGAATTTCTTAAAAGCACCCGTTACCTTTCGTTTCTCCAACTTTCAATAACTCCGCCGATAAATCCCGGAATAAGTCCAAAATATCCAACGAATGTAAACATCCATTCCATTCCCCTGAATGCAAATATGCTTACAACTGCCCACACTACGAAGCCGATTGCACACCATGCAAGTGTGTTAAGAAGAAGAAACAGATATTCATATTTCTTTTCAGTTAAATGAGTATTTTTACAAATGTTCAGAAGCATTTTCATCGAAACCTCCCTTCGTATCAAGAGCAAATATTACCCACTCTGCAATGTTAGTTGCATGGTCTCCTATTCTCTCAAAATACTTGGCAACCATCAGAAGATCTGCAGCCTGCTCACCATTGGCTGAATCTGCCTGTATCATTGCAATAAGGTCATCTCTTACCTTTTCAAAAAGGTCATCTACCACATCATCATATGCTATAACTTTTCTTGCCTTGTCCATGTCCTTCTCAACATAGGCTTCAATACTTCTGATTAACATAAGCATTGTCTCAGAAGCCATCTGGTTGATATGCTCTAACTTCTTTATGTATGACTGGTTGGCAAGTTTAATAGTTATCTCACCGATATCTGCTGCCTGGTCACCAATTCTTTCCATATCAGTAACCATCTTTAGGGCTGCTGTAATTGTTCTTAAATCCTTGGCAACCGGCTGCTGCTGGATAAGAAGATTAAAGCAGATATTTTCAATAGTCTTCTGCTCCCTGTCTATCTCCTCGTCCTGTGCCATAACACTTTTTGCAAGCTCTGCGTCCTGTTTTACAAGGGCGTCAACTGCCTTTCGTATAGAATCCTCAATTGCAGAGCCCATCTTCATCATTTCTTTATTAAGTCTGTCAAGCTGTTCGTCAAATTTACTTCTCATCATCCAAACCTTCCTGTGATATAATCTTCTGTCCTCTTATCCTGAGGGTAAGAGAATATCTGCTTAGTATCTCCAAACTCAACCATCTCTCCTACAAGGAAAAATGCTGTCTGATCCGAAACTCTTGTTGCCTGCTGCATATTGTGTGTTACCACAATAACTGTGTATTTCTTCTTTAAGTCTTCCATAAGATCCTCTATCTTTGATGTTGATATAGGGTCAAGTGCCGACGTAGGTTCATCCATAAGAAGAACTTCTGGCTGTACAGCAAGTGCTCTTGCAATACATATTCTCTGTTGCTGTCCACCTGAAAGACCCATGGCCGATTTTTTCAATCTGTCCTTAACCTCATCGAATATAGCTGCTCCGCGAAGGCTCTCCTCAACTATCTGGTCAAGTCTTTTCTTATCTCTTATACCGTGAACTCTTGGGCCATAAGCAATATTGTCATATATGCTCATTGGGAAAGGATTAGGCTGCTGGAATACCATTCCGACTTTCTTTCGAAGAATTGTTGTATCAACAGCTGGATCATATATATCCTCACCGTCAAGAAGCACTTTACCTTCTATTCTTACACCGTCAACAAGATCGTTCATACGGTTTAAGGTCTTTAAAAATGTTGATTTACCGCAGCCAGATGGCCCGATAAATGCTGTTACCGCATTTTCCTGTATATCCATGTTCACATCCTTAAGGGCATGATTCTCACCGTAATACAGGTTGAGATTTTCAACTTTAACTTTAATCTTATTACTCATATATTCCTCCCAATTAGTGCTTTTCGAGCTTCTTAGCGAGCCTCTTTGTACCAAAATTAATAAGAAGTACAATTACAAGAAGTACAACCGCTATGCCGAATGCCACCTCAAATTCACCCTTGCTTGCGCTTAAATAAAGCTGGATTGTAAGTGTTCCGCCCGAATGAAATATTTTCTCAAGAAATGCATCGAAAGTCTTTGGAAGAAGATGTGCACTTCCCGCTGTAAAAAGCAATGCTGCTGATTCACCAATAATTCTTCCTATCGCAAGGATTACTCCGGTTACAATTCCAGGCATTGCTGACGGTAGAAGAATTGTTCTGATTGTGTACCATTTACCTGCGCCTAAACCTACCGCTCCTGTTCTGAAGCTGTCAGGTACAGTCTTTAACGCTTCCTGTGTATTTCTTGTAACAAGCGGAAGCACCATTAATGTAAGTGTAAGAGAACCTGTCAGAAGTGAATATCCCATGTGACATAACTGTCCGAAGAAAAGCATACCAAACAGGCCAAATATAATTGATGGAATTCCTGCAAGTGTCTCTGTTGCAAATATTATAACTGTAACAAGCTTTCCCGGCTTGGCGTACTCATTTAAATAAATCGCAGCACCTACACCGATTGGCGTTGTAATTATCATAGTAAGTAATATTATTATCAATGTGTTCAGAATATTACCGGCAATTCCCACAGTTCCATGAAGAATTGATGTAACACCTGTAAGGAATGCCCAGTTTACGCGCCTTGCGCCCTTAGCAAACACATATACAATAATTCCTAAAAGCAGGAGAACTGAAAATGCTGCACACACATATATCGCTGAGTATACTGCAATCTCTTCCGGATGCCTTTTCTTAGCTTTAAGATTATCCATTTGCTTTCTCCCCTTTCTTCTGCATAAATGTAATTATCAGGTTAATAATCATTATAAAAATGTAAAGAACAAGTCCTACTGTGAAAAGAACCTGTCTGTGTACTCCATCTGCGTAACTCATCTCACTTACAATCTGTGTTGTAAGGAATCTTACTGAGTTGAATGGAAGTGGAAGATTTACTGAACCACCGGCTACCAGATTAATAGCCATTGCCTCGCCTAAGGCTCTTCCTATACCTAAAACGATTCCTGTTATAATTCCTGACTTGGCTGCCGGAACTACAACCTTGAATATTGTCTGTATCTTAGTTGCACCAAGAGCAAGCGATGTTGCCCTTAAATTCATTGGAACTGCCCTGATTGCTGACGCACTCATATTGATAACTGTTGGAAGTATCATAATTGCAAGCACCAGCACTGCAGCCAGGAGGTTAGCTCCTCCTGTGTACTGATGTGTTGTGGAATTCGCGAATACATACTTTTCTAATTTATAAAGGAGGGGGTTTAATAGCATTAATCCGAGAAGTCCGTATATAACAGAAGGAATTGCTGCAAGCAGTTCAACTGCCGGCTGAACTACTGCTGCAAGTTTTTTCCCTGCTATCTCTGTCAAAAAAACTGCTGTTAATAATCCAATTGGAACACCTATAAGAATCGCAAGTGTTGTTCCTACAATTGAAGAAAGAATTATGTATACAATTCCATATGCAGGTGGTGTAGCCGTTGGTGCCCATACTGTTTTAAAGAGCAGGTCTGCTATTCCGACACTTTTAAGACTCTCTGTTCCTTTTATGAACATATAGATAGTAATGGAGCAGACTGCCAGGATAGCTACTACCGCACATATAAGGAATATAAACCGTGCTACGCTTTCACTTGCATGCTTTGACTTTTTATTACCTTTTAAAGAACCATTTGCTGTTACCTTAACAGCTGCTGGTGTTTTATTTATTCTATTCATACCAACATTTATAACCTCTTCCATGTCAATCTCTCCATTCAGAATCTATATTTACCGGCTTACTCTGGGAGGATTAAGCCAACTCCCTTGATAACCTTCTTACCAGCTTCAGACTTTACAAAGTTAAACCAAGTCTGAACAAGCTCACTCTGTGATGAAACAGAACCCTTAGTAGCCATTACAAATGGTCTTGAAAGTGTATACTTACCAGCCTTAATGTTATCCTCTGTTGCATCTACACCATCAAGCTTTAATGCTGTAACTGTCTTATCAACTACATCTAATGAAACATATCCGATTGCACCTGGAGTTGCTGCTACCTTAGCAAGAACAGCACCTGTACTGTCAAGTTCCTGTGCATAAGCACATTTATTCTTAACTTCAAGAAGTTCCTCAAATGCTCCTCTTGTACCAGAAGCTGCCTCTCTACCGATTACTACGATAGCTTCATCTGAACCGCCAAGATCCTTCCAGTTAGTAATCTTACCTGTGTAGATATCTGTGAGCTGCTGCTTTGTTACATTAGTAACCTTGTTGTTCTTATCAGTAATCATTGCGATACCATCAATTGCTACGATGTTCTCCTCAATACCTGCTGACTTTTCTTTGTCAGATAAAGCTCTTGAAGAATTACCGATATCAACTGCTCCTGATGTTACTGACTCAATACCTGCGCCTGAACCTGTATATTCTGTTGTTACTGTTACATTAGGATATTCTTCCATGAATGCTTCCATGAGAGCACCACACATCTTTTCCATTGATGTACTTCCTGCTAACTGAATCTTTCCTGAAAGCTCCTTAGTTGTGCCTCCGTTTGCTGATCCATCTCCATTTGATGATGTACCTGTTCCACAGCCTGCTAATGCTGCAAGGCCTAATGTTGCTGTTAATGCAACTGTAAGTAACTTTTTAATTCCTTTTCTCATAACTTTCGTTACCTTCCTCGTTTTTTATTTGCAAGCATTAACAGAAGATTTTCATAGGGGCTTGAATCAGTTTCCTGACCGAATGATATGTGAGTCGTCTCAAAAAAGAAAACCCTCTGCATCTGCTTGCAGAGGGTATGTTATCAATGTTATGTAAAATGCATAATCTCACGTTCGTAAAGTTTTTGTAAAATGTATGTGATTGATTATTTTATTTAAACATACAGCAGTATCTGTATCATCCTTAAAATCATGCCGTTTTTCATAATTTCTTCATGATTGCTATTGCAAATATTGATATATAATATATTTTATAAATTGTATTGACTTATTCTTTTTGTATTGTTATTATATATTACACATTGATGCATCATTTTATATTTTGACTATATCTGACATACAAAAATTTTAAGAAAGGCGACATATGAATAATACCAACAGCACTACTCACCAGAAAGATATCTCACTTAAAACTTTCTGGCGCGACAATGAACATTTTGCAGACCTTTTCAATGCTACTGTCTTTAATGGCAGGCAAGTGCTTAAGCCTGATAAGCTTGCTGAGATGGACACTGATGTTTCTGCTACCATCCAGTCTAAGAGTTACAATGAATCTATTACCAGAAACAGAGATGTTGTAAAGAAGATGTCAGACGGTATAGAGTTTAATATTCTCGGTCTTGAGATTCAGGACAAGACACATTATGCCATGCCTGATAATATCAAGGCTTACTTCTCCGACTATAAGTTAAATCTGGTTCAGATACTTGATTCTGATAAATATACATTTTATAATGAAGATGTAAGAGATGTGTTTAATATTATAAGGAACATATATAACGATGATTTCGATTCAATATATCGTGAATATGAATCCCGCAATGTAGATATTGATGTAATGGAACTGATATGTAACATAACCTCAGTTCCAAAGCTTATGGACTTATGTACAGATACTGAACAAGGAGGGACTGTCAATATGTGTGAAGCAATGAAACGATTTCAGGCTGAATGTGAAAGCAAAGGCAGGAATGAAGGTATTGAACTTGGCATAGACACTGAAAAAGTCAATTCCATAATTTCCATGTTAGAATTCGGAATAACTAAAGAACAGATATTAACTAAATATACCAAAGAAGATTTAGAAAGAGCAGAAGCTGCTATCGCTAATAATAACTAATATAAAATGGGCTGTGCCTTAACAATTATAAATGTTAAGACACAGCCTGTTTTATCTCAAAGTCTTTCTATATATAATTATAAAATACACCGTTCCTATAATAGATGTAAATGCCCACGCACTCGCATACACAAGATAGAGTGACATCAGCGTATGTATACTTGCAAATATTGTACACACCCACACGATTCTGAACACAACAGAACCCATTATAACTATTATTGTAGGTATAACGCTTCTGCCAAGTCCTCTTGCTCCCGCTGCTGCATTATCCATAAATGCGGATATAAAATAAGAGCATCCCATTATTCCAAGTCTTATTGAACCATAATGTAATACATCCGGATCACTTGTAAACAGACTAAGAAACTGTGTCCTGAAAACTACAAGCAATGCACCAAGCACTGCTCCTATAAGAAATGAATACATCTGTGTAACAAGATATGCTTTCTTAATCCTGTCACGCTTTCTTGCTCCTAGATTCTGCGCTATAAAGCTTGTACATGCAGTATAGAATGCTGCCATCATATCATACACAATGTTATCCGCATTAGCCGCAGCCGAATTACCTTCAACTACTACATGGTCAAATGAATTGACTGCCGACTGTATATAGAGATTGGCAACTGCAAAAAGTGAATACTGTACTGCTGCAGGCAAGCCAATCTTTAACACTCTCGCTGCTATATGCGAATCTATTCCTATATTTCTTATATAAAGCCCATAATCCCTGCCACAGCCAAACAGGAATTTAAGTATCAGAAATGCTGATATATACTGTGATATTATACTTGCCAGTGCAACACCGACAACTCCAAGCTTACATACTATTACAAAGAACAGATTAAGTACCACATTAATTATCCCTGCTGTAATAAGATACATAAGCGGTCTTTTAGTATCTCCAACTGCACTTAACACTGCGTTACCATAGTTATACATGGCAAGTGCCGGTGAACCAAGAAGATATATTGTAAGATATATAACTGCACCATCTATCAGTTCTTTCTTAGTTCCTATAAGATTCAGCACCGGTCTTGAAAGGAACAATCCTGACAAAAGCAGCAGCAGTCCCGCAATCATGCATATTACAATTGAAGTGTGGACTGCTTTCTTTACATTTGCACTATTCTTAGCCCCCACAAACAGCGCTACCACAGCGTTGACACCACCTGCAAGTCCTAGCAATATGCCGGTTGTCAATGTAATAATTATACTTGTTGAACCTACCGCGCCAAGTGCCAGTGGTCCTACAAATTTACCAACTACCGCCACATCACACAGATTAAACATAACCTGCAGTAGATTTGACAACATAAGCGGCACTGAATACATTAATATTTTCTTTGGCAGGGACCCTGTCGTCATATCTATTTCATTTGATTTCATAACCTTATCTTAAACCCTTTAAATAATCCTTCTGCTCCGGTGTAATGCGGTAACTCTCTACAGCCTTCTGTATTGACTTTCTATGTACCCATTCAGAAAGCCTGTGTTCCTGTATGTAAGGAATCGCCGCATCCCACTGTTTGGCAAGTGCTGTAGCCATATACCATGCAATCATCATATTTACATAGTACTCCTCTGACTTAACAGCTGCAACAAGCTGTATATATTCTTCCTTAAAATCCTCATCAAGAAACAGACGCATCATAACACCCATTCCGTATCTTTTAACATATGTGTCATCTGTGGCAATCCAATTCTTAGCTCTCACAAGAATATCTTCTTTATTCTTATCAAAACATTTTGGAAGCGGTGAATCACAGGTTGCCCAGTTATCAATATATGGCAGAAACTTCTCTGTTTCACTAACGCACATATTATAATCCTTAATCTGCGCAATCAGCATCATATGTAGATTATTTTCTTCATAATATTTGTGCGGCAGCTCCGTCATAAACTGTTCCGCCTCATCCGTCTTAGAGAATTTCTTTGCAAATGCTCTTAAAACCGGAGTTCTTACTCCTATAACAGCCTCTTTATTTACCCCCGGCATAAGGCTGCTGTTAAAATCCCTGTACGCCATATCCTGTAACTTAAACAGCTCTTCCTGTAAATGTGTCATAATGCCCTCCTCTGAATATATCTCTTCTGAATATATCTTCTCTGAATATCTGCCTCACTATTTTCATAAATAGCGCAGACTTCATAAATCCTGTGACTGCGTAAAAAAAGTGGAAGCATCAACTGCTTCCACTTCTTAGATAGTAGCGAGAGAGGGATTTGAACCCACGACACCACGGGTATGAACCGTGTGCTCTAGCCAACTGAGCTATCTCGCCATAATATTTACTGAATGTCTTAAAAAGAAATGGGGCCTACAGGGCTCGAACCTGTGACCCTCTGCTTGTAAGGCAGATGCTCTCCCAGCTGAGCTAAGACCCCACATTCAGAACAATTCGCTTGATTTCTCTCGCAAACTGCTTTGCTATTATAATATTAAAATGTGATATCTGTCAAGCACTTTTTTGACTTTTTTCAAAACTTTTTTTACAAAATTTTAATTAGAACAGATACCTCGTCCACAACAGGAAATTCTTAATCAGCTTCATTCTGCGTTCTCTCTTCGGAGTAAGCTCTACAGGCTGCACATTATATGGATTGTCGTATGTGCCATCCGCATTAGCCTTTCTTGCGCTATGCTCATATGTCTGCATGGCACCGCCAAGCTGTTCATTAATTTCCTTGCTGTCAATAACAAGCATAAGCTCTGTATCAAGATATACGCTTCTCATATCGATATTAAATGAACCAACCACTGATATATCATCATCTATAAGAACCGACTTTCCGTGGTATGAATATCCGCCTTCATATTCCCACACTTCAAGCCCTGTGCCAAGCACCTTATCCTTATGCGCATAATAATCTGCTGATCCAAATGGATTGCCGTTATTGCCAACCGAATTAGTCATCAGCGACACATTTCCAACAGAATCGCATACCTTCTTTAATCCGTCATACATATACTCATTGCAGATAATATAAGGCGTATGTATCTTAACCTGTGTATCCGCCTGCTCCATGAGCTTAGTAAGCTGATACCACACTACCGGCTTTTTTGCGCCACATTCTATCGGATTGCTAAGAAGCGCTATATTGTTGACTTCAACTGTTTCGTCTGTATAATCAGTGTCAGTCAGGTAACCTTTGTTATCTGCATAATAAATGTTGTAATTATCAAGCAGCTCCTTCCTGGCCGCCTTGACCTTCTTATTGCCTGCACATTTGTTATTCTTTAAAAATGCTTTGCTTTCCTTATAGTTCCAGACACTTTCATAATAAGCAAGAACATCATTCACAGAGCTGGTTTCGTCAGGACTTTCGCAGTACACAAGCACATCTCTGTCGTAATTCTTATGTCCCGGATATGCACCCAAGAAATAGTTAAATGTATTTCTTCCGCCAAGTATATAATTAGTCCTGTCGGCTATGACATATTTGTCATGAAGCCTTCCCATTGACTGCCACGGCTTAAATGGATTGACCTTATTGTATATCTTCACATTCACATTGTCTGATGACGCAAGTGCCTTAAAATCAGGATTGCCCTTCATCTTGGTAAAACCGGATACCCCGTCAACTATAACATTCACAGATACGCCTCTGTCGGCGGCATCAATAAGTGCACCAAGCATCAGCTTTCCGCTGTCATCTGACCTGAAGTCAAATGTTGAGAGTATAATCTCGCTCTTGGCGTTGCTTATCATTCTTATTCGTTCTTTAAGTGCCTCGTCATTATCCTCGATAATACGCGCACGCTCAACGCCTGACCGCTCTTTCCATATTCCCTGCTCATCAAGCTGCTTAATCTCATCAGCAGTAAGCTCTGGCTGTTTGTGGTAACTTATTAAGGCACAGGCTACGATTGCGGCAATAAG
>ERZ1024411.47-NODE-47-length-14608-cov-8.359239_pt1 | contig 14608 bp, 9 predicted proteins | sample MGYA00520784_ERZ1024411 | MGnify/ENA primary metagenome ERZ1024411 (study PRJEB33242, sample SAMEA3444280) | Homo sapiens | biome: Host associated; feature: Gastrointestinal tract; material: Stool | place: Uganda | collected 2011-01-01 ...
ACTCACCTTGCATTATCTTTGCATAAGATAAGCTGCGGTTCGGCAGAGCTAAAGCGAGCTTTGTTCTGCACTCACCTTGCATTATCTTTGCATAAGATAAGCTGCGGTTCGGCAGAGCTAAAGCGAGCTTTGTTCTGCACTCACCTTGCATTATCTTTGCATACTACATTACTTTTAACGAAACACATCTATGGTAAATCCCGATAATCTTTCAGAACAACTACGATATATCAAACGCTCTATGCACAGCATGATGAATGGTCCTATAAGTGCATCTATGCGCGATAAAGGCTTAGGTTATAAAGTTATTTTTGGTGTAGAACTTCCGCGTCTTCAGGACTTTGCCACCACCTTGCCTCATACATACGAACTCGCTGCTGCTTTGTGGAAAGAGAATATACGCGAGTGCCGCCTCTTGGCTGGAATGCTCATGCCAAAAGAGTGTATGGATGAGGATTTAGCAGAACTATGGGTAGAACAAATGCAGTATGTAGAAGAAGCTGAGTGCACCGTATTTGCTCTTTTTAGCCACGAACCTTGGGCATCAACTAAGGCTTACGAATGGATAGCCTCTAATCAAGATATGAGGCAACTCTGCGGTTATCTGCTCCTTTCGCGCCTTTTTATGAATCACCTTATCCCTTCGGAGCGCGATGCTGCCGAGTTTCTTGACCAAGCAGAGAGCGTATTACACACGCCACAAAGTGCCACAGCAAGAGCTGCAAGCAAAGCCCTTATTAAGTTTATGGATTTGGGGCAAAAGCAAGAGCAACAAGCCGAAAACATGCTCAAAAAACTTGCTTAAGACCTCTACAATGTTGGGCGTTGTTTTTGTATAATCTACGCATTGTTCTTAAAACAAACATAGCTTCAAGATAGAGTTCTGTTATTCTATCATGAAGCTATATTTTTTGAATAAATTTATCAGTATATCATTTTGCTCATAAACATAGGCTTAAGTAGTTGCATAAACTGCATCATACGACTTTCTCCTCTAATCAACCATGTCTATCTCCTCGCATGTCGTACTTCTCTTAACTACATGATGCCTAATTACACTCCCCCTCAACCTATGCTTTTGAACAAAAATCTATACATATTTATTCTCCATCTGTAGATGGCATAAAGAACCTATTCATAACCACTAATAGCCGTGGTTACTTGGTTTTTGCAGGCTTTAGCGTATCAGCAGGAATTACAGTATCAGCCAAAGAGCTCTCACCTTTTTCCTTGCTTTCTTTCTTAGGCGCTACAGTGTCAGTTGGTGTAACAGTGTCAGTTGGCACCACTGTATCGGCAAAGCATAGTTTCTCTGTTTTTGTGGTTGTGTCCTTTTGTTCGGGCACAATAGTATCGTTAGGCACTACAGTATCGGCAGCAAAAGTAGAAGCGTTGCTTATCATACCACGAGAGTTAGCAGAAGTTGTGCCTGCGAAAGCTGCACTGCTCAGTACAACTACGCCCATTGCTACAATAGCAGAAATAGTGAACTTTTTCATAATCGTTTGTTATTTTATGTGTTGATTAATTATTTAGTTATTTCTGCCTATATAAAGCGCAAAGGGCGTGCCAAAACATACCAACATTTCGTATTCAGCTGATATTCAAGCCATTACATTTTTCTTCTATTTTTTGGCACGCTTTAAAAGTGTGGAAAATGTGTAGAAACTGTAGAATAATTCCACAGTTATTCCACACCTTTTCCATTTCTACTTCTACAATTCTTCGCCATATTGCTTTAATTTATTGTAGAGTGTCTTTCGGTCAATGCCCAATAACTGAGCAGCGCGGCTTTTGTTTCCATTCGTTATTTGCAAAGCCTCACGAATGCGTGCAAGTTCTTCATTAGTTGATGGCTTTATGGCGTAAGATGTAGCACTTTTTAGCTCTGAATGTTTAACTATGGGCAGGTTAAGATGTACCACAGAGATGTAGCTTTCTCCCTCAGCCATGAGCGCAGCTCGAGTTACCACATTGCGCATTTCGCGCAAATTACCAGGCCAAGCATATTGTAGCAGAGCCATTTGTGCATCGCTCGTAAAATCTATAATATTACGTTTTAATTCGACATTGGCTTGTTGCAAGAAATAGCGGGCAAACTCCAACACATCGCCTCCTCTGTCGCGCAGCAAAGGCATGTGTAGTGTAAACTCGTTGATGCGATGATAAAGGTCTTCGCGAAACGTGCCATGCTCTATAGCTTCGGGCAAATTCTCGTTTGTAGCACAAACCAATCGAATGTCTATCACTCGTTCTTCTGCACTACCTACAGAGCGTATGCGCCTTTCTTGCAACGCTCGCAATAGTTGCACTTGCACATCATAACCAAGGTTGCCCACCTCATCAAGAAACAAAGTGCCTCCCGATGCTTGTTCAAAAGCCCCCACTTTGTCGGTTATAGCACCCGTAAAGGCCCCCTTTACGTGTCCGAATAGTTCTGACGCAGCAAGTTCCTTAGTCAGTGCGCCACAGTCTATAGCCACAAACGGCCCATTGCTTCGGTTACTCTGTTCGTGAATCCGATGTGCCACATATTCTTTGCCCGTTCCACTTGCACCGATAATAAGCACCGACATGGGGGTTGGTGCTACAAGTTTTGCCAGTTTATAGAGTTGGCAAGCCACGGGCGAATGCCCTTCGATGCCCTTAGCGCACTTACCTTTTGCAGGCGATGCGTCGGCTGTTTTATTGCCATTAGCTGTTTGTTTTTCAGCGTTGTTATCAGCCTGTTGCGTTTTATGCGGAGCAGCTTTTAAAGCGTCATTAATCTTTTGCAGTAACAAGTCGGGCTGTACGGGTTTACTTATATAATCGGCTGCACCAAGTTTCATAGCCTCCACTGCATTTTGCACATCTGCATAGTGCGTCATAACAATAAAAGGCACAAACAACTTTGTTTGTTGCATCCACTGCAACAAATAAAGCCCATCATGGTCGGGCAATCGCAAGTCTGATAATATCAAATTAGGAGTTTTCGTGCCACGCAACAATAGCTTAACAGCCCCTTCAACACTCGAGGCACACTCCACAACAAAGCCTTTTTTCTGTAGCCATGTACTGAGCATGGTGCTAAATGTAAGGTCGTCTTCAACCATTAAAATATGCGATGCCATTCTTCTTTATTAGTGTTTAAATATATTTTGTTTAGCCATTAGTTTTAGCTCTGCCACAACTTGTTGGCAAAGTTGTTCGTCCTCACCGCTCCATGTATTGTCGGTTCGGTGTGCCTCTAACGTCTGCAAAGCTGGTAGCACCTGCGAACCTATCAACGTAAACGTTGGAAGCATTTTGTGTGCAATACGACATGCCTCAGCTTTATTTTGTTCGGCCAAAGCCTGTTCGAGTAGCTGAAGGTGTTGTTGGCAATCACTTGCAAACTGCTTGAGTATAGCCTGTTCTGCCTGTTCATCACCATCGGCAAAGGCCGTTAATGCACTAAGCGAACAAGGGCAAGCTTGCTTTATAGCGATATTTTTGTCCTCCAATGCAGTTTGTTCACCCGATTGAATGCCTTGCAGCATTCGCAGCAAATCGTTTTGATTAAAAGGTTTAAATAGCACATCGTTAAATCCTCGCTGCTTAAAGTCGTTGATTGGCACAAGCAAGTGCGAAGTCATTGCCACAACATAGGTAGTGCTCTCACAAGTTTGGTGTTGATGCACAGCTTTCAGCACCTCATAGCCCGACATACCAGGCATTTCAATATCTGTTAGCAAAAGTGTTGGGCAGTTGCCATTGTCTAACCATTGCAGCAATTCATCGGTTTTAGTAAAGGTCTTAACAACCGAATCTTCGGACAACACGTTGCAAAGCATAGCCTCAGTTAGTTGCAGTTGTAGCACATCATCGTCTATCACCGCACAACATATCGTAGAGGGCAATAACTGCTGCACTTCCCCCTCATTGCTTGTTGGTAGAGGCTCTTGTTGGGTGGGTTTACAAACTTTTAGCGGCAATGTCAGCACAAAACTACTACCATGCCCCAACTTGCTATGAGCCACCAATGTGCCACCTAATAGTTCAACCAACTTGTGAGTTATGCTAAGTCCTAACCCACTCCCCTCGTGTCCTTCGCTCCCCTTTACACGTGTAAAAGGGTTGAAAATGCGATCTAAATCGTACTGCGTCATTCCGCATCCCGTATCAGTAACAGAGAGGTTGAGTTGTGCCGTTTGAGCGTCCCATTTGGCGCTTAATGTTATCTGCCCATGGGCTGTATATTTCACAGCATTACTCATTAAGTTCTCAACAATTTGCTGTAGGCGCAAAGCATCGGCATCTGCCCAAAGTGCTGTTGGCAAGCACAAATTGGTGCTTAATGCCACCCCCTTTTGTTGCGCAATAGGCAAGAAGGCATCTGACACATTTTGCAGCACTTTGTTGATGTGTGTGGGGGCATTGTGCACCACCTCTTTGCCTGCCTCAAGTTTATGATAATCAAGCAATGCGACAACAAGTTGCAACAAGTGTTGCGAAGAGGCTTCAATAGCTTTCAGTTCAGTATGTTGAACTATTAATGGGTGTGGCAACAACCGCAAATAACCCAATATGGTATTAACGGGAGCCTTGATGTCGTGCGATATGGTGAGCAACAGTTGTTCGCGCTGCGCCATTAATTGTTCGCTTTGTTCTTTGGCCAACTCAAGGGCGCGACGATAGCGATTTGAGCGTTGTATGTCGCGTACGAGCCACACAATGAGTAGCCCCGAAAGCACTATTGAGAGCACTGCCATTGTAGCAAGTTTCACGGCAGCTATTTGGCGTTGCCTTCTTTCCTGACTAATGGTTTTGCTAATAAGTTGCGACTGTGCCGTGGTAAAATTCTCAATGAGTTTAGCCATATGTTGCGACAACACCAATGAGGCTGCTCGCAATTGGTCTGAGTTGAGATAAAGTTTACGAGTGTGCGACAAAGAGTCGCGTTGCATATCGCGATGCACATTTGTGAGCAAATGGGCCAAAGTGTCTGCTATGTTCACTTGCGTTTGCGCGGTGTCGTAGGCAGCTTTGTGTTGCACCACCTGCGAGTGTATCGTGTCGTCTTTAGCTCGCCTAAAAGCATCGCCCAACCTTCTGAAAAAGCCACGTTTTCGGCGCTCTATCACCAACTGTTCGCCCCTCTCAACAACTGGCACTTCCACCTGCATCGTAATAGGCCGATGACTCTTGTGCAAAGCTTTAATTTGCTGCTGCAAGTTGCCCCCAATGTGGTTTTCGGTGCGCAAGGTGCTTACCAATCTTACTGTGCCATCACGCCTCATCCACAATAGGTTTTGCAATGAGTCGATGCGCTGCAACTGTGTGTGGTTTGCCACCATCTTTCTTAGGGCTGATAGTGCCGTATCGGTTTTTGCCGATGCCACTAAGTAGCGTTTCAGCTCCACATCGTCGGCATACTGCAATGTGGCAATTTCGGCTTGGGTAGAGGTATTAAGCAGTTGCCTATACAATTGGTCGGTAGCCTTTCGTTGTTTTGTTACCAAGGCTTCTGTTTGTGTTACACGACTCACTTCGCGTGCCGAATGCACCACTAACCATACCGAGGCTGTCAGTGTGACAGAGAGCAACAAAAATGCCAATACCAACGTGCTTGCTGCAGGCTTTTTGCCTTGTTCTATATTATTATTTGCCATGAATTGGTACGTATTAAATAATATGAGTTCAAATAGCGAGTGCAATATTACACACAAAGTTTGAATGATGCATCTTTAAGCATCGAATTGTTTTAAACTTTTTCTTTTCGCTTGTTCATCCTTCCTCTCTTATAATTTTTGAAAAGCAAAAGTTTTAAAGTCAAACGCTCATAAATCGAAAAAAATTGAAGAGATGAACATTTGAGCCAAATTTCTGCAGTTTTGAGCAATTTTATCTAATATATTGAATATCAATAAGTTAGTAATCATTCACTCATTACTCGTATGCGCATAAAAGCTAAGGATACGTATCCTTATAGCTTAAGAATACGTATCCTTATGCCACAAGAACACGTATCCTTGTGTGCTTACTAACGTGTTTTAGAGATGCAAGGATACGTATCCTTGTGCTAAAAGGGCACTTATACTTCATGCATATCCATTAAATAAATTAAAATAATAGTACTTAATAGTTAATTTCATTAACATTTCATTTCTATTTGGAGCATTCAGAATGTCAATAAATGTTCACAAAATAGGAGGTAGGTTGTTAAGAACTAACTGGTATCATCATCTATATTTCGGCCTACATCATCGGCTTAAAAAACATTACTAAGTAAGTGGACCCAAAATAAAATTAGAAGAAATAAGGTAAAGAATAAGTATTAAAGTACGGGCTGAAAGCCCAAAAGCCTACAACCTAAGGCACTGCCATAGGCTATAGTCTTTTGGGGTTCAGCCCGTGACTTTCTAATTTTAATTTGCCTACTTACTTATCATTTAAGCAGGTGCTTGTCAATGCATAAATCAGATAGGAAAACTAAGCACTTTTAGCGGACAGTAATACTTAAAAATGCCATTTAAGGTCGAAACCAACCGTGCGAGGCGCAGCATATTGCGCAAAACGATTGTTCATGCTGTCGAAGGCAAAAGTGGCATAGCGCGTATTGGTTAGGTTTTGCGTCCAAAGGTTGAGCTGCCATTGGTGCTTTAGCTCTATACCCATGCGCAGAGCTAAAGTGGCATAAAAGTTCTGCCCAAAGGTGTTAGCCTCGTTCCACATCACATTGCCAGCTCCCTTAACATCGGCTCCCACGCTGAAAGCTCTAACAAAGCTACGGCAAGGTTGGCGAAAATCAACCGAAGCACTAAAGGTATGCTTTGGCACAAAAGGCACACGATTACCCGTGTAGTCTACCGCTACTGCATCGGCTGATGCCTTGCCAAGATAATAGCTTGTAAACTCGGCAGAGGTAAGCCCGTAGTTGGCAGCAAGGTTCAATCTGTCGGCCAACAACTGCGAGCGTAAACCCACCTCAACACCACAGCTGCGACTACGACCCGCATTTACCATCACACGGCCCATACCACTCTCCGAGAAACGTGCTATCTGTTGATCGCGCGTCTTCATATAAAAGGCTGATAGGTCGAGTTGCAAGGCTTTGTCAGCCAAATTGTGATGTATGCCAGCCTCATAGCTCCAGGTGTATTCGGGTTTGTAATAGAGCGTTTCGGCGTTAGGTTCTTGGGGCGTAATGGCATCAAGCGTGCTTGTCATGCCAGCTATAGCTCTTTGCTTTACTGCATCGGGCAAATAAGCTATGGCATTGATGCTCTGTATGCTAAACTCGCGCACACCAAGCATCATCTGGCGACGCAACTGCGTTTGTGCAAGGTCTGAGTACGACTGAATGTTATATCCGCCCGAGCGGTATCCCTTGGCTACACTCACATAGATGTTTCCCAAGTCGTTGGGTAAGGTGTAATTGATAGCAGCTTTGGGTAGCACCTGCCAATTGGTATGGCTGAGTTTGGCTGCAAGTGATGGGTCGGCACTGAGGTTGGTATTGAAGTTCATGGTTGGCCCCATACTCATACTAAAATGGTAGGGAACGCCTTCAGCACCAGCATCCGACGTCATGTTGAGATGTTGATAATCGTAGTCGAGACGTAGGCCAAGCGTCATGCTTAAACCCGCAAAGAGTTTCAAGGTGCTTTGGTGAAAGAGTGCCGCATTAACCGAGGGCGTTTTGAGTTGCGATGCAAATGGTATTTCGTTGCCAGTAAACTTAATGCCAATGTTAGGTCGTGTGGGCAAGTTGGCACCAATTTGGTTATTTAAGTATGCCACACCAGACTTATAAAAGGTTACAGGACACTTGGTTTGCATGTGTTGGTACATGGCAAAAAGGCCCGTAGTCCACGTCCATCGGCTATCCTTAGTAGGGGCATTTTTCAATGCTATCTCCTCCGACACGGTGTTCATGTTTTGGCGTTGGCACAACGAAAAGATATCAGCCTCTGTAAAATCTTGATCCATAAACAAGCGGTCTGACAAGTGCTGATAGGCTGTGATTGAAGTGAGCGTTACGCGCGGCATCTTATGCTCTACGCCCAAGCCCGTATTCAGCAAATGGCGGCGATAGGTGCTGGGACGGTTCTGCTCAAGCGTACCCAACGAAGCCACACGATCTGAGGCTGTACGATAGCCACTCTCAAAGTTCGATGTGTGGCCAAGCAGGTAGTAAGGACAAGCCTTTTCGTTGCTATATTCATACGAAGCAGTCCAATCTATCTTTACAACCTCTGTAGGGCGGTACGACATGCGCAGTCTGCCACCAGCAGCATCGCTGGCATCTTGCTTCTTACCCGTAACTTGGTTAGTAAAATATCCCATCTGCCCTTCGTAATAACCACCCACGCTCCATGCCATGCGATTAGAGGGGTGTAAGTAGGTGGTAAAGGCTGCATGGCGCGACATTGTGCATTCTGAGCGCAACGCAGAACCAAGACCTAAACTCACATCGGTGCCATGATGCGTAAACGGATTGGCGGTGTAAACACGTACCAAACCACCCATTGTGTTTCGTCCATAAAGGGTTCCTTGCGGACCACGCAACACGTCTACACGTTCTATGCCTTGAAAAGAAAAGTCGTAAGCAGTTTTATCCATATAGGGCACATTGTCTACATATAACCCTACGGCAGGCGTATTGATACGCGAGCCAATGCCACGCACATAGCAGGCCGACGTAAGGCGGCTGCCATAGCTGGGCATATAAAAGTTTGGGACATACCCCGAGAGGTCTTTCATTGCCTCAACGTGGCGTTGCTTAAGCATATTGGCATCGAAGAGCGAAACACTCACAGGCTGTTTGCGCAACTGCTTGGTTTCTTTGGGCGAAGCCACCACAATAGCTTCCTCTATATCAAAGTTCTTGAGCGTGTCTGCCTCAATAGGCATTACTATGGCTAATAACGAGAGTAAGAGCATTTAGTTGTTGTGTGTTTAAAATCCTTGTGTTTGTTTTTATAATATTTTTTAAAGCAGAGAGCAATATGCTATCTACCCAAATTCCGACTGCAAAATTACGTGCTTTCTGCATAACAGACAATCCCTATTAATGTGGAAGAAAAGGCAATTTGTCACAAGGTGACATTATGGCATAACAAGGAACTAACTTGCCTTTTTTGCCAAGTAAAAACGTTTTTATTATTCGCCACAACACATTTTGGCACGCTTTTGGCATAAGACATAACGAATGCCTAAAGTAGGCAATTAACCTAACACATTTGATATAAACAAAAAAATTAAAATAGCTATTATGAACATTCAACCGTTAGCTGACCGCGTGCTTATCAAAGCCGCTCCCGCAGAAGAAAAAACTGCTGGTGGTATCATCATCCCAGACACTGCTAAAGAAAAACCACTACAAGGCAAAGTGCTTGCAGTTGGCAAAGGCACTAAGGACGAAGAAATGGTTCTGAAAGCTGGCGACACCGTATTATATGGTAAATATGCTGGCACAGAAGTAGAGTTTGAAGGCGAAAAGTACTTGATTATGCGCCAAAGCGATGTTCTCGCCATCTTGGGCTAATCTTAAAGCATAAAGCCTCAACCAAAAACATTTTTCTCTTAACAATTTTCATAATACAACTTTTTAAATAGAACATATTCCATTATGGCTAAAGAAATAGTATACGATGTAGATGCTCGCGAACGTTTACGCGAGGGTGCTGATGCATTGGCTAATGCAGTTAAGGTAACACTTGGTCCTAAAGGCCGCAATGTAGTTATCGACAAAAAGTTTGGTGCGCCTCGCATCACCAAGGATGGTGTGAGCGTAGCTAAGGAAATCGAACTCGACGATGCATTCCAAAACGCTGGTGCTCAACTCGTTAAGAGCGTAGCCTCAAAGACTGGCGACGACGCTGGTGATGGTACAACTACTGCTACCGTACTTACACAAGCTATCCTCACTGAAGGTATGAAGAACGTGGCTGCTGGTGCCAATCCTCTCGACGTTAAACGCGGTATCGACAAGGCTGTTGCCAAGGTTGTTGAAAGCATCAAGGGACAGAGCGAACAAGTTGGCGAAAGCTACGACAAAATTGAACAAGTAGCTACTATCTCGGCTAACAATGACCCCGAAATTGGTAAACTTATTGCCGATGGCATGCGTGCTGTGAGCGTAAATGGTGTTATCACTATTGAGGACGCTAAGGGACGCGACACCGTGTTGAAGACAGTTGAAGGTATGCAGTTCGATCGTGGTTATCTATCAGCATATTTCGTTACCGACACTGAAAAGATGCAGTGCGTAATGGAAAATCCTTACATCCTTATCTACGACAAAAAGATTTCTAACATCAAGGACTTCTTGCCTATCCTCGAACCTGCTGTACAGAGCGGACGTCCTTTGTTAGTAATTGCTGAGGATGTTGATAGCGAAGCTCTTACTACATTGGTAGTAAACCGCTTGCGTACTCAACTCAAGATTTGCGCAGTGAAAGCTCCTGGTTTTGGAGACCGTCGCAAGGCTATGCTCGAAGATATTGCAGTGCTCACTGGCGGTGTAGTTATCAGCGAAGACAAGGGCTTGAAACTTGAACAAGCTACTCTTGATATGCTTGGTTCTGCCGAAAAGGTTACTATCTCTAAGGAGAATACTACCATCGTAAACGGCAAAGGCGACAAGGCTAACATCAACGAACGCATTAACCAAATAAAGAACGAAATTGCTAACTCTACCTCATCTTACGACAAGGAGAAATTGCAAGAACGTTTGGCTAAACTCTCTGGTGGTGTATGCGTACTTGAGGTTGGTGCAGCAAGTGAAACCGAGCAAAAAGAAAAGAAAGACCGTTGCGACGATGCCCTCTGCGCTACACGTGCAGCCGTTGAAGAAGGTATCGTAACTGGTGGCGGTGTGGCTTATATCCGCGCTCAAAAGGCTCTTGAAGACATGAAGGGCGACAATGCCGACGAAACAACAGGTATCAACATTATACGTCGTGCCATTGAAGAACCTCTTCGCCAAATCTGCCGCAACGCAGGTATTGAAGGCGCCGTTATCGTAAACAAGGTACGCGAGGGCGAAGGTTATTATGGCTATAACGCTAAGACCGAAGAGTTTGGCGACTTGCGTGCAGCTGGTGTGGTAGACCCTGCTAAGGTTACTCGTGTAGCCTTGGAGAACGCAGCTTCAGTAGCTGGTATGTTCCTCACCACTGAGTGCGTTATCTGCGACAAGAAAGAAGATAAGCCCGAAATGCCTATGGCTAACCCAGGCATGGGCGGCATGATGTAATGCTAAGCTTACACGCTCAGAGACACATCACTTCTGAATAAAAATATCATTACAACGATGCCCAATTGCTATATGTGAACTCTCACTTATGGCGATTGGGCATCGTTTTTTTTATTTCTTAAAACAAAGAGCAATGCGTTTGTGACAATTTAAATTTGTATTCTTTTTGCTCGTAACAAGCTATTTCTGTAATTTTGCTCTCAAAAAGTTTTAAAATTGTCTAATACGATGAGTAAATCCTCTTATCATCAAGCGCAGAAACAACCCAAAGCTGTGCCTACGAGCACAAAAACGCGAGGCAGAATTACTGCTAAAAAATCGCGTTTGCTCACCTATTCTATCGGATTCTTAGGGCTCTTACTTTTCTTTACATGGGGCTATGGCGACGTGATGTGGCGTGCCGAACAAGAAAGCTACATCTCTACATCTGCCGACACCATGCACTACCTACTGAGCCAACCCTTTGGCAAGTTATTCTGGCTTAGCCGCTGGGTGTTGTTGCTATTTAAATGGCCTATTGTAGGCGGTGTGCTTATGGCTGCCATCTATACACTCACTGCACGTTTATCTGACAAAGCTTTTGGCGTAAGACGTAAGTGGGAGGGCATTGGCTTTTTTATACCTGTAGCTCAAATAGCTTGGATGCTCTACCGCGGCTTCAATCTTTACTATAAAAATGAGCCTTCACTCTTCATTATCATTGCGCTATTAGTGCTTGCTATTGTGGCAATAATAGCACTTGTCACATGGTTTGTAAGCAGAAAGAAACAACAGGCTGAAGCACCTGCAAGCGTTCGTCCCTATAGATTGTTAGTAGCACTATTACTCATTGGTGGCACAACTGGTGCAGCTCGCTATTTTAACCAAAACGTTATCTTTACGGCTCAATTACAAAAAATGCAATGGAATCAAGAATGGGACGATATGGTAACATTAGCTCGCTCAGCACGCCAACCCTCGCGTAGCGTGGCTGCTTATCACGCCATTGCTCTCGAAGAAACCGACCAATTGCTCGATGGCATGTTCGACATTGCATACGACTTTCCGAAACTCAAACTCGATAGCATCGAAGGCAATGAAGAGTACACGCTTTTCCTTGAAGACTGCAATTTCCATGCAGGACTACTCAATGCCTCATACCGCAACTGTATGGACCGCATTGTGATGGACGGACCACGACTTTACTACTATAAACGCATGGCTGTTTGCGCCTTGCTCAATGGTGAGAAAGCGCTTTGCCGCAAGTATTTAGCCTTGATAAACAACGTGCCATTTGAGAGCGATTTTGTTGATAAATACACTGCAATGCTTAATAACCCCAAGCTCATCAAAGAGGATGCAGAGTTAGCTCACGTGCTTTCACTCAGTCCGAGAGAGAACACCTTTGAGCAACAATTTACCACACCGCTCTTTCTTGGCTACAATGTGGGTCTACTCACGGGTAGCGATGCTACGCTAATCACCTCTATTGCAGCTTGTCTTTACGGCAAAGACATACAAAATGCTTTGCCACGCATACAAGTACTCATACAAAAAGGCATGCCCTTGCCTATGTGTGTACAACAGGCTCTTTGCATAGCTTTCTTGAAGAACCCCGACATGCTCAAACAAATTCCGCAAGTAGGCCAATACGTCCCTAATGAGATTTCAGCGTTCTTGATGGATGCTAAACCCTACATCAACGATCGTTTAAAACTCCGTCATGAACTGCGCAAACAATGGTTAGGTAGCTACGTTTACTACTATTACACCGAAAACAACGACCCTGACCAAGTAAAGAAACCACAAGTTGATTCTAAATCGAGCGTAAACTAATATCGTCAGACATTAAGCTAAAGATATACATGACAATCTCTTATATATTACACATCAACATTAAGAAGGCACTAAAGCAAGCCAAAGTGTGCAGTTTGCTATTGCCTATGTTGGTAGCATCGTGTGCCACATCGCCCACTTTACCCACCAACTCTACTCCAACAACCGAAGTTGCCCAAATATACCCCGACTATCGCAATGTGATTATTCCTCCCAACATTGCACCACTCAACTTTAAGGTTAATTCGCCTGCCGATGAATATGTGGCAAGCATTGAGGGCAGCAACCACCAAGTGCTGGCATCAGCTGGCAATGATGGCGTGTTGCAGTTCGACTCTATTGAGTGGAAAGATATGCTTGCTGCTGCACGTGGCAAGAACCTTAATGTTACCATATATGCACAACGTGGTGGTAATTGGATAAAATTTCCATCTTACCACTTATCGGTGGCACAAGAGAATATCGACCCCTATTTGTCGTACCGCCTTATAGAACCTTCGTACGAACTCTACCGTCAAATGGGACTATATCAACGCAATCTTGAAAACTTTAACGTACAGACCATTTATGAAAATAACCGCACCTACACCAAAGACAACCATTGCGTAAACTGCCACAATTATCAAAATTATAGCACACATCGCATGCTCTTTCATGTGCGTGCTGCCCATGGAGGAACAGTTTTTGTTGAGGATGGTAAGGCTGAGAAACGCACCATTAAGAGCGACTCTATACTTGCTGGTGCCACCTATCCTACATGGCACCCAACACGCAATTGGGTGGTGTTCTCGTCAAACAAAACAGGACAAACTTTTCACATATCGAATCACCAGAAGATTGAGGTTGTAGACTATGCTTCAGACCTTATCTTTTACGATGTAGACAAAGGACAAGTGCGTAATATACTCAAAACCGACTACGACCTTGAGAACTTTCCTTGCTGGTCGCCCGATGGCAAACGCCTCTTTTACACCTGCGCCCATACGCCCGATGTAGCAGGTCAAACCGACTCTATGCGCATTGTGTTCATTAAAAAGAATTATGACAAATTGCACTACAACATTATGAGCATGAGTTTTAATGACGCCACACAAAAGTTTGGTACACCGCAAGTGGAGGTAGACTGTGACGCCATGCAAAAAAGTGCCTCGGTGCCTCGCATTAGTCCCGACGGACGTTATGTGCTCTTTACACTTGCCGACTACGGGCAGTTTCACATTTGGCACAAAAGCGCCGATCTTTGGGTAAAAGACCTTTTGCTCAACAAGATATATCCACTCACTGCCACCAATAGCAAAGATGTTGATAGTTATCACACTTGGAGTTCAAATGGTCGTTGGATTGTGTTTAGTTCACGTCGCAACGATGGTTCTTACACACGTCCTTACATTGCCTACTTCGACAAAAACGGACAAGGACACAAGGCTTTCTTATTGCCTCAGCGCGACCCAATGCAAAACATTTGGCTCAACAAAAGCTACAATGTGCCCGAACTAACTAAGGATGCAGTAAACGCTAAACCCCTAAAAGAGTTTATGCTTAAACAAACCAGAGAAAGCGATTTAACGT
>ERZ1024411.48-NODE-48-length-14583-cov-8.134912_pt1 | contig 14583 bp, 14 predicted proteins | sample MGYA00520784_ERZ1024411 | MGnify/ENA primary metagenome ERZ1024411 (study PRJEB33242, sample SAMEA3444280) | Homo sapiens | biome: Host associated; feature: Gastrointestinal tract; material: Stool | place: Uganda | collected 2011-01-01 ...
AGCATATAGACTATAAAGGCTTCATATTCTTTGGTCTTATCAACTGCGATGGTCAGCCTAAGGTTATTGAATATAATTGCAGAATGGGTGACCCAGAAACCGAAACTGTAATGCTTCGCCTTAAGAGTGACATTGTAGACTTGTTTGAAGGTGTTGCAAAAGGCGACCTTGATAAGCGTGACATTGCCTATGATGATCGTTCGGCAGTATGCGTGATGTGCGTATCTGGTGGCTATCCTCAAGCCTATGAAAAGGGCTTTGAAATAACAGGAGCAGACATTCCTGGTAGTGTGGTATTTCATGCAGGAACAGCTATTAAAGATGGCAAATTAGTTACAAATGGTGGCCGTGTAATAGCAGTAAGTTCTTATGGCAAAGACAAAGAAGAAGCGTTGGCTAAGTCAATGCAGGGAGCCAAGAGTATTCAGTTCGAAAACAAATATTTCCGTACAGATATTGGCAAGGATTTATAGAAGTATCCTTCATATTAAATTCTGATATAGTCAGAGTGGTATAAAGAGTTTAAGAGTTTAGAAGTTGAGTCAAAGTACATAGAGCTGCGTGTTGTTCTTTTGTATCGTTCAATATTTTAACCTCGTAAACTCTTTATGCTTAAACATAAATAAAAACATTCATCAAGTTTTGCATTCATTCAGACATAATGTAGTAACAGGCTCACTAACGCTGCCCATTATGGCAATAGTGATGCTTGCTCTTTGGATTATACCCAATCCAACAAGTCTTGAACTTTGGGGCGGATTGGCAGCAACCTTTGTTACTGCTTACCTAATCATGGAATTAAACAATCGCAATGCCTTGTTGCGCATACGTTCGCGTATGGTGAGCACCACATTCATGGCTTTTATGCTTGTTTGTCCATCACTCCATGCATGGTCAATGGATTGTTTGCCCAGCATTTGCATGGTATTAGGGTATTTTATGCTCTTCTCCTCTTACCAACTTGTTAGAGCAGAGGGATATGTGTTTCATGCATTTCTGTGTTTGGGTATAGGTAGCATAGTGTTCCCTCCCATGTTGGTATTGGCTTTAGCATATTACTTTAGTATGCTCTTTCAATTACGCAACCTCACTTGGCGTACTTTAATGGCGGGCATATTGGGCTTGTTAGTTCCCTATTGGATTTATGCAGCTTATGCCATTTGGAATAATAACCTCGACACAGCATTTTTGTATCTCAATCATTGGTTTGAGCCTCGCATACCCAACTATCATTTATTAAGCATACAGCAGTGGACAACGCTTGGTGTCGTGATGTTTTTCACGATTATATCGTTCATACATTTCTTCCATACCGCCTATAATGACAAAATACGCACCCGCATGTTGTTCTACGTGGTAGCAACTGTTCAGGTATTTCTCACCGTTGGTATGGTGCTTTTGGTAGATAGTTTTGACCTACAGATGCGCTTATTTATTGTAAACTCCTCATTGTTGGTTGCCCACTATTATGCCTTAGGCAAGGGGCGACTATTCGACACGTGGTTCAACCTATCGCTATTGTTGCTCATAGCATTAGGCGTGTTTAATTATGTGCTTAACATTGGTGTACTCACCTTATAAGCATATACAACACTTATCATTAATTATCTTTTTGTGTGGACACAGTCATTACATTTTTAGCCGCTCATGGCGGTGTTGGTATGTTCCTTGCAGCGTTTTTAGCTGGTAGTTTCTTCCCGTTTAGTTCAGAGGCTGTTATGGTAGCATTGTTAGCAGCAGGTGCCAATCCTAACGAGTTGCTGTTGTGGGGCACTGCGGGCAATACACTCGGCTCTGTGTTTAACTATGGTGTGGGGTCGCTTGGTCGTGATGAGTGGATAGAACGATGGACCAAGGTGTCACCACAAAAGCTCGAAAAAGGCAAACGTTGGGTGCGACATTATGGAGCATGGGCAGGATTGTTGGCATGGCTTCCGCTCTTAGGTAGTGTTATCACGGTGGCAATGGGGTTCTTACGAGTAAAGTTTATTTATGCCATGATAAATGTGGCAGTAGGCAAATATATTCGTTATTGGCTTTTGCTAAAAGCTTATAACTTAGCATAACAACACAAAGACAATGAAAAAAATATTAGTTCTGCTACTTGCGGTTTTTAGTTTCTGTTCATGTAGCGGCCCAAAGCAAGACAAAAGACCTGTGCTAACAGTTAGCATAGAGCCGTTACGCTTTGTTGTAGAGGCGATTGTAGGCGATAAATATCAAGTTCAAACACTTATGCCGCAAGGTGTAAGCCCTGAAACTTACGACCCTACACCACGGCAAATGGTAGAGTTGAGCAATAGCGAAATATTGTTTTGTGCTGGTACAATAAGTTTTGAGCAAGTTAAAATACCCCAACTTGCCTCGTCTATTCCTCATCTTTCAATTGTGAATATGGGCGAACATGTAGCCACAATTACCGACCATCACCATAAGCATGGTGATGAGGCTGAGAGTATTGACCCACACATTTGGATGTCGCCTCAAAACCTCAAAATGATGGCACAAGATGTATGCCACTACATGTGTTTTACGCATCCAACCGACTCTGTTTACTACGAAGAGCGTTTAAGTAAGTTTGAAAAACGAATGGACCAACTCGACCATTCACTCCGCTCTACTTTACAAGTACTTCGTACGCGTTCGTTCCTTATTTACCACCCCGCTTTAGGCTACTTTGCCAAGCAATATGGGCTTAATCAGCTTTCGGTTGAGTTTGATGGGAAAGACCCCTCAGCCGCTTATTTTCAGCAGCTTATTAACCTGTGCAAAGTTCAACAAGTAAGCACTGTATTCATCTCAAAAGAGCACAATGGCAAAGCAGCACAGCGTATTGCTACAGAGATAAATGCGCAAACGTACACCATTAATCCGCTCGACTATAATGTAGAGAAACAGCTACTAACCATTGCCAAAATCCTAAAACAATGAGTGCAGATACAAGCATATTGAAAATAAACAATGTATGTTTGAGCTATGGCGAAAGGCATGTGCTATGCCATATTAACGAAACGATTAACAACAAAGATTTCATTGTGCTGACGGGACCTAATGGCGGAGGAAAGACCACCTTGTTGCGTCTCATTGCAGGACTATTGCAGCCCACTTGTGGCAGCATCACGCGCCCCTCGCATGTGGTAATGGGCTATTTGCCGCAATACAGACATATTGACCGTCAGTTTCCAACCACTGTGTCGGATATAGTACTATCGGGCATGGAATGTCGCAAAAAGTTTTGGCAACATTTTAGTGCAAGCAACAAGCAGCAAGTAAGAGATGCCCTTAAACTCTTTCATCTTGACGACCTTGCCAATCGGCCTATATCCGACCTTAGTGGAGGACAATGGCAACGCACCCTCTTAGCTCGTGCTTTTGTATCAAAACCCGAGTTGTTGTTGCTCGATGAACCCGAAACCCATCTTGATGAGGCATCGCGTGCAGAGCTTTATCAGATATTGCAACAGCGCAATCAGCATTGTGCCATTGTGGTGGTTAGCCACGATGAACACCAGTTTCCACACATAGCCAATCGCAGAATATGGCACGTTGAGGATAGACAAGTTATTGAGCGAGCAGAATGGTAATTTACTGCTGAAAAGTTCAACCTATAAACATGCAAGAAAGCTTCTTACAGATTAATATCAAATCTGCGAGAAGCCTTCTTGCTATATGTATGCACCTACTGAGGCGAAGCCTTACATGCGCCTTCTCTGTGCGAAACTTATAAATAAATCAATGTTGTAAGTCTGTTAGGATTGTACACATCTCTTGCTACTTGTAACACGTCGTCGCTGCTCACTTGGTTAATCTTTTCGATGATGCTCTCCACGTTTCTGTGACGATTATAGTGAGCAAATGTCTTGCCCAAAGCAAGCGCATATCCCTCAGAAGCATCTGTTGATATACCAATTTGTCCACACAATTGCTTTTTGGCATTAAGCAGTTGGGTGGCAGATAAGGGTTTGTTCGCAAACTTTAAGAGTTCGCGTTCGAGCACCTTTCTACAGCGCTTTACGTCGTGGCTATCGCAGCCAAAATAAACGTTCCAAAATCCTGTGTCAGGATAAGTGTTGAGGTATGAATCTACACTATACACAAGTCCGGCGTGTTCGCGCATAGCAAGGTTTAGTCTTGAGTTCATGCCCGGTCCGCCCAGCATATTGTTGAGTAGTATGAGGGCATGTATACGCTTGTCTGTGCCGGCAAACGTGGGGCCACCTATCAGCACATGTGCTTGGTGGGTGCCCTTGTCTATAACTCTTTCGTTGGCCATACTGCATGGGCGTGGAATGTCTGATGCTATTTGAGGCAAGGCGCAATTGTTGTCAAAATCGCTTGGCGAAAGCAAACGTTCAAGTGTTTTAACCACCACATTAAAGTCGATATCGCCATACACATAGAACACCGCATTCTTGGGCTGGTAATAGCGTTTAGTAAATCGTAGTGCGTCCGTTGTTGTGTATGTGTGTAGCCTTGAAGCGTTGCCCAAGATGTCGCGTCCCAAGGGTTGCCCCTCGTACATCATGCTCTCAAATTCATCAAAAATGAGTTCCGAGGGCGAGTCTTTATAGCTATCAATCTCGTCGCATATCACTTCTACTTCCTTATCAATTTCGTTTTGTGGAAACTGACTATGAAACACAATGTCGGTTAGCAAGTCGGCAGCACGTTTAAAGTCTTTTTTCAAGATTGTGGCATAATACACCGTTTCTTGTTTGGTAGTGTATGCGTTTAAATCGCCCCCAACACGTTCAAGTCCGTTGGTAATATGGCATGCCTTTCTCTTTTCAGTGCCCTTAAAGGTCATGTGCTCAATAAAGTGAGCCATACCAGAGTCGGCAAGCTCCTCGTGGCGAGTACCAGCACACACCACGTAGCCGCAGTAAAGCACAGCCGAGGCCCTATGTTCGTAAACCACTCTCAGTCCGCAAGGCAAGGTAGTTTCGTTCCAGTTTGTAATAATGTCGTTCTTTTCCATGTTTTACAGAAGTCAATGCCAATCATGTAAAAGCCATTTGCTTACTTAAAATACTTACCAACAACGGGCAAATTCTTTAGCGGAAAGTCGTAGTGAATGGTGTGAGCAACAAACAGAACGATGCAACCCGTATTGATGAGCAAGCGCAACCACATTTGTGCAACATAAGTCTCGCTCAGTTGCATGATGGTAAAGAATAAGATGGTAATAAGTACATAAATCCCTATGCTCTTGAGTGGATAAGCAATAGGGTAGTAACGTTGCCCCACAAAGTAGCTTAGCAACATAGCGGTGCCATAACCTGCAAAACCAGCCCATGCACAAGCCATGTAACCATATTGCGGCACAAATACCACGTTTACGGCGATGAGCACAGCACAACCTATCCCCGAGAACCATGCGCCCCAAATAGTGCGATCGATGAGTTTATACCAGAAAGAAAGATTAAAGTAAACACCCATCAATATCTCGGCTGCCATAACGATAGGTACCACGCGCAGACCCTCCCAATAGTCGCGTCCGATGATGTGGCGCAACACGTCGATATAGCCCATCACCACGAGGAAAGCCAAGAGCGTGAATATCAAAAAGTACTTCATGGCTTCGGCATAAGTGTTGCGATTGTCCTTGTCTTTGGCCTTGCCAAACACAAATGGTTCATAGGCATAGCGAAAGGCTTGCGTAATCATGGCCATAATCATGGCAATCTTAGATGCGGCACCATAGATGCCCAATTGTGCGTGTGAGTCGGCGCCTTTGTATATATAGGGGAATAATATTTTATCGGCAGTTTGATTAAGAATACCCGCAATGCCAAGCACTAAGATAGGCCAACTATAACTAAGCATTTTGCCTGCTAATAGCTTCATCTCGCTCCACTTAACGAGTTTCCCCTTTATGCCCTCTTTAAGTTCCTTATAGAAACAGAAGGTGATAGAAGCGGTGCAAACCAAGTTGATGTAGAAGGCATAGCCCACCTCGTGACCATTGAGCACTACATAGTAAACCACGTTGAGTGTTATGTTAAGCATAATAAAGAGTAGCTTGAGCGATGCAAATTTAATGGGTTTGCGACGATAGCGCAGGTATGCAAAAGGTATGCACTGAAAGGCATCGATAGCCACCGTAACAAACATGGTCCATACATACGATGGATGGTCGGCATAGCCCATAGCTGCGCTGAGTGGATGGATGAAAACAAGCACCAATATGATAAATGCCAATGAGGTACTACCCACCATAGCCAACACGGTGGGGTAAACCTTTTCGGCATCCTCGCCTTGCTTATTGATAAAGCGGAAAAACGTGGTTTCCATGCCATAAGTTAATATCACCAAGAGCAAGGCGGTGTAGGCATATAGGTTGGTTATCACCCCATATCCACCACTTGCCGCACTTATTTGTGCCGTATAGAGGGGCACTAACAAGTAGTTTAAAAAACGCCCTATAATGCTTGACAAACCGTAGATGGCTGTATCTTTGGCAAGCGATTTCATCTCGCCTGCCTTCGGCTTTTTCTCTGTTGTTTGTGTAGAATTGTCTGCCATAATAATGTATAGTCAAATAGAGAAGAAATCTTTATTTAAGAATAAAAAAATATGCGTTAGTTAAAAAACAAATAGGCGATAGCCACAGCTGCCACAACCCCAGCAAGGTCTGCTAACAAACCGCATGCAACGGCATGGCGCGTTTTGCTAATTCCTACCGAACCAAAGTAAACGGCAAGTATATAGAATGTGGTGTCGGTCGAACCTTGGAATATGCAGCTAAGGCGTCCCACAAACGAGTCGGCACCATAAGTTTGCATGGCATCAACCATCATGCCTCGTGCGCCACTGCCCGATAGCGGTTTCATTAAGGCTGTAGGCAGTGCGCCCACCCAGTCGGCATTAAAACCACCTTGTTTTACCAACCACGCCACACCGCTAATAAGCCAGTCCATTGCGCCCGAGGCTCTAAACACACCTATTGCCACCAACACTGCAACCAAGTAGGGGATGATGCGCACGGCAGTCTGAAAGCCCTCCTTTGCACCTTCGATAAAAGCCTCGTACACATTGATTTTTTTGCGTACGCCCGCAGCTATAAAACAGATGATAATTACAAACAATAGCACGTTGGCAGTAGTGGTGCCCACAAGGTTCATCATTTGGCTATCGAGCCTGCTAAATCCCCAAATAATGGCAGCTACCATGAGCGACAAACCGCCCAATGTGGCTAACAAAACGGGTTGTAGCAGATTAATGCGCTGATAGAGGCTGGTGATAATGATGCCCGCAAGCGTCGAAAAGAACGTGGCAAGCAATATGGGGATAAAGATGTCGGTAGGTTGTGCTGCCCCCATTTGTGCTCTATAAACCATGATACTCACGGGGATAAGTGTAAGCCCCGAGGTGTTGAGCACCAAAAACATTATCATGGCATTCGACGCCGTATCCTTTTTCTGATTTAACGCTTGAAGCCCCTCCATAGCTTTCAGCCCGAGCGGTGTGGCAGCATTGTCGAGTCCCAACATATTGGCTGCAATGTTCATAAAAATGTTGCCATACACTGGGCTACCTTTGGGCAATTCGGGAAATAGTCTCTCAAACACCGGACTCAAAACCTTTGCCATAGCATTGATAACTCCACCTTTTTCGCCAATCTTCATAACGCCCAACCACAACGACAAAACACCCGTAAGTCCGAGTGATATCTCAAAGGCGGTTTTTGACGAATCGAATGTAGAGTTCATGATGTCGGGAAATACGCTCACATCGCCCCACACCAACAGCTTGACAAGGGCTATAACAAATGCAATGGCAAAAAAGGCTATCCAAATGTAATTGAGTACCATTATAGAGTAGTTTAAAAAATTTAGGGCAAAAGTAGTGTAAGCTGCGAGAAAGACAAAGCAAAACGCCATTTAAATGCAACCAATGTATGCCGTAAGCATACGCTTGACATCTACTCTTAGCATTTTTAGAGTAGGTATATAGCACACAAAATCATAAAAGAAAAGTTAAAAATGTATACATAATATGGACAAATATGCAAATATGGCGTAAAATAAGTGTATTGTACTCTAATTAGGCACATGATATTCATTGTATTATAAAGTAAAAATTGTTATTTTGCATATATAAAAGACAAAACACAGTAACAAAATACGAAAAAACTTATGGAAATTCACATTGGAAAATTGGTGAGACAACGTTTAGACGAAAACGGACACTCAGTGGTGTGGCTTGCTCGACAGCTTACTTGCAGTCGTACAAACGTGTATAAGATTTTTGAAAAGTCGCATTTAGATACCCTAATGTTGGCTCGCATTTCAACTATTCTCCGCTATGATTTCTTTGCCTTGCTCTCAGATTCACTGCGCAAGGAAGAAAGTATTCAAGAACCTATTATCAAAAAATAAGAGTAACATCTTACGACAGAACAATAGAGCTTGATATAAAACTAAGAGAAACGTAAAGGCAACTCGCACTCAGATAAAGATTGCGGATTGTCTTTATTTTTTTTGTTGTTAAAGCGGTATGTTGCGTTCTTTCAAGATGAAGCATGCGTTTGTCGTGCCGAATAGCATGAGTGTGGATAAATCAGCGAAAGAGTTGTTTTGCTCTGAAAATGAGGAAGTACGGCTTAAACATACGTATATTTCTAAACTATCATGCGTAAGTAGTTCGCGTATCGCGCCCATGATACGCACGTATCACGCTCATGATACGCACGTATCACGGCCGTGATACGCGAGCATGTGGCGCATGTTGAGGCAGAAGGATGCGAAGTGTGGCAATATAACGAAATATGGTATTCAAAATTAATTTGTAAGTAGGTATATAAATTTAAATTAGAAAGTCACGGGCTGAAAGTCCAAAAGACTACAACCCAGGGCAGCGTCCTGGGTTATGTACATTTCGTTATGATGACGCTCTGCAAGAGCAAAACGGTATAAAATAGAGAGCCATGCTAAATAGCAAAGCAGTGTGGGGCGGTGTTCCAAACGAAAGTGGTAAATTTGCAAGCAATGAACAGCGATACTTTTGATATACGAGCCGAACAATCGGCACCAACGCCCTCGGAACGCGATTTTGAGAACGCTTTGCGTCCGCTAAAGTTTGACGACTTTAGCGGACAGAGCAAGGTTGTAGACAATCTGCGCGTGTTTGTTGAGGCTGCTAAATATCGTGGCGAGCCACTCGACCACACCCTTCTGCATGGTCCACCAGGGTTAGGAAAGACCACATTATCAAACATTATAGCCAACGAACTTGGGGTGGGCTTTAAACTTACTTCGGGGCCTGTGCTCGACAAGCCAGGCGACTTGGCAGGCTTGCTAACAAGTCTTGAACCAAATGATGTGCTATTTATTGATGAAATACACCGCCTTTCGCCTGTGGTAGAAGAATACCTTTATTCGGCAATGGAAGACTATCGTATTGACATTATGATAGACAAGGGACCGGCTGCTCGAAGCATACAAATAGACCTTAACCCCTTTACGCTTGTGGGGGCCACCACCCGCAGCGGATTGCTCACCGCACCGCTGCGTGCGCGTTTTGGCATAAACCTCCATCTTGAATATTACGATGCCTCTACCCTGCAACGCATTATTGAGCGTTCGGCAAGCATACTGCGTGTGCCCATCGATGCCGAAGCTGCTGCCGAGATAGCAAGTCGTTCGCGTGGCACACCGCGTATAGCCAATGCATTGTTGCGCCGTGTGCGCGACTTTGCACAAGTTAAGGGCACGGGACGTATCGACACCGATATCGCATCGTATGCTCTCGAAGCATTAAACATCGACAAGTATGGACTCGACGAAATAGACAATAAAATATTGCTAACTATCATCGATAAGTTTAAGGGTGGCCCTGTGGGAATAACCACTATAGCCACGGCTGTAGGCGAAGATGCTGGCACCGTAGAAGAGGTTTACGAGCCTTTCCTTATCAAAGAGGGATTTATACGTCGCACTCCTCGTGGGCGCGAAGTAACCGAAATGGCATACAAACATCTCGGCCGCAGTGTGGTTGGGAGCAATACGGCAGAGCCGAACTTGTTCGACACATTGTCATAAATAGTTACTACACATTATATATATAGTATGATAAGTTATAACACAATAAATGTGAGCATGCCCCGCATCTCTCATCGCGAAACTACGGCTTGGGTAAAGGCTGTGGCTGCCACCTATGGTAAGCGCGTGGGTGAAGTGGCGTACGTGTTTTGCGATGACGAAGAAATATTAAAAGTAAATCGTCAGTACCTAAAACACGATTATTATACCGACATTATCACCTTTGACTATTGCGAGGGCGACCTTTTGAGTGGCGACCTCTTTATAAGTCTCGACACCGTGCGGTCGAATGCCGAACTTTTTGGTAAAACCTACGAAGACGAGTTGCATAGAGTAATCATTCACGGCATACTCCACTTGGTGGGCATAAACGATAAAGGGCCAGGTGAACGCGAGATAATGGAGGCTGCCGAGGACAAAGCGCTTGTTTTGCTCAAAGAGATGAGAGCAGAATAAAGCATACTGACACATGTGCATGAAGATAGGATGAAAACATAAGCCAACGCATCGTAGCTCTTCATGCACACGTTCTTTATATGGGCTGATTATGGCATTCTTTTCCTTAAAAATGTTCTATAGAGCATAGTAGTATGCTATTTCTTGTAGCGTAATACATTACAATAAAAAAACTTTTCCTTACTTTGCAGTTTTAAGGTGAATAATGTGTTGTTTAGTATTTATAAAATAAATCACAGCAATCGTTTAACTTATTCACTATTCTTTCCAAATATACAATATAATATGTGTTGCATAGAAACATACATTGCTTTGTTTTGAAACAACACAAAATTACAAAAACCTTTATTACACAACAAAATGATGGAATCTGCAAAAGGAAAACTTGGCGTGATGTGCGTCGGTTTAGGTGCTGTTACCACAACGTTTATGACTGGTGTGCTAATGGCTCGCAAAGGACTTGCTAAGCCTATTGGTTCAATGACTCAGTACGACAAAATAAGAGTTGGACGCGGAAAAGATAAGAAATATTTGCATTATGGCGAGATTGTTCCGCTAACCGACCTTAACGACATAGTGTTTGGTGCATGGGATGTTTATCCTGCAAATGCCTACGAGAGCGCACTGAATGCAGAGGTGTTGCGCGACCGCGACATCGAACCCGTTCGTGACGAACTCAAGGCTATCAAACCTATAGCTGCCGCATTCGATCACGACTATGCCAAGCGTCTTGACGGTGACAATGTGAAGAATTGTGCCACTCGTTGGGATATGGTTGAGGCATTGCGCAAGGATATTCGCGATTTTAAAGAGGCCAATAAGTGCGACCGCATTGTTGTGATTTGGGCTGCCTCTACCGAGATTTATGTGCCAGTTGATGAGCAAATTCATGGTTCGCTTGCACAGCTTGAAGCTGCCATGAAAGCCGACGACCGCAAACACATAGCCCCCTCAATGTGTTATGCTTATGCAGCCCTTTCAGAGGGAGCACCATTCATAATGGGAGCTCCTAACACCACGGTTGATATACCCGCAATGTGGGAACTTGCTGAGAAAACAAAAATGCCTATTGCAGGTAAAGACTTCAAAACCGGACAAACTTTGGTTAAGTCGGGTTTTGCCCCCATACTTCGCACTCGCTGCTTGGGACTAAGCGGTTGGTTCTCTACTAACATTCTTGGCAATCGCGACGGACTTGTGCTTGACGAACCTGCTAACTTCCACACCAAAGAGGTGTCTAAACTCTCAACTCTTGAGAGCATACTCGTGGCAGATGAACAGCCCGACCTCTATACCGACTATTATCACAAGGTGCGTATAAACTACTATCCACCTCGCAACGATAACAAGGAAGGTTGGGACAATATCGACATATTTGGTTGGATGGGCTATCCAATGCAAATCAAAATTAACTTCCTTTGTCGCGACTCTATACTTGCAGCTCCGCTCTTGCTCGATCTCGTGTTGTTGTCAGATCTCGCTGCACGCAAAGGCCGTTATGGTACACAACGCTTCTTGAGCTTCTTCTTAAAGAGCCCAATGCACGACTATACACAAGGCGAAGTGCCTATCAACCACCTTTTCCAACAATACGTGGTATTGAAGAATGCTATCCGCGAAATGGGTGGCTATGAGTCAGACGAAGAAATTGATTAATAATAGAACTGAACCATAATCTGTTAAGGGTTTAGCCCACACGATTATACAACAACAAAGAGCAAATGCAGTGTGCAGAACGTGCTGCATTTGCTTATATTTACTCTGTGAAAAATAACTACGAGACCTCGCTCCTCAACATGCATAAGTGTATGGGGTAGGGCCTCATTTTTTTACTAATATGAAACGAATACTCTTCTTACTGACACTCCTCATAGCAAGTGTGAGTGTGATGTATGCACAGCAAATGGTATCGGGCATAGTGCTCGACTCAAAGACGGGCGAAAAGCTCCCCTTTGTGAACGTAAACTATACCAATGGCGGAGGCACACAAACAGACTTTGACGGGCATTTCACGTTGCCTTTTAAGGTAGGAAAACTGCGCTTTTCGGTGATAGGATACGAAACCAAAACTATCAATCTGAAGAGTGCGGACGACTCTCTTGTCTTTAAGATAGACCCTATGGAAAAGGCTCTTGGAACGGCAGAGGTAACAGGCAAGAAAACTAAGTATTCGCGTAAGAACAACCCTGCAGTGGAGCTCATGCGCAAGGTGATTGCGGCTAAAAAGAATAGCGACTTGCATGTGCACGACTTTTATAGCATCGATAAATACTCTAAGATAACCTTTGCATTTAACGAGGTAACAGATAAGATTTTTGAAGAAGGAAAATTCAAGAAATTTCCCTTTTTGAAAGACCATGTAGAGGTGTGTAACGAAACGGGTAAACTCATCTTGCCTATATCTGTAGACGAGACCGTTACACGCATGATTTATCGCAAAAGCCCTAAGGCAGAAAAGAATATCATCCTTGGACAACGCTCAAATGGTATTAACGAACTGCTCAATACTGGCGACATTGTGAACACTATGCTAAAGGACTGCTTTACGGATGTTGATATCTATAAAGACGAGGTGCGACTGCTGCAATATCCCTTTACAAGCCCTATATCGTCTAAGACGGCTATTAGTTTTTACCGCTATTTCATTGTTGACACCCTAATGGTAAATGGGCACGATAAGTGCATTCAAGTGGACTTTACACCCAACAATCCACAGGACTTTGGTTTCTCTGGCAGCTTGTATATCATGGCAGATAGTACTTATCGCGTGTGTAAGGTAGATATGGGTATACCTGTTCGCTCAGACGTGAATTTTGTGCAGAATATGCGCATCATTCAATCTTTTAACCAGTTGCCTACTGGTGAACAAGTGCTAACATCAGACGATATGTTAGTGCAGTTGAAGTTAGCAAGTTTCTTGCACAAATTTCAAGTGAAGAGAGCTACACAATACAGTAACTTCTCGTTTGCCCCAATTGCTGAAAAGACTTTTAAGTTTAAAGGTGAAACACTCACTTCGGCCAATGCACAAATGCAGGATAAACAATTTTGGGAAGAGCATCGTGCCGATTCGCTTACTAAAAGCGAGGGATCAATGGATCAACTCATTCACAAATTAGAGCAAGTTAAGGGCTTTAAACCTGTGCTGTGGGTGGCAAAGGCATTTATCGAAAACTTTGTAGAAACATCGGTTAATCCCGAAAAACCATCGAAGGTGGATATAGGTCCGGTTAATACCATGATAACCCACAACTTTATTGATGGCTTGCGTCTGCGCGCTTCGGCACAAACTACAGCCAACTTTAACAAGCATCTATTCTTGAAGGGCTACATAGCTTATGGCTTTAAAGATGAGAAGTGGAAAGGCATGGGCGAGGTGACATATTCGTTTAATAAAAAAGCATACTTGCCGCGCGAGTTTCCTGTGAACAACTTGACATTTAACTATACACGCGATGTGATGTCGGCATCAGACAAGTTCTTGCCAACGGATAAAGACAATGTGTTTACCTCGTTTAAGTGGACCACTGTAGACCACATGATGTATTATGAAACCTATAAACTGCTGTGGGACCGCGAGTGGGCTAACGGGTTGCGCTTTAATGTGCAAGTGCGTACACAAAAAGACTCGCCTACGGGCAACTTGTTTTATCAGCCTTTACGCACTGAGGGTATAAGCCAAGATGCCAACCTTTATTGCCCATATATCCGCACTTACGACCTGAACATGGGCTTGCGCTTCCAACCTGGTGTGACATGGGTAAATACCAAACAGCGCCGTATAGCTTCGAACAATGATGCACCCATATTCTCGATTAATCATACAACGGGTCTTTATAACTTTGGCAAGGCAGACTATAATTACAACCTAACAGAGGCTGGTATTTATAAGCGCTTTTGGTTAGCGTCGTGGGGTAAGATGGACTTTACGTTGAAGGGTGGTGTGCAATGGAATAAGGTGCCTTTCCCTATGCTCATCATGCCAGCTGCAAACTTGTCGTATATTATGGAGGATAATACCTTTAATCTTATAGACTACACATTCCCAACTTTCCCGAACTAAAGTCGCTAAGCATATTAAAGC
>ERZ1024411.49-NODE-49-length-14458-cov-5.067903_pt1 | contig 14458 bp, 5 predicted proteins | sample MGYA00520784_ERZ1024411 | MGnify/ENA primary metagenome ERZ1024411 (study PRJEB33242, sample SAMEA3444280) | Homo sapiens | biome: Host associated; feature: Gastrointestinal tract; material: Stool | place: Uganda | collected 2011-01-01 ...
CTGGAGGTTGTTCAAGCTATAAGAGCTATAGTCTTTCTTCAATCTTTCCTGCACGTTCACCTGGCTCACTCCCCCCATGAGGTCGGTCTTTGCCACCTTACCGAAGGCTACATTAATCATGCTGCTGTCAGCAAGTTCCTGTGCGCTTGCCATGCCGCTGGCTACCAGCATGGAAGCCAGGGTCAATGACGCTTTCTTATTGAATATATTATTTTTCATACTCATCTTCTTAGATTATTCCCAACCTGGGTTTTGTTTGAAATCTTCATACTGTTCTACATCGTCCTTGAGGAATGGGAACCAATAATGCTTCTCTGTGAAGTTGCGTGTAACCAATGTCTCTTCGTGCAGGTTGAGCACATGTCCGTTCTCCGGATCCGCATAGCGGGTGGCATCATCCTGGTCGGCGGCACGGTCGAAATATACGGCTGTCTTCTTGTTGTAAGGTGCCTTGTCGAGCAGGAGCCAGCGGCGAAGGTCGTTGAAACGATGGCCCTCGAAAGCCAACTCCACGGCACGCTCACGGCGAAGCTCACTCATGAATCCTTCCTGAGAAGTAAGATATTCGTCGGCAATGTCGGCTACTCCGGCACGCTCACGTATCGTGTTCACTGCCTTCAGGGCGGTCATCTGGAACGCCTGACTTGATGCCTCGAACGAACCATAGCCCTGAGTCACTGCCTCGGCATACATCAGATAGACGTCGGCAAGACGAATCAGACTCAATGTCATGCGGTTGTTCTCCTTGTAGCCATCCCAGTCGTTCATATACTGGTCGATGAACTTCTTCAGCATATAACCCGTGAACACTGCCTTGGCTGGAGTATCGGTGCGATAGTAACCGCCTGTCTGCAGAGAAGCATACTGCTTGTATTCCTGCACCTTTCCGGCACCGTCCTTGATGTTGGAAGTGGTCTTTACGCACTTCTGCGCATCGAATACGAAGTCGTTGTAGAAGCGTGGGTCACGGCCTCTGAAAGGATACTCTGGATCGTAGCCGCTGTCGGCATCTTTCTTGGTGATGTCCTTGATAGGCTTTCCGTTTGCCATACCGTAATAGTCGGCATAATTGGCTGTAGGATAGCACTTGATACCCGAACCGTTGATACAGTAAGGACGATAATCGTTCACCTGGTTCCATCGCCAGTCGCCGCAGGTGCTCTCGTAGAAGATGGCTTCCTTTACACCAGGCAACTTGAAACCCTGATTGTAGGTATAGAAGATTTCACGATAATCCTTCCAGTCGGCAAGCTGGTATCTGCCTGTCTCCTGACAGATTTTCAACACCTGTCCGAATGCCTCGGCAGCCTTCTTGCAGTATTCTGCATTGTAGGAAGCATTGCCTGTGCTCTCCTTGTTCATCAGCGGTGAACCGGCATAGAGATAATTCTTTCCGAGGAAAGCCAGAGCCATCACCTTGTTGATGCGCAGCACGTTCTTGCCATAGGTAGCCTTGCCCACTGTGGTCTGGTCCCAATCTACAGGAAGAAGTTCGGCAGCTTTCGCCAGGTCGGCAGCCACCTTGTCGGCTGTCTCCTGATAGTTCAGGCGCTTTTCACGAGGAATCTCATCACCAGGAATCAGACGATCTACGTATGGAAGACCGCCCCAGTAGGTCATCAGCATGAAGTGATAGAAACCACGGAAGAAATACAGCTGGCCTGCGATGACATTCTTCTCCTCCTGAGTGCAGTCCACCATTCCGTCGAGATTGGCAAGACCCAGGTTACACTTGCGGATGGCATACCAGCTCAATCCCCAGAGATTACCCTTGTCGTTGCGGTTCATGCCTGTAGTGCCGTTTGCACCGGCATGGAATGGAGAGTAAAGCACAGTGTTCCAGGCCCAGTAGTCACCCTGGTCCACATGGTTGGCAAACATACGGGTCTCTGATGGCTGCCAGTATTCATCTTCTCCAAAGTTCCAGTTGCAGTGGTAGTTAGGAGCCACTGCAAAGCCAGGGATACAGTTGTAGATTTCCTCCACGAAGCCCTGGAAGTTGGTGTAGTTCTTATATGGCTCGGTAGGAGCGATATCTGCCTCAGGTGCCTTGTCCAGATAATCGGTACAAGATACGGTGCCCAGGGAGAATCCTGCAACGAGCAGCATTGAATATATTAACTTTAACTTTTTCATATCAAAATTCAATTAAAATGTAAGGTCGAAACCTAAGTTAAATCGTCTCACCGTTGGGTAAGCACCACTGGCAGAATCACCACTGAAGTTGTTCTCACGGTCGTCTGGCATCTTGGTCCAGAGCAGCAGGTTGTCACCATTCAGATAGACTCTCAGCGAATTGAGATGGGCTTTCTTCACCCATGCACCACGGAAGGTATAGGCAAGTTCGGCATTCTTCAGACGGAGGAAGGAGCCATCGTAGTAGTAGCGGGTACCCTTGGCACTTCCGTCGGCCACGGTTGTCCAGCGTGGCAATGGCAGGGAGCCTGTATTGCTGCCCACTTCGTAGTAGCTTCCTTCATCGAAGGCTACATGCACCTCGCGCTCAAAGGTTGGGAAGTTCACCTGGCGGGTTACATTGGTTACGCCATAGAACTGAACGGTAAGGCTCAATCCCTTCCACTCCATACCCACGGTGGTACTGTAGGTGTTCTGAGGGATGGAAGAATACTTGTAAGGTGCCTGGTCGTTGGTATCAATCTTACCGTCGCCATTGAAATCCACTATCTGATAATCACCCGTCAGCTTGTTGCCATCCTGCTCCGAGAGGGTTGGACCTGCATAGTAATCATCCCAGCTGCGGATGTAGCCATTGTCGATGTAGGTGCGAACCTGGTTGATGGCATAACCTGCATTCTTTCTGTAGGCTGGTCGCAGGCTTGGGTCATCGGCATACTTAATTTTGTTGGTAGCATGGGTCATATTGAAGTTTGCCCAGGTACGCAGATTTCTGTTCCAGCTCTTGTTCACCTTTAGGGAAAGTTCGTAACCCTGTCCATCTACAACACCCAGGTTGGCTACCGGTGCACCGGTTCCGAAGTAAGAAGGAATGGTTCGGTTCTTAATCAGAATGTCGGTACGGTGGTCGTGGAAGATGTCGAGCGAACCGGTGAGCAGACCGCCCAGGAAGCCGAAATCGAAACCGAGGTTCTTCTTCTCGGTGGTCTCCCAATGCAGGTTTGGATTACCTATCTTGCTCTGTCGGTAGATGGTATAAGGTGAATCGCTCTGGTTGGTACCCATCAGCCATCCTGTTCCGCCATAGGCATATTCGTCGGCATACTGGAATCGGTATGCCTCGCCCAAGTTGTCGTCACCGATGCGGCCCCAGGAAGCACGGACCTTCAACATATCTACATATTTCTTGATCTTCTTCATAAAAGGCTCTTCGGTAACCATCCAGCCCAGGGAGGCTGATGGGAAGAACTTGAAGCGGTAATCCGGACCGAACATCTCACTACCATTGTAGCAGCCGTTGAACTCGGCAAAATAGCGCATCGCATAATTATAGGTGGCACGGAATACCCAGTCTTCACGGTAATGCTTCAGCTGGTTACCGGTGTTATACTGGTTGCGGTTGAATACGCCCATCGCAGTAACCTCGTGATTGCCAAACTTGCGGGTCCAGTCGAGTTGCAAGAGATAGTAAAGGCGGCGATAGGTGGCACCGTTATCCACCTTACCACCATTGGTACTCCATGCGGTGGATGGATAGTAGTTGATATCCTGCTCCCACACGGTATCGCCGGAGTCTGGATTGATCCACTTGCGCTGCAGATCCATATAAAGGTCGGCAATACCTCTTTCCTTCTCCACCATCGTGTTGTCGAAAGACAGTTTACCAGTAAACTTCAATCCCTTGGTTACGAAATCCAGCTTCTGGGTAAGAATGAAGTCGGTGGTAATCTGTGTATTGGTAGTGCTCTGCTTTCCGCTTCGGGCAAGCGACTGCACGGAGTTAGGACAGTCGGCAGGACGTGGAGAATAGTAACCGTATGTTCCGTCGCTGTAGATAGGGCGCATGGCATCAGGAGCAGCCTTATAGACAGAACCCCAGAATGCGTTGATATCACCACTGGCACCCAACCAAGGTTTATTGCGGACACCATTACTGCCAAAGAGGTTGGCAGAGAACTGTGTGGTCTTGGTGAGATTGAAGTCGAGATTGGCACGCATGTTCAAACGGTTATAGCTGAAACCTGAGCTGTAACCACGATCGTTGGTAAAGGTCTTGAACAAGTCACCCTCATGGGCGAAATCCACGGCAGCGAAGTACTTTACAAACTGAGTACCACCCGAAACATCGGCACTGGCATTGTACGACATGGCTGTGTTGTTGAACAGTTCCTTCTGCCAATCCACGTTAGGATAGCGGTCCCACTCGTCGGTATTGGCAGGATGGCGATACTTATCAATCACCTCCATCGGCGTATAGCTGCCCCAGGCATTAGGACTCACGCCAAGCTCACGCTCCACGGTGCGGTTCAACAGAAGCAGCGTATCGTAGGAATCATATTTTTCAGGCAACTTGGAAACCACCTTCATGGTGGCATTTGCCTTTACGTGTACGGCAGCCTTACCTTCCTTACCACGCTTGGTGGTAATCAGGATTACACCATTACCACCCTTCACACCATAGACGGCAGTGGCAGAAGCATCCTTCAATACGGAGATGCTTTCTACGGAAGAAAGGTCAACGGTGTTCATGGCACGCTCTACACCATCCACGAGAACAAGCGGGTCGCTGCTGTTCCAGGAGGTCTGCGTACGGATTACAATCTTCGGATCTTCCTCACCAGGCATACCGGTAGATGCAGAAGTGATGACACCAGGAAGATTACCGGTGAGAGCCTGACCGAGAGAAGAGACGCCCGCATGGCGCTCCAGAGTCTTTGCATCTGTCTGGGCAATGGAACCTACGATGGATGCCTTTTTCTGCTGACCATAACCTACCACTACCACTTCGCCCAATGTATTGTCATCGGTCAAGGTAATCTTAAACTGTCTCTTCTTTCCAATCTTGACAGTCTGAGAATCCATACCGATATAGGTAATGACGATGGATGAATTTTCAGAAGGTACAGAAATCTGGAAATTACCATCCATATCAGAAACGGCACCCAAGGATGCATTTCCCTTCACTTTCACAGTAGCACCAATCAGAGGCTCTCCTGTGCCGTCAACAACGCTACCCTTCACGATGATCTTCTGGGCTTGTGCGTTCAAGCTGCAGAAGGCTCCCACGAGGCATAGAGCTGCTGTCCGTTTAAATGTAAACACTTGTTCAATCATGTTGTATCATTTTAATTAAGTTTGTTTCTAGGTGTTGCTAATTCTTATTTAAAGAACACGGCTGCAAAGGTAGCAATTAGATTCGGAATCGTGTTTATCTGATGTTACAATTAATTTTTCTCATGTAACATATTACCCTAACTGACACATTTTATGCATTTTATGATATATAGAGAAAAGTAACATCATACAAAACTCGCCCTTTTAAAACAAAAAGATGACCCCGCAAAACGCAAGGTCATCTCCTCATCAAGATTCGTAGACAGCAGGTTATTCTATTTCAAAACCACCTTCTTGCCATTATGGATATAGATACCCTTGGTTGGGTACTCTACTCGCTGACCCTGAAGCGTGTACCAGCCGGAGTTCTCTTTGGTCTCCTGACCGCTGATATTCTCAGCACTCTCAACCTGCTCGATGCCCGTAGTGCCATCGTTCCAACCGCCATCGATGCTTCTTGAACGGGAAGCACCGGTCATGGAAATCTTCAGATGACCTACAACTACCTCAAGCCATGAGCCACTGCCACCCCAGCTGTTTGCCACAGGAGTGAAGCGGAAGTGATAGTAACCCATGCGGGAAGCGGTGAATCGTACCTGACCGCTGTTGCTGCCAGAAGTGCTTGCACTGGTATTCTTGTTCACATTCTTGGTACACTGGATAATCTGAGAACCCAGTACGTTGTTGTTCTGGTCGAGAACCTCACACTTCAGATAAGGAGAACCCGACCACGCCACGGCATTATAAGAGAATACATAGCTGCCCTGCTTCAATGAGAAGCCGTAGCCCCAAGTAGAACCAAACTCGGCGTAGCCTTCCTTGCTGGCATCGCTCTGACGGATGTAAAGACCCGTAGAAAAATCACCACCGGCAAACTGGAAGATACGTGGACCGCTGCCAGCTGCACCAGCCGCTTTCTGCTCTCCTGCATCAACAATCTTCCATCCGGCAGGAACCTGTCCCACGGCATTCTGTGCCAGCGGATTTCCCTTGAAGTAAAGAGCCACATTGCCTACCAGAGCCTCAACCCAGGCACCACCTGTGCCCTTGGCATCTGCCACAGGGGTGAAACGTACACGGTAGTTGCCCTTGATCATGGAATAGAAAGAGAGAAATACCTTGTTGGTACCCGAGAGATAAGCACCCGCCTTGCCATTCGCATTGCCATTTGCCTTGACGATGGTAGAAGCAAGAACAGCATTCTGAGGGTCGAACACCTCCACCTTCATATATGGAGCACCCTTCCAGGCTGCCACATTGCAGCTCAGCTCATACTCGCCATATACCAGAGGCAGGGTATAACCGTTGGTATTACCATATTCTATATAGCCAGCCTTATCGGCAGAAATACTTCTCACATAGAAAGCATTCTTGAAATCACCTGAGAAATTCATGATGCGTGGACCGCTCGACTTATTGCCGGCATAAACCTGGCTGCCATTATCTACCACTGTCCAGCCCGAAGGAACGAATCCACTGCCATTGCCCCACGACTTGATGATGTTCTCACCCTGAGTACCGGTAGAAGTAGAGGAACCGGTAGAAGGCTGAATGTTCTGGTTAGAAGAAGACGAATCAGAACTCTTAACGCAGATATAGGTATTAACACTATATGGAGCAACACTTACCGAAGGATTCTTGGTAGCAGTATTTACAGAGAAAGAACTCTTCTTGGCATTCAAGGATTCAGAAGTAGTTATCACCGTACCCATTTTGCTATAGAAAGGCAAATTCAATGTAGTGTTATATGTATCCGCAGTAGGATTCATCACCATCACAATCACCTTATCACCAGCACTTGTTATATACGCCGAAGAATAGAGTTTACCCGTTGCATCTGCAACAGAATGCTTAATACGAGTAGTACCAGCCACATATTTAGCAAACTGCGAGAGAATCCAGCCACGCTTGGTTATCTGATTATTCTGCGTACCATGCTTTCCGTCACCCAGGCATCCATAATAACGCTTCAAGGAATAGTGAACCCAAGCACTCATATTGGCAAGCATCGCATCGTTGATACTCTTGACAAAAAGGAATCCATCGTTTTTCCAGTCAATATTGGCATTATACTTTTCCTGACGCTCGTTCACAAGATACTCCGTCATCCATACTTCCTTGCCTTTCTGGGCAGCCAAAGGATAAGAGGAACCATTCCATCCATAAAAGTGGCCACCCACGATATCGAGATTCTTGCAAGCCTCAGCATCCTTGAGCATCGGTTCATGAAGGCTAGGTGTAAAATGAACTGATTCCGGAGCGATGACCTTACATTCTATCTTAGAACCTTGAGTACGCAAAAAATTAGCCAATTGCTGCCCCGTCCAATTACAACTTGCATAATTCGGGCTCCAATCAGGCTCGTTCTGTATAGATACCGCATCCAGGTTAACACCTTGCGATTTCATATATTTATAATAATCGTTCAAGAAATTAGCCCAATCTGCATAATGAGATTCAAGCAAAGTTCCACCTTTCACCTCACTCTTGTTCGACTTCCAAGAAGCAGGAGGCGACCATGGAGATGCAAAGACGAAAGCCCCATAACGCTTAGCTCGCTTGGCATTTGCAACACCTGCATTCCAATAATTCTTGTTATTCGCCATGTAAACACGCAAGATGTTCAATCCAAGCTGATTGTCACCTTTTCCAAACAACATGTCCATTTCGTTGTCGCCCAGCCAATATTGCCAGGTTGGACTTGGCGAAAATCCACCGAATCCTGCAACATGTTGATAACGGGTGCCACTGTCAATGCTGATAGAAGCATTCCTGTTGGCAGCAAAGCCTTGTACTCCTGCTACTAGGAGCAACATCGCCAAAAATCTCTTTTTCATTTGTTTTTAGGTTGAAATATAAATGTTTAAAATTGTTATGATGCCGATGACTTTCACCGGTTTTTTTATCTAAGTTGTTAAAACGCAGCAAAAGTAGCGATTTATTCGATTCATTACTTTATTTTATGTAACAAATGCTTTGTGATGGCTATCATGTCGAATAATTATCCAAGAATGTCTGTTTTATAAAACAGAAAACTTCAAAACTTCAAAAACAGAGGCATGACAAATATCATGGCAGGAATCGACAGCAGTAAGCCACCAGTTATACCTACGGCAAACGAGAACCAAAAGGGCTCCTCTGATTGTTCTAAGAAGAATGGAACTAACCCCACAATGGTAGAGATAACCGTTAAGTATATCGGTACTATCTTATGATTGAATGCACACAAATAGGCTTTCATCCTGCCTGTCGATTTCTCTTTTTGAATCTTGGCATATTGACAAAGAATATAGATAGCCGAGTTCACTACAATGCCACTCAGCAACACTAAGGAAGCAAAACCACCACTACCAAACTCCACGCCAGTGATTATAAAAGTAAGAAATGCCCCTATCAAAGACACTGGTATCATGGAAACTACAACCAGTGCCATACGCAAAGACTCAAACACGACCGAACAGATAAAGAATATCAGCACTGCAACCAACAAGAGCAGCCAATAATTGGCACCCTCACTATCTGCGCCTTTATAACTAGGCATCTCGCAATGATACCCCACAGGAAGAGTGCGTTTGAAATGTGCCATCACACTATCCAGGTATTCTGTTGTATAGGTATAGGAGCCCAACACATTAAATGCTACATTGAGTACATATTCTTGGTTTTCCTTGGGAATTACTTCCTTAGCCTCACGACGTTGCAACTTCATCACATCGGACGCAAACAATTGCAAGCTATCCACATGAAACTGACTATTCTCCATATACCACAAGTCATATTGTTCGACAGGCAAAGGTTTCAGATACACATCTACATTCATCTGATGGTCTTTATACGCCCCAACATATTCAGGCGACAACAACATACACAATTCTCGGTGAATATCATAAGGAGAAAGTCCATACATACCCAACCTATCCTTCTGATAATCTACATACACTTCGTCCTCTTGGTTTTCAAATCCAGGTGTCTCAATGGCAATGTCTTGCACACGAGGGTTCTTACCTAAATACCCAGATATATTCTCAGAAAGCCGATAAAGCTGTGCATAATTATACCCGGAAATCTTAATTCTATTTGCCTTATACTGTAGATCAATAGAGTTGCTAAAGCCTCGCTCACTAACTCCATAAGTACTCCAGTCAGCGCCTCCGATAGTAATAACCTTACCTATCACCATCGATTCCAACCGATAGGGGAAACTTGCATCCACCCCATCCCTAAACTTCACGGTAATCTCACCTTGCCTACCATCTATACGAGTCACAAATTCTTTGATTTCAGGATATTTCTTCAACAGTTCCTCGACCAATATCATCTTATCATTCAACTGAACAGCAGTTCCTCCCACAGGCATCAATGCTTGAACATGCAAAGTTTTACGCTCATCAGCATTCCTGCGTTGTACACTTCCATCTAGATAATCTACAAACATTTGGGAGGTACCTCCCAGATAATCAGTCAAAAAACCACACTTATCCATGCCCCAATCCTCAGGCAGGGCATGAAAAGGAATGCCAAACGCCCAAAGAAGAGCAATATAATAAACCCAACGATGGCGAGAAGTCAGCAGGAGGTATCGATGATAGATATGATTCCAGCGCACAACAAACCTACGTTTGCATGACCAGAGGCGTGGGACAGCACAATGCCATTGTTCCATCAAAGCTGGCACAAAGAAAAAAGATACCAACAAGGCTACTACCAAATTGACAATTACGATCCATGCAAAGTCAGAAAGATCATCCTGCATTTCCTGAGGCAAGAAAAATATGATGATCAATGAGCCTATGGACGTAAGCATAGCCGCCAATATCGAAAGGAAAGCCTTTCGATTATGATAATACCCATAATGGTCAGCCATGACGATGGTGGAATCTATAATTAATCCCATAGACACCGTAATCCCTGCCAAGGAATAGACATGTAATTTCAATCCAAACGCCCAATAAGCAATAATTGCCATCAAAAAATTGGCTGCCAATGCAAATGCTACAACCGACAGATACTTGAAACTGCGATAAACAACAAACACAAAGGCAAGCAAAAATAATAAAGACAACAAAGTACGTCCAACCAACTTAGCCGTCTCATCCCTTTGCTGTTGGGCACTGTCATAAGCCAGATGCACATATAAAGGTTGACGAATTTGCGACTTGACGACATTCATCTCTTCTTGCACCGCATCCGACAAACGCACGAAATTGGCATCAGCCGATGCATATACATTAATATATATGGTATTCAAGCCATTCACCCGATAATAACCCAAGGGGTCCTGTTTCTTCACCTTTATCTGAGCCAAATCATTCAAGTAAATCACCTTGCCACCTATTTTTTTTATTGGAACCGAAGCCAAATCAGCCTCCTTATTAGCCGTTACCAACCGAAAAGCCACCCGCTCCTGCTTATGGTCTGCAGTGGTTTGCAGCATCGTACCTACCACCTCGTCTTTTCCGATATAGTTACGGATGGCATCTTGCATTTCCTGAGGTGTCACACCACAAGCAGACAGCTGCATCGGGTCGTAGCTTACCTCCATATATCGTTCTGTCGTGCCCGTAACTTCAACTTTTGTCACACCATCTATCGTCTCCAAAGGTCTTACTACCATGCCTGAGATAAGTTTCTTAATCATTTCAGGCTGCATGTCAGCATTGACATGATAAGTAAGCAGCAACTGGCTTTCATGGTTTGCTTTCTGCCCATTGACGATTTCCCCACCCTCTATCATTGGAAACGAAACACCCTTAGGAAACTTTGCATAAGATTGGCGCAACATGGAAGAAATGGAAAACTTCACCGTTGATACATTCTGGTTCTCCTTCAAGCATACATTGACCTCGCAATGTCCAAAGGACGAGCGAGAAGACACGCTCTCCACACCTTTAAGGGCAGATACCATTCCTTCTATAGGAGCTGTCAGATTCTGCTCCACTACCTTGGCAGACACTTGTGGCCATTCACATCTGATGGTCAGTTGTTTACCTTGACGTGACGTAGGGTCTGTACCTACATCCAGCAAAGGAGCCAACGCAAAGCCCATCACCATCATGACCACAAATATCAATATCACCGAGAAAGACGATAACTTCATAATTTCCTAGCTGCTTTTTTCTTGTAAATTGAATAATAAAGAATTGGTACGAAGAAGATGCTCACTCCCGTACCCACCACCATCCCTATCAAGATGGTTAACGACAAGGGGAACTGCAAGTCTGCACCTATCGAACCACGAGAGAGGAAAGGCAACAGAGAGAAGATGGTGGTAAGCGATGTCATGATTATCGGGAACAAACGCTCACGCCCAGCCAGTGCTATTGCCTCCATCAATTCCATGCCTTCTTTCCGATGCCGATTGATGGTATCCACCTTCAGAATGGAATCGTTGATGACTATTCCTGCCATCACGATGATTCCCGTCATGGACATCAAGTCGATGGACAAGCCCAACAGATAGAGCATAGACAACACGACAAAGACATCCACCACGATCTCCGTCAAGATGATGAATGGCTGAATCAAGCTCTCAAATTGTGCCGACAAGATGAAATACAACAAAAGCACCGACACACCCAATACCCAAGCCAAGTTGACAATCAGCTGCTTGCTCTCAAAGTAATCACCCACGGCAGTTACCCTCACTGTTTTATTTCTCAAATTGTACTGGCTTACGTAATCCAACACCTCCCTCACCTTACCATGGGTTTCTATATCTACAGGATAAAACTCTCCTGCATCCGAAGCATATAGGTGTTTGAAGTCGTATGCCTTACTTTCCTTCATTAAAAGTTGAAGAGGCACCTCTATTCCTTCTTGATTTTTCAAGGAAGAAGAAAGTATCTGCTGTCTATCAGCATCCGATGTTCCTAAAACCACAGGTATTGAACCTGCGCCTCGATTGATGCGCATCACCTCATTGCCTCCAGCCAACTGCAACAACTTATTATAGAGTTGTCTATACGTAATACCATATAGCGCCATCTGCTCCACATCGGCATCCAGCACCAAGTTTTCTTCTGTAGCTACTGATGGAACTTTCATTGTTGGAAAGTGATGCCTCAGAGAATCCACGAAAGCCATGGCTTGCTCTACGGTGGGACGATGACCGGAGGCATCTTGCAACTGAAGGCGCAATTCAGGATTACCCGAAGAGAAAATCAACTCAAACAGATTACCAGAAGGACTGAAAGAGAGCATTGCCTCGGGATATTTCTCACCGAGCCTTGCTTGCATTTCTTTTTGGACTTCCCGATAATCTCTGATGCTATGTCCTTTGATATAGACTAGGGCTTCGGAAGAAGATATCTCACGAGTATGGAAAAGCATAAAGTTCTGTTTTCCCACCATGGAGGTATTGGTTTCCAACTGCTCCCTGGCTGGTTTCAACAGCCAGGCTATGCGCCGGTCATTCTCTTCTACCGATATATTCGCATTCCAATCCACATACATGATTCCATCCGAATAACCTATTTCTGGCATTTGTCGACGTTCAGAAATCATAAACACCAACATCAATCCAGGAATGGTCATCAAGAACAAGAATAGGCAAAGACGCAAATGGGCAAACATCCAGTGCTGTACTTTTTCATGATGACGATATATCCATAAGTGGAGTTTGCTGTTGGTAGGCACTTCTGTAAGTTTCCCAACCTTGTCTTTGTTTCTCCTTCCTACAAGCAAATAGAAATAAACGGGCAGCACGACCACGCTCACTATCAAGGAGGCAAAAAGTGCTATTGTTATGCCCATACTTTGGTCGAAGAACAAGGTTCCTGCCATACCTCCGATAAAGATAAGCGGCAGAAACACACTACAGGTAGTCAACACCGAACTCAACATAGGGGTAAAAACATTCCAGGTTCCTTCTGCCACGGCATTCTCCACACTTTGGGCAGAGACTCTTTTCTGCAAGATATTGTCTATCACGATGATAGAATTATCCACTATCATACCTACACCCAATATCAAACCTGAAAGGGATATGATATTGAGCGAAATACCGATTAACCTGAAACTCAACAGGGTGATGAGCAAGGACAAGGGAATGGATAGAGCAACCAACAATGCCAACCGCCATCGACGCATGAAAAGCACCAAGACCAAAGAGGTGAAAAAAATAGCTGCCACGAGGTTCCATTCCAAGTTGTTGATGGAATAAGCCAACAGCTCAGTTTGGTCTCTCGTGATGTCAAACTTCAATTCAGGGTTATTCTTTTGCAAATCATCCACCACATCAGCAATGGCTTCTCGCAATTCGCCCATTTGGGCATCACTCTGCTTAATGACAGCAAGCGACACACAGTTTTTACCTTCATGGCGATTGATGTTTTGCCTTGTCATGGTACGTACCTCTATCTCGCACAAATCCTTCAACTGTAACAGGCGTCCTTCATGGTTCAGATATACATTACGCACATCATCTACCGTCAAAACCTGATTGTCAAAATGCACATGATAGCAATAGATACCATCCACCACCGACAATGAGGATAATTGCACATTGCTTGCAGTCAAGGCTGCTTGCAAGTCATCCTCGGTCATGCCCAGCGCCTCCATCTTTGCCTTATCAGGTATGCAAAGTATCTCAGAGTTTCCGAGTCCACTCATATCCACCATCGCCACAGATGGCAATTGCTCCAGCCTTCGACTAGCCACGTTGGCTGCAAAATCACAGAGTTGGGCAAACTGCGCAGATGCTTCTTCTCCATCTCGTTCATTCTTTAGAGATATATCTAGATAAAATGCAGGAATATCAAGAGCACTTGCCTTGATTACCTTGGGACGTTCCATCTCCTTAGGCAAGTTGCCCATCGCCATATCTATTTTTTCGTTTACCTCGATGAAATACATGTCAACGTCGCACCCAGGTTCAAACCTCAAGAGAATACTACCCATACCCATTCTCGAATCTGCACTGATGCTCTTGATGCCAGCTATTCTTGATAGCTGCAGACGCAAAGGAGCCACTATATCCTTCTCCATTTCCTGTGCCGAATAACCTGGCACGTTGGCTTGCACCGTTATTTGGGGCACATCGATGTCGGGCATGAGAGAAACAGGAATTTTTCTCACGCCTAATATACTGATAGTCACAAGAGCTATCAGTATCATCGTTACGGCAACGGGACGTTTTATCAAATACTTAACCATAAGCTATCAGATCGGAAGAGCGTCGTGTAGGGAAAGAGTGTAGATCTCGGTGGTC
>ERZ1024411.50-NODE-50-length-14266-cov-8.748153_pt1 | contig 14266 bp, 10 predicted proteins | sample MGYA00520784_ERZ1024411 | MGnify/ENA primary metagenome ERZ1024411 (study PRJEB33242, sample SAMEA3444280) | Homo sapiens | biome: Host associated; feature: Gastrointestinal tract; material: Stool | place: Uganda | collected 2011-01-01 ...
CTTACAGAGCTGGCACTTTGGATATGCGCTCTGCTTTGCATTTTTAGCGGCAGCATTTGCAACCGTACTGTCACAGGGTATATCAGGAGTGCTGTGCATCATTTACATAGCCAAAAAGGTACCTCTGTTACATGTAAGCAGAGACGATTTGGAGCTTGACTCTTCATATGTCAGAAATCTGATGGTCATGGGACTTCCTATGGGCTTTCAGTATTCGATAACCGCTATAGGCAGCGTCATACTGCAGACTGCTGTAAATGGCTTAGGCTCCATCGCAGTTGCCTCAATGACCGCAGCAAGCCGTCTGTCAATGTTTATGATGTGTCCATTTGACGCACTCGGCTCCACAATGGCCACCTACAGTGGACAAAATGTCGGCGCAGCCAAATTCGAACGTGTAAAGAAGGGGCTTATTTCAGCCTCAGTTATAGGATCGATCTATTCGATTTTAATTTTTGTGGCACTGCTATTTATAGCCAACTATCTGATATACCTGTTTGTATCGCCAAGCGAAACAGAGGTCGTATTGCAGGCTCATCAGTTTCTGCTGACAAATGCATTTTTCTACATCCCGCTCGTTCTGGTAAACACAGTCCGTTTCACCATACAGGGCATGGGCTTTTCCGGCTTTGCGATGTTTGCAGGAGTAGCAGAAATGATTGCGCGTTCACTCATCGGACTTGTATTTGTACCGATATTCGGCTTTTCTGCCGCCTGCTTTGCAAGCCCACTCGCATGGATATTCGCAGATGCCTTCCTCGTACCTGCATTCATCCACTGCCTGCACAAATTACAGAAAACTAAATCCAGTCAAGTTACAAGTCTTTAGTAAAAATGTCTTTAACAATGATGTCTTTAATAGTGTATTTAAAAATTAATTTATTTCACAACCTAAGGAAAGCACCGGCAAACCATACTATATATTGAGCTTTACGAAGCAGCTTAGAAGCAGTTAGAATTATGTCAACATACAACAATGCCCCAGCATGGACGCTGGGGCAAGGCGTTATGTGCCATGGACGGCACATAAAAGCCGGTTGTGTCATGGTCTAAACACCCTAAATCATAATTCTTACTGCTTCTTAGCTGCGTAGTACTTGCGAAATATATAGTATGGTTCGCCGGTGCTTTCCGTGATATAAAAAATATATTATAAGTTTACCGCATCTATAAATTTCTGGAACGCTGCACGTCCCTCATCAGTGCACTTGTACACTCCTGCACACTCAAGCACTTCTTTAAATACAAGTCCAATCTCCTCATTGATGATACCATCAATATTAGACTCATCAATCTTATCATACTTAGACATAAACTTAAGAGCCCAGTCAGCATGTGATGCAAGAGTCTCAGTCGAATGCAGATCCTTTCTTGTAAGGATTGCATCCCTAAGCTCTGCCATCTCACCTTTTAATCTGGCCGGAAGCACTGCAAGTCCCATTACCTCGATAAGTCCGATATTCTCCTTCTTTATGTGATGAAGGTGGGCATGCGGATGATATACGCCAAGCGGATGCTCCTCTGTTGTGATGTTGTTTCTGAGCACAAGGTCAAGCTCATAGTCTCCGTCACGACGTCTTGCTATAGGTGTGATAGTGTTGTGTGGCTCTCCATCTGTCTCTGCAAAAATAAATGCTTCTTCATCTGTGTAGCCTCTCCATGCAAGAAGAATCTTATCTGCAAGGTCAATAAGCTTATCTTTGTCTGCTGACTTGATTCTGATAACAGACATAGGCCATTTTACGATACCTGCCTCGACATCCTCGTAGCCCTTGAATGTGATTTCTTTCTCTATCGGAGCCTTTGCCATAGCAAAAGTATAGTGTCCGCCCTGGAAATGGTCATGACTTAGGATGGAGCCTCCAACGATTGGCAGATCTGCATTTGAGCCTACAAAATAGTGTGGAAACTGTGTCACAAAATCAAGCAGCTTTCCAAATGTGGCACGCTCGATTTTCATCGGTGTATGCTTTGAATTGAACACGATACAGTGCTCATTGTAGTATACATATGGTGAGTACTGGAAAAACCACTGGCTGTTATTTATTGTAACAGGGATAATTCTGTGGTTTTCTCTTGCAGGATGGTTTACGCGGCCTGCATAACCCTCATTTTCCTTACAGAGCTGGCACTTTGGATATGCGCTCTGCTTTGCATTTTTAGCGGCAGCAATTGCCTTTGGATCCTTCTCAGGCTTTGAGAGATTGATTGTCACATCAAGTGTGCCATACTCTGTGTCTGTGGTCCATTTCATATCCTTCTTTATGCGCTGTCTTCTAATATAATTGCTGTCACAGCTTAATTTGTAAAAATAATCGGTTGCCGCAAGTGAAGACTCATTGTCGTATAAATCCTTAAAGCGAGCTCTGATCACGCTTGGTGCATTTACAAGGCATCCCATCAGCTTTGTATCAAAAAGATCCTTATATACAATGCTGTTTTCTTTCATGATGCCATTGTCATATGCGTATGTCATCATATCCTCGAGTATACCCTCAAGCTTCTCCTCTGCCTCTTCCTGTGTCCATGCCGGCTGAGCCTCTACCTTTTCAAATGTCTCATCCTCGATGTCGTCCACTCCGAGTACCTCGAGAAGTCTGTTTACTGTGTATACCTCATCAGCAGGGTCAACAAGTCCTGTTGTAAGACCATATTTTACTAATTCTAATATTCTCTCCTGAATCATGTCATGCTCCTTAATCATTGTCGAAAAAAACCTGTTTATCCGTTACTGTTATTTCATATTGCTAATTTTATGCCAGACGGCTAGGTCCGTCTCCGATTGAAACAACATAAAACTCAGGTGTCTTTCCAACCTTCTCTTCATAGGCCTTTGTCAGGTTTGCCTTAAACTGATCAATAGCCTCGTCCTTTACTATGCTGACTGTACAGCCGCCAAATCCGCCTCCTGTGATTCGTGATCCGATAACACCCGGAATCTTCCATGCCTCATCAACAAGTACGTCAACCTCAGGACATGATGTCTCATAATCATCACGAAGTGATACATGTGAAGCATTCATAAGCTTTCCAAATGTCTCGATATCATTTTCCTTCAATGCCTTAACAGCCTTGATGGTACGCTGGTTCTCATAAACCGCATGCTTGCCTCTCTTACGTGCAACCTCATCCTTAATCGCATCCTTATGAGCCTCGAACTCTTCATCTGTCAGGTCACCGAGAGTCTTGATATCACATACTGTCTGTAAATCCTTAAGAGCCTGTGCACTCTCATTTCTTCTGTCATTGTAAGCACTTGTTACAAGGCTGTGCTTAACCATGCTGTTTGTAACCACGATCTTTGCACCGTCCAAAACGATTGGTGCATACTCAAAATCAAGAGTATTGCAGTCAAGGAAAATTGCATTGTCCTTTTTGCCCATTGCAGATGCAAACTGATCCATTATACCGCAATTACAGCCGTTGTAGTTGTTCTCTGAATACTGACCGATAAGTGCAATATCCTGATTTGTCACGTCAAAGCCGTAAATATCCTTTAACATATATCCTGTAACCACCTCAAGAGATGCTGATGAAGAAAGTCCTGAGCCGTTTGGAATATTTCCGAATAAAACAATATCAAGACCGCTTTCAAGCTTCATTCCGCGTCCCTCGAAAGCCCACATAACGCCCATTGGATAGTTTATCCAGAGTCCGTTTGGATCAGGTGTAAACTCATCAAGTGATGACTCAACCACACCCAGATTGTCAAAATTCATAGAGTAGAAACGAAGCTTCCTGTCGTCGCGCTTTCTTGCTGCCATATATGTACCAATGGTCAGTGCACATGGAAACACATGTCCTCCATTGTAGTCAGTATGCTCACCGATCAGATTTACACGTCCCGGAGCAAAATATACTCTGATATCCCCATCTGCTCCAAAAAGCTCCTTGAATTTGTCTAATACGTTTTGCTGTATCATTTTTTCTTCTCCTTTGCTGATTGTATTTGCGTTAAATTGATAGTTAAAATAATTCGTTCTTTCTTTATAACTCTATTATAACTGCACATTTTTACATTGCAATACATCCGACTGAAAATGCAACATAACAAATCAAATCATGCAACAAAATTACATATGTTATTATTTTATTTTTTAAAATTCTTAATAACATCAAGTGCCGGCAGCACATTTCCATCATAGTCAAAGAGTGCCTGGTTTGCCCACTCATTGCCGCATGGTCCCGGATCATTCATGTACTTAAGTGAAGCAGGTGTAGCCCAGCCTGAGCCCGGTACAGGAATCCACGCAGGCTCCCACCAGAAAAATCCTTTTCCGTGGTCATCCACCACATTTGCCACTCTGTTTAAGAAATCCTTTGTAAAGTCAGCCTGTCCCTCAATAGTCATAGGATAATCTATCTTCTCGACAAGCTCCGGTTTTGTCGCATAACCCTTGCGCTCAGAATCAGCAAGCTTCTCGTACTCCTGGTAGCTGTCCATTGTAAAGCCCATGGATACCTCAGCGATGATAAGGTCCTTATTGAAACGCTTTGCAATGTCATTCATGTTGAACTCAAGCTGGTCAAGTGAGCCGTGCCAGAAAGGATAGTATGACAATCCGATATACTCAAACTCCTCTCCTCTTTCAATGAAGTTTGTAAACCATCTGACATAAAGCTCATTGTTTCCACCATTATCGAGGTGAATCATAATCGGAATATCAGCATTTACCTTGCGGCAGGCACGTATTCCGGCATTCACAAATTTTGCTATATTATCGTAGTTAGGTACCTTTCCCTCAGGCCACAAAAGTCCGTTTGAAAGCTCATTACCTACCTGAATCATTGTGACATTTACACCTGCCTCAATAATCTTTGTCAGATTTTCAAGTGTAAAATCATATACAGCCTGCTCCAGCTCGTCCACACCGAAATCTTTCCATGCCTTTGGCTTAATCTGCTTTCCCGGATCTGCCCAGAAATCACTGTAGTGGAAATTCAAAAGTACCCCAAAGCCTGCATCTGTAACCTTTTTTCCGATAGCAATAGTCTCAGCCAGGTCATTGTTACCCGCACCGTAAGGCTCACCATCCTCTGATTTTGGATCATTCCACAGACGAAGACGGATTGTGTCAACATCATGCTCCTTCATGATGTCAAGAATGTCCTTCTCCTTTCCGTCCTCGTAGTATTTTGCTCCGCAGCGTTCCAGCTCGAGCAAGGTCGATAAATCCATACCCTTAATAAATTTTGACATTTTAATCCTCCTTAATTCATATATTGTTTATTTGTAACTGTCCAGTACCTTCACATCTGTTCCTACATATTATAGATTTTCCTGCATTGCCACAGCAAATTGCTGCTTTTTCGCTGTACTAGATTCCTCTGAAACAGAATGTGAATTCCATTTTCTCTGAGGCATCAAGCAGGTACTCCGGATGAGTATGTGAGCCCCAGCTGTCGTCTCCGCCTACACCCATCTGCTTCTTTGCCACACGGACAACAGTATAGTGTACAGGTGGAAGCTCGAAATGATGCGCTGCATTTTCCAGCTCATGTGGTGTATATGGCAATGCCGAGAACGAAAGCTCATCACCAAAGAACAGCATGCCTCTGCCCTTCTTATCCATTACCTTTGCATATCTTACTCTGCACTTGTTGCCGCTCTCCTGCGGAACGAGGTACTCTGCGACATTGTCTGCCACTTTATTCTCGTATACACCATACTTTCCGCCATGCTGTCTGTCCTCGTATGTCTCCTGTGGTCCGAGTCCGTACCATTTCACTGTATCATAATCGGCATCCAGCTTGAACATCATGCCAAACTCCGGCATATCGCCAAGTTCCTTTACAGGGTCATATGACAGAGTTGTCTCGATTGTTCCATCACCAAACACTCTGTATGTCACCTCGCATGAGCTCTGCGGTGTGGTAGGCATGAAATAAGTGTATGTGATGGCGATATTGTTATCATTTTTTTCTACCCTTGGTGATGTATCTGCAAAGCGCTGATCCTGTCTGGTGGTCACATACATGCTGGCAATCTTCCACTGTGCATAGCGCTGTGGCATCATGTTGCCGGAATCATTGTTGGTAGGTGTTCTCCAGAAATTCGGCAGTGGGATAGTATTTGGAAGCATCTCGACGCCACCGTATACATATGAAACCATTCCCAGATTCATTCTTGAGAAAAGTGCCTTGAAGTTCTCACCTCTTACAAGGATATTTCCGTTTCCAACAACAAGCTCAACTGATTTGTCGCATGAATACTCACTTACAGGCTTCTTTATCATATGCTGTCCGAATGCAATCTCATATCCTGCCTTTTCCCAGATGGTGTTTTCCTTCAATACAAATGATACCACAATACAGTACTCTTTTTCCACATCTATCATGGAATTTTTAAGAGTCACCGGCACCTCATAGCTTGCCTTCTCCATCGGTGGAACAGATATCTGAAGCCTGGTCTTGTAGACCTCATTTCCGTCTGCAAGAAGAATAGCAAAAGCATCAAAAACCGATGTATTTACAAAAAGATTTTTGTTTGTGACTGTAAAGATGTAGTCGCTATCAAAATCAACCGAAATATTCTGATAATTGAACTTCACCTCCTGCATCTTCGGAGAAGCTTCCCTCTCTCCACCATAGCAGATGCCGTTTCCGCTGAAATCTCCATCTGTAGGCCTATCGCCAAAGTCTCCGCCATATGTGAGGAACCACTTGCCGTATCTGTCCTTTTTATAGATTGACTGGTCGATATAATCCCAGATAAATCCACCCTGATATCTAGGCTCGCGGTCTGAAAGCTCTGTGTATTTATGCATAGCACCGCAGGAATTTCCCATTGCATGTGTATATTCGCAGCAGATAAATGGTTTCTCAGGATTCTCTGCAAGAAATTTCTCAATACCTGCAACCGAAGTATACATCTGGCTTTCCATGTCACTTGTGTCATTGTAGCTTCTATCGTTAAATACTCCCTCATAATGTACCAGACGATGCTTATCAAGCTGCCTGAAAAGCTGTGACATCTCATATATGTTCTTGCCGCCAAACGACTCATTTCCGCATGACCAGATAAGGATTGCCGGATGATTTTTATCTCTCTGATAGCATGAGTTAGCGCGGTCCAGCATCATTTCTCTCCACTGCGGTTTGTCCTTTGGCACAACAAAGTCAAGGTCAACATAGCCCTTATTGTATGCCTCCCATGTGCCGTGACTCTCAAGATTGTTCTCAGCTATCATATAGATTCCATAAATATCGCAAAGCTCATAGAGCATGGAATCATCAGGATAATGGCTTGTTCTTATAGCATTGATATTGTTCTTTTTCATTGTGACAATATCCTTTATCACCTCATCACGGTTTGGCACACGGCCTGTTATTGAGCTGAACTCATGGCGGTTTACACCCTTAAATACAATACGCTTACCGTTTAGCTTCATGAGTCCGTCTACCATCTCAAATCTTCTGAAGCCTGCCAGCTGGCTGATAAACTCGGTCTCATTTCCATGCGTATCTTTAACTATAATTTTAACCTCATACAGATTCGGCTTTTCAGCGCTCCATAACAGAGGATTTTTCACATTACATGAGCCCTCGCAAATTTCCTTATTCCTAAGCTCTATATCAAACTCTTCCAGTAAAAGCTTAGCCCTGTCATATTTTTCCACAGACAAATCGCCCAGCTCATAAAGCTTTACACTTGCAATGCCATCACCATCTGCCTTTATCGACACACTAAGTGTGCCCTCGTCAAAGGTATCATTAAGTGTAGGAACAACTGACAGATCCTCCACATGTGCACAAGGAACGGCATACAAAAATACATCTCTGAAAATGCCTGAAAATCTGTAAAAATCCTGATCCTCACACCAGCTGCTTGATGTCCATTTCCATACCCTCACCGCAAGCTTGTTCTCACCCTCAATAATATAATCAGTCAGCTCGAAATCAGACGGATCAAATGTGTCCTCACTGTAGCCGACATAGTGTCCATTCAGCCAGAGTGCAAAACCGCTCTCCACTCCCTGGAACGAAATACACACCCTCTTGTTCTTCATATTCTCAGGGATTGTGAAATACTTCACATAGCTTGCAACCGGATTAAAAATCTCAGGTACCTCGCCCGGCTTGATAAACTCATCAGCCTCCCACGGATATGTGGTATTCGTATAGATTGGCACGTCATAGCCTTCCATCTGAATATGTGCCGGAACCCTGATTTCATCCCAACCTTTGCAATCATAGTCAGCTGCCTCAAAGCCACAAGGAGCCAGGGACTGATTCTTTGCATATGCAAACTTCCATAAGCCGTTCATATCATATCTCAGGCTTGATTTCCCTTTAATTTTCTCCAGTTCATTTTTATAGCACACATGATCCGAATGAGCCGCAAGTCTGTTCTGCTCAAATATTTCAGGATTTTTAATGATATTTGAATCAAAATTACTCATATTTTTACACTCCTGTCTACTGTATTTATTATTTGATACATGTCTGTTTTAAACACAAAGCCCTCTTATAAGACGAAGGCATGTATTTTCTACCATCCCTTTAGTGCAGATATCCTAAAATTAAGCAGCTTATGCTCATAATTTTCAGGATTTATCTTCCACTGATATGGCGAAGTGTCCAAAAATTTGCGGAAATTACGGTTAAAAGTTGACTGGGTTGTGAATCCACACTTTTGTGCAATAAGCTCCATAGGCTCATTTGTTTTTTTCATAAGCTCGCACGCCTTCTGTACTCTTATCAGATTCAGATACTCCATAGGCGGCATATTGATGTATGATTCAAACAGTCTCCTGAAATGAGTCTCGCTCATGTTGCATAGTTCCGAAAGCTCCCCTGCCTTTATCGATTCGCTGTAATGCTTATTCATGTAGTCAAGTGCTGTGGCTATCTGTGACATATTGGTACCCTTTACGATATTATTATCCTCCTCCGGAAGCTCATCATACCTGCGCAACAGCTCTATTACAATTCCCTGAACAAGGAGCTTTACCGTCCTTTGGCAATAAATCTTGTGTTCACGGGTTTCCCTTATTATGGCATTTATATACTCAGCCATAGCCGGGCTCTGATACACGTTAGTCATAAACGCTTTTTTTGATATAGTCGTAACTGCCTCATTCTGGAATGCTGTATTGTTTGGGAACATCTCTTCTATCACAGAACGTATGTCAATAAAAATATACTCCCAGAAATTCACCACCTCACCATAGCTGACTGTAACATGTGGAAAATTCTCAGGTATAAATGTGATATCGTCGTCATGATACTGGTAAATATCCTCATCCAGATACATATTTCCATCGCCCTCGCGGCAGATGCCTATCTCTAGCAGATTATGGAAATGCAGGTGAAATTCCTCATGACCATACACTCTCTTCCATGATTCTCCGCACAGCACGAGTGCCGACTCTCCCTGTGGCAGCTCATAGAATCTGAATTCCATCGTGTCTTTTTTTCTCTTTGCCATATATACTCTCCTTTGTAGCAAAATGCAAAATACGCTGCTGCTATTATAGCAGCAGCGTACCATTCACTACTTTAATCAAAATCGAACTTGTCGAATCTTTTGTACATTGCCTTGTACTTCTTGCGGACGTCCTCGTTGCCCTGAAGCACCTCTTCCTCTGTACCTCTGAACTGACAGCGTATGCAGCTGTAAATACCTGTTTCTTTATTATAGAACATATCAATATCGAGATCCCTCATAAAACATAAAGGACATCTATAGTTTAATTTGCCTTTTCCAAGTTGAGCCATGTTGCAAATACCTCCTTGTCTTTAATCTGTTTCTTGTAACCAAGCTTGAACATTGGAGAGAATGCATATCCTTCCTCAATGTATCCCTCTGCCTTTGCAGATGGTGTGAGTGAAACCTTTGTCTGGATGGCAGGAATTACTGCGCTTACTGCAGTTGCTCCGTCAACCTTTGCATCACGACACTTGTACTCATAATTAATTGTCTGTGGGTTTTCTCCCTCACATGTAAGTATGATGCCTGTCATATCCTCAGGATACTCTGTTGTTCCGTAGCATGCTGTGATGTACTCATCGAGATAAACCTCTGCATTTGGATCACTCATGCTAAGGATATTACGCTCAATCTTGATGTTTGATGAGCCCTCCTCAAAGTATTCCTTTGTCTGAAGAGTAAGCTTAACATCATAAAACTCAATATCTACCGGATCAAGTGTAAGGATTCTTGTCTTCTTGCCATCAATAACTTCCTCTGAAAAATGGCTGTGTGTAGGACAGAGACACAGGTCAACCTCCTCACCGTTGTGTGAAAGCTTGGCACTTCTTACTGTTCCTGCTCCTGCATAGTGTGTAAAGTATCCTGCCCTGTATTTCTCCTGAATAAGGAATGGATAAGATGCATCCTGTACATGCTTTGTTCCGATTCCTACCGGCCACTCAAGCTTTGCAACGTATGGACGAAGGTCTACGATTGCTCCACCCTGATCCATGTTCACACATGCTCTCATGTATGGGTCACAGTACCAGAAGAGCTGCTTGTCTGAGCCGTAAAGGATATCTCTCCATGGTGCACACTCAGGCTCATTGTAGTTACCTGCGTTGACACCCTTCTTCTCTCTAAAGTAATCAGCGAACTCTGACATTGTCATGTCGATGAGCTTACCCTCTTTCTTTAACTTGCCATAGTAATTACAGCCGTCTGTGTATGACTTTAAGAGAAGCTCATATGGCTGCTCCCAGCGTCCCATCTTGTTCATCCAGCCAGGTCCTACGAACATCATGTTGTATGAATATCCGTTATTGTATTTTGCAAGGTCTCTGTACTGGTCGATGAGGTTGTAAAGATATGGATACTCCCATGTCTTTGTATCATAAATCATTCCACGGAGCACATTCTGTGGATGTGTGCCGAAGTTTGAGCCGTTTCCGTCATAGCAGGCGATAAGGTCACGTGAGAGATGTGGAATTGCTACGATTCCGCTATCCTCTTCCTTATTTGCTGCTGGCGCATGTGTGTTCTGCTTTGATGGAATCCATGGTGCCCATGGGCCTCCGTCGAAAAGTGTGTACCATGAGTTGTTACATGTGTGGTATGCCTTAGGGCCCTCCTCCCAGCATGTTGCAACTGCACATTTTACCATTGGGTATTTTTCTTTGATGTAGTTTGTAAGGTCTGCATCCATATAGTATGAGCCTGTTGACTCAGGATAGAAACCGAATCTGTCATGGAATTTCTCGAAAACATCATTTACGATAGCTTTCTTGTCCTCCATTGAGAACATCCAGATACAGAAATCCTTTGTCTTATACTTCTCTCTAAACTCCTCACATGGAAGTCCAAGGAGTGAAAGTGCTATCTCATCACCGTATTTCTCGTGATCCTGCTTTGCAAGCTCTACTGCCTCATCATTAAAAAGTGAAGCATATGTCATCTGGATTGTAGTTTTGAGTCCCGCCTCATGTGCAAGTCTCTGCTGTGTCTTGAAGATGTCGAGTGACTCTGTGATGAGCTTCTTATCTCCAATATCCTCTTCTTTTCCCTGTCCTGTCACTGTTGCTGAGTACTCAGGCACCATCTCAGGGCGGTGAATGATGTTAACAATAAATTTGTCCATCCGTTGTTTCCTCCATTTGCTTGTAATTTAATTTATTTTTTAGGTGCGTTTTTCGCGCAACCGCTTGTTCTGAACTTAGTATATTACAGTATTATGATTATGTCAATGTGCAATTTCGACATTTTTTAACTTTTGTTTTCAAGCATTTTTCACAAACAAGGGATTAGGTGCGCGTTTTTACGCGCAACTTTTGCGCACCAGTGTAGGTCGGTACGTGAGCCGGGGACTGTTGGGGACACGCACTTTCGCCCTCGCTACGCTTCGCGACTAAGATTCTGTACGAAATTATGCTTTTAGGTTTTCTATGCACGACGAAACCGTCGAAACGCGCCCTCCATGGCGCGGTTCTCCTCGCACCTGCGTCCATGCAGGTGCGTTTCTGTGCTTCATTGGCATAATTTCTACAGTATCTAAGTCTCTTCGCTATGCGCTCCTGCTAAAGCGCGTTTCCCCGATATCCCCCGGCTTACGTACCTTACGTTGTGGCAGAAATTTAAATAAATGTTTTTATCTTGCGCTTATTATGTTATGATTAAAGGGTCACAAGGTATCATCGATGCATGCTCGCATGCAATTCGATGTATACCTTAGTGACCCTCATATCATATTATTAAATTAGCATTAAAACAGGCAGGTGAATTATGATTAAAATAGCATTCTTTGATGTGGACGGCACCCTTCTTCGGCTGGGACATAAAGAATTATCCGAAAACACTGCTGCTGCACTTAGGCAGCTCCACCAAAATGGCATCATCCTTTGTATGGCTACCGGAAGAAGCTACACAGGTGTGCCTCATTTTGATGGAATTGATTTTGATGTCCTGCTCACCTTTAACGGCTCATTCGTCACCAAAGGCAATGATATCATCTTCAAAAATCCTATTAATGAGCACGACAAATATCAGATAATTTCCAATCTAAAACAGATGAACCGCGCCATTGCAATCAGCAACGAGCATATGATTGTCACAAACGGTACCGACCCTGATTTAGAGCAGTACTTTGCCTTCGGCAGTGAAAAGCTTAAAATTGCTGACAATTTTGACGAGATAAGTAAAACTGATATCTACCAGATTATGTGCTCCTGCCAGAAAGATGAGCACTCACAGATTCTATCCGGTGCGCCACACTCACAGATAACTGCATGGTGGGATAAAGCCGTTGATATTATTCCTCTTAACAGTGGCAAAGGCAATGCTGTTGCTGCAGTGCTTAGGCATTATGGTTTCTCAAAAGATGAAGCCATCGCTTTCGGTGACGGACATAACGATATTGAAATGCTTGAGGCCGTAGGCATGGGTGTTGCCATGGGTAATGCCAAGGACGAAGTCAAGGCTAAGGCTGATTTTGTATGCAAATCGGTTGAGGATGACGGAATATATCATTACTGTATTGAAAACAAACTGATTTTTTAGAGAAATATACTTATGAACATAGACAACAATTTACGACAACTACTCGAAAACGAAACAAAAATACACCTTGCGGAAATCCGCTTTCTCTACCAGAAGCTCGACAGACAGCTTGGGCTTAACGGTGCAAGGGTTCCTATCACCTTTGGCTTTGATACGGACAGGCTCGGTGCATACACTCCAGGCTTTGGGCATGATGAAGAAGAATTTCATTTTTCGTTGCTTTTCATCGGCTACTGTGTGGCAAAGCCCTTGTCAAGGGATGACAGGATGGATTTATATAAGCACGAATATGCCCACTATATGCAGTACAATATGGACATTCCTGATAAATACAACTGGCAGCCCGGCATACACGGAAGTGCTTGGAAACACTGCTGCTCACTTATCGGAGCGGCTCCCACTCCTTACTACAAAGCCGGTGAAGGACTTATTAAGCACGATTATGATAAGGTTCTCAAAAAGAAAATTACTGACAAGAGTATTCCTATCCGCGACACATATTCACGCGAGCAGGAATACCGCAAAAAGAAAAACAGTACTGTAAAATTTAATATCAACGACGATGTCAATCATCCAAAGTTCGGCAAGGGCACCATTGAACATATCGAGCAGCTCGAAGGCTCAGTTCGGCTGCATGTCAGATTTGGTGAAGATCTTAAGAAAATTGATCAGAAATGGCTGCTTCAGGCAAACCTGAAGAAAGCAGGTGCATCAAGGCACATATAGCGTTATGCTATATATGTCGATGCACCTGCTTTTCAAATACATGAGTGGTTAATTATTATCGCTTATTGTTCCTTCATCTGAACAAGTAATTTTAAATGTTCCATCAATTACATTATTTCAAGTTCGTGAAAAATCCTTACTATCTCATTCCAGGAAGCTATGTTTTCTTTTAAATATAATTCCCCCTTTTCTACTATTTTATAATATTTTCTCTGTGGTCCCAATGATTTTTCACTGTAATATACTTCCGTCAACCCTCCTTTATTCAGTCTTCTTAGAATGGCATAAATAGTGCTTTCATCTGTATCCGGGAAAAGTCCCTGTAATATTTTAATTATATCGTATCCATATCTGTCTTCTTGTTTTAAAAGCTGTAAAATACATATATTTAAGATTCCTCTTTTTAGCTGTGAATCCATTTATGATTTCCTCTCATATTTTAATTTTAACAATAAAATTGTCCCAAAAATCAGTGTCTGAATATATAATAAACTACTATATGCTATTATTTTTTCAAGCCCAAGCGAGATCGGAAGAGCACACGTCTGAACTCCAGTCACGGCTACATCTCGT
>ERZ1024411.51-NODE-51-length-14064-cov-8.537726_pt1 | contig 14064 bp, 5 predicted proteins | sample MGYA00520784_ERZ1024411 | MGnify/ENA primary metagenome ERZ1024411 (study PRJEB33242, sample SAMEA3444280) | Homo sapiens | biome: Host associated; feature: Gastrointestinal tract; material: Stool | place: Uganda | collected 2011-01-01 ...
CTACCAAGCAATGACCGATAAGGTAGAGCTTTCGCCAACACGTGCGGTGGCGTTTTATAGGCTGATGAACAATAGCATAAACCAAAAGGATTAGGCGGTAAAGAGCGTGCAATATTGGTGTGAGAATGATGAAACAACACGTGCTGAAGCTACCTATAAAAGTGGTGTTATAGCACTCAATCTCTCGCAATTGAAAGAAGGTGAACACACTATGCACTATCAAGTAGTGACAAATACTGGAGAGGTTTCACCTACTCAAACTACAACAATAGATCGTCATATCTACGACATCTACATCAGCAACACCACCCAATACACGCAAGAGATAATCAATGCTGAAACATTGCTACAAAGCAAGCCCGACTTGAAGTTGCACTACAATGCAGCTAACATCGAAAAGCGTGGACACCTCACATTGGCTGAGGGAAGCACCCTTTCGTTAGGCAAGTTTGTACAAACAGCTAATTGGGGAAGCATTGTGGGCAATAAAAAATATACGGCAAATGGTGCAGACTACTATCACCCCACTACGCTTATTAACAAGGGATTTATGCGTGCTGATAGTGTGATAGTGAAACAACAATTGGGTGCAGACCGTTGGTACTTTGTTTCGTTGCCCTTTAATGCCGACGTTAGTAAGATTGGCATGCCAAGTGGCACTTATTGGGCTTTGCGCACTTACGATGGAGCGCAACGTGCTTTGGGCTATATGGACAACACTTGGGTTAATCTGCAAGAAAACGAAACGATGAATGCCCACAAAGGCTACATCATTCAGCTAACAAACGAGGCTAACGATAAACACATTGAACTCACATTCAGAGCCAACAACGACACTAAGAAGAATGACATTTTTACGGCTGATAGTGTGAGCATTCCGCTCGAAGAGCATTTGTCGGAGTTTGCTCATAACCGCAGTTGGAACTTGATAGGCAACCCCTACCCCAGTTTCTTCGATACGCAATATATTGAGAGTAAAGGCACCATTACGGTGTGGAATGGCAATGGATATAGCGCATACTCGCTTGCCGACGACCATTATGTGTTGATGCCTTTTGAGGCTTTCTTCATACAAAAGCCCATAGACAGTAATGCCGTATGGTTCGACACGCAAGGCCGGCTAAACACTGCTGAAGAAGCGCAAACTACTGCACTTGCCAACAAACGCATACGCCGCAAGCAAGATGAAGAACGCAAACTCTTTAATTTTGTGCTGAGAGATAATAACGACGTTGAAACCGACCGCACACGCATTGTGCTGAACGAGCAGGCAACGCTTGCTTACGAAACAAGCCGCGATGCAGCCAAGTTTATGGAAGAGAAGCCACGTGTGGCTCAACTCTATAGTGTGGATGGTGGTGTAAAATATGCCATCAACGAACGACCTATTAACGACGGGCTGGCTGTGCTATCAGTAGTTATTCCGCAGAGTGGCACATACACGCTTCAGCTCGAAAATTGCGATGACAAAGAAGTTATGCTATTCGATACTAAAACTGGCAACAAGCGCATACTCGACCACGACGGCTACAGTTTTGATGCCGATGCTGGCGAATATAGCGGACGCTTCATCGTTTCGTTCGACGGCAATATTACTGATGCGGCACAAATAAACGCTACAGATGAGGGCGAAATAAAGGTGGTTGGCAATGCGTTGTCATTCAACTTTATCAAGCCTAAAGACATCAAGGTGTATGCAGCCGATGGCAGACTTTACTACCGCAACCACACGGCAAAAAGTGGAAAAGTTACGCTTGATAGCGGTGTATACATCGTTAGCATCAACGGCGTTACAACCAAAATAATGATTCAATAACCATGAGCATCTTTTGTATGAAAACTATCAATAACCTATTCCCTTGCAAGCACAAGGCAAGCCCATTGGCCTTGCTATTGCTTGCATGGATAATGCTATTGTCGGCCATGCCTGCATGGGCAGATGACATTGGCAAATACGAACTTAAGGTGGTGGCAAAGCCTACTAAAGCAGGCTCATTCAACACCAATAAGGATTCACTTTCGGCTGGGCAAATGGTGGAACTTTACGCCTATGCCAATAGCAACTTTAGTTTTAAGGAGTGGGTAGATGAGCAAGGTAAAGTTGTTTCTGACAAACAGAACTTTCAGTACAACATGCCTGCACACAACGTTACGCTCACTGCCATTTACACCTTCGACCCCGCCAATCCGAGCAACCCTAACAAGAACTTTTGGGACAGAACAACGGGTAATGTCATTGCCGACGACTTTAAAGCGGGTAGCTTGCAAAGTGCTATTTCGCAAGCTACAGGTAGTGGCAATGCAAGTAAAGTGCTGGCTATTACCGTGGCTGGACGCATAAATAGCAACGACTTTGGCATTGCTAACACCTACTCTAATTGCACAACACTTGACCTCAGTCGCACCACAGGAGTGAGCGAAGTGCCCTCGTATGCATTTGACTATACCAAGTTGCAAACAGTGACACTACCAGCTACTATCGATAAAATTGGCTACGAGGCATTTTATCGTTGTAGCCAATTGTCATCGCTTACTTGCTATGCCATGACACCTCCTACGGTTGGTGGCTATGCTTTTTATGGTGTGCAAGAGGACATGGTAGTTTTTGTTCCTGCCGCAGCTGTGGCACAGTATCAAGAGGCAGCTGGATGGAAAGGCTTTACAATTCTGCCTATCCAAAACGACATTCGCACCATCAAGGTGTCGCTTCCGCAAGATGCTAACATAGCCGACTATGCCAACATGTATCTTGAACTCACCAACACCAAGAGTGGCCAGCGATTGCACTACGTAATGACCGACAAGCGTGAATATGCTTTTGCCAACATCATAAAGAACACGGCATGGAATGTTACGCTGCGCAACGAACGTGGCGACGTGTTTGGCGAAATAAGAAACGTAGAGGTGAAAGACGAGGATGCTGCTGTAAACTTCGATAAACTCAAAAAGCCTCAACACATCAACCTGCAAGTGCTTACGCCCAATGGTGATGATGTTACGGCACAAACCAGCATCACTTGGACCACAGTGAATGGCGAATATCTTGCTCAAGGTGACGAATTGAACGGCTTTTCTGAGGGTAGCAAAATGACATATAACATCGCGCTTTCGCAATCACTATCTATGCTCTATAGCGCCCCCTCTCAAGGCATTCATGTGGCAAAACAAGACAGCAATAACATTGTTTGCTACCTCAACACTCTCTCACAAATCATCATAAAAGGCAACGTGAAAGATGCCACTACGGGCATGGCTATAAACAATGCTACAGTATCGGCATCACAAACTTTCGGTGGAAAATACGGAAAAACTATTGGCACACAGACAGACGAAAAAGGAAACTATACCTTCACGGCCTTTAAAGTACCTACCACGCTGACTATAGCCTCCACCGACTATATCAGCAAGGTACTTACTTGCGACTCTTTAATGGCACTAAACGCTGATACAATAACTGCACAGCAAGTTTTGTTGCGCCCCATTGAGGGTGCTACAATTGCCCTTGACTTCAACTATAGAACATGTGCTGACAGTACTGACGATGTAGTGCAAAACTGGTATAGCGACTACAACAACATTGTCTTTACCATCTATAACAAGACAAAGCAATGCGCCATCAGCAACTTCAGTATGCAATATCCCCGCATTGTATTGCTCGACGAAGTGTCTGTTGGTGATGTACTAACCATTGAGGCATCAAGCAAAACCAACGACTTTATGCCCATAAGTCTTACTACCAAGGTTGATAGCACCATGCTTGCTACTGCCTCATTCGAGATTGTTGAGAAGGGACAAATTCGTGCATCGTTTGCTCAAAACGACAATGAGCAAGTGGTGGGTTCGCTCTATGATGCCGATGGAAAACTCATAAAAACAGCCGACTACAACAATGCTTCGCTCACCTTTACCAACCTTTCTGATGGCAACTACACTTTGGTAACAATGGGCAAGAGCACCCTCTTCAACACCATTTACGACCTAAGTAAACTTACTGAAACTGGACTTATCGAAGGTACAGACTATGTGGTTAATAACCTCATAGTGAAGAGTGGTGAAATTACAACCTTAAGCATTGACAATGTGCCTACACTCAACGAAAGCAAGCTTTATTACACAGGCGATAATACCTTATTTGCCGTAAATAAGCCTAGCATCGTTGTAGGCAATTACCTCACACTTTCTGCGCAATTAGACTTTAAACAAGCCTATGCCAAGGACGTAAGCAATGTGAACGTTGTAGTAGACCTCCCCACATCGTGCCAGTTTGTTGAAAACTCTGTGATGGTGGGTAATGACGTAAGCACTTACACTTGTAATGGTTCGCGCATCACCATCCCCGTTGCCAATTACGCCGACCGCGTGCGCTTCTGCATCATACCTACTCAAGGTGGCGACTATGCCCCCAGCGCATTGGTGCAGTTCAATCTGAAAGGAAAGAGCATTATGCAACCTATTGGGGCAGCTAACTATACGGCAAACAATTTGTCTATAGTTGTCCCATCGCTAACTGCAGAAACTACCATTCCTATAAGTGGAACAGCTATTGGAAAATCTGACATCAAAATCTACGATAACGATATCCTTATAGGAGAAACCCAATCATTGGCTAATGGAATATGGAGTACTACTTGCCCGCTTTACGAGCCTTATAACCTTTCTATTCATAGCATTCGTGCAGAAGTTATCACAAAAAGTGGGCTAAACCTCACATCCGAGGCCACCAATTGTGCATACGATATGAATGCTATACAAGTGAGCAAGGTAACAATGCTCAACACGGCACACACGAGCCAAAACTTAAATTTGTATGAGTATAAAACTATTTTCGATTTTCAACATCCACAAACATCATACCCTCCTTATTGGTATTGGCCCAAATATCCTGACTTTACATTTCTTGTAGAGTTCACTAGAAACGACACAACCATCGTATCTGACGTTGAATTACAAGTGCTTCTATCAAATAACACAGTAAAGACTCTCAAGCCTACTTTTGACATTAAAAGGAATTGTTGGGTTGCTACAGACAAATTTATGTCAAGCGCACTACCAACAACCGTAAACGTTACTTTCGATGCAAACATTGCGCCTATTATTGATGCTAACGAACTGAGCAACATCGAAGATTCGAACACCAAAGAATATAGCAAAAGCGTTGAAGAACGTAAACAAGCACTAAACGAATGGAATAAAGAAGAAGAACTGCCCAATAAAGAACTTTGGGACAAACTGGATAAACTTTTAGATGCTGAAAATATAGAAGCCGACTCTGTTGAAATTGACAATTTATTAGCTCAACTAATACCAAATGCAAAAGTCGAAAATTACAATAATATAGATTCTCTCATTGCCGCAGCTAATGATAGCGTTATCGCTTATCAAAAAGATAAAAAAGAACTAACAAATAATTTCAATGATGTTCTGGACAACTATTTAGCAGTTCTGGGTTCACAATCAGATGACGACGATAGTTTTGACTATTCATATTCAACCTTCGGAGGACAAACCCAAATTGTACGTGACAAATTAAATGCAATTGACGAAGAATATTTGCTTAGTAAAGGATATGCAAAATACGACAAAACCGATGGTTCCGCTCTATTTATATTGTATAGTGACAGTGCAAAAGTTATTATAGATAGCAAGACTTTGTATCGTACAACAATAAGTACTTATGCAGAAACAAAAGCTATTAAATTAAAAGAGGTTAGTGATGTTGTTACATGTTTAAACAATATAAAAAATGCTATAAAGAGCCTACAAGATTTGCGTTCAGACTTACAGAATACCGAAGACAAGTACAAATTGGTTCGCATTCTATCTGATATCAAATCTTGTTACGAAGATGTCTATGAGGCATTTGAATGTACCTATGATCAAGGAATTAAAGGTGCTAAAAGGGCAGTTCAAAAAGCCTATGAATTATCTGTCAATCTATTACAAAAGCACAAGTCCTCTCTATTCAAAAGACAAGGAGAACTAGAAAGTGCTGTTGTAGGCCTCCGTAACAATATAAAATATTACGAAAACCTTACCAAACAAACGTCCAATAATATATCCAGGCTAAACGTAGCACTTAAGGTTGCAGAAACTGACGCTGAAAAGAAGAAAATCCTTGACCAAATAGATATTGAAAAATTTTGGTTAGAAAATCAAAAGAATACTCTATCAGAAAATAGGAAAACTCTAAGTAAAGCTAAAAATGAACTAAAAAACATCACTAAAGAATTAAAGAACATCGACAAAGAGCAAGAACTTGTCAAGAATGCATATCATGCGGCAAAGTCCTTTATAAGCAAAGTGCCTACAAGCATCAAAGCAGCACGACATTCTAAGAATGTCAAAATCTTAGGACGTGTAAGCAAGGTAGTAGGAACAACTATTGGGGCTGTACTACAACTCATTCCTACCGCTCTTGACATTCTTGATAGCAAGGATCAAATGTCTGAATGGATAAGTCTCTTGAAGAAAGAATTGGCTAAATATCCATGTGAGAATGATGCTAACAGATGGTCTTCTATATGGAACAGAAGTGTTGCTAGCACCTTAGGATTTGCGTATTTAAGCATACAAACCATCCAAGCAGACATTGCTGGAATGGTTTTAGACGCCACCAATGACCCCAATGCACAATTAGCTTCTATATGTGTTGATCTCTATTCATTCGGTATTAGCTTTGCAAAAGATAAATTACACGACAAAGCAATCAAAACTCTTGAAAAAGAGCTTAAAGAACTTAAATGCAATGGGAATAATGATGACAATAGACCTATAAATGATGGTTGGAAAGGTGATGGCCTATCTGGTAGTTGGCCACTTCCCAAAGTAGAACATGTAATGGACCCCTCAGGCTACGTTTACGAATCTGTTCTCTCTAATCGTCTTGAAGGTGTAAAGGCTACGGTTTACTACAAGGAATTGGTAGAGGATATGTATGGCGACCTACATGAAAACATTGTGAAATGGAATGCTGAGGAGTATGCACAGAAGAACCCGTTGTTTACAGATGAGAATGGTTTCTATCGTTGGGACGTTCCGCAAGGATTGTGGCAAGTAAAGTTTGAGAAAGAGGGATACGAAACCACTTACTCTGATTGGTTGCCCGTACCTCCACCACAATTGGATGTTAATATTGGCATGAAGCAGAATGTTCAACCCAACGTGAAAGACGCTAAGGCATACGAGGATGCAGTGGAACTAACGTTTGATAAGTACATGATGGCAGATTTGCTCAACACCGATAATATCATAGTTGCAGTGAACAATAAGACTGTAAATGGGCACATCGAACTGCTCAACGAGGAGGCCGACTACAACGACAAGAGCAAACACTACGCTTCGAAATTGCGCTTTAATGCTGACAAGCCATTTGATGCCGCAACTGTTACACTCATCGTTAAAAACCAAGTGAAGAGCTATGCAGGCATTCGCATGGAAAGCGACTACATGCAATCATTCGTTGCAAGCAAGGAGATTAAGCGCATTGAATGCGACTCTGCTGTAAGCATTGATTATGGCAAGAGCAAAACCATTGATATTGCCGTACTACCCGCTGCAGCCGCTGCTGGCAAGGAGGTAGAGGTAAACTTGTCTTCAAACCTTATCATTAGTACCAACACTACCAAGTGCACACTCAATGAAGAAGGACATGCTCAAATCGTAGTCAATGGCGAGCTTCCAGGCATGGCAGCCATTACCTTTAAGTTGGCCGACAAAGAACTTTCTACCACCACCATCATTTCAGTAAAAGAGATGCAGAAACAACCCGTTGCTGCCCCAACTGCCAACATTACCACAGGCTCAACAATTGAAAAAGGCACCGCTATCACTCTGCATTGTAGCACCGAGGGCGCACAGATATACTACACACTTGATGGTTCATGTCCATGTGATAACACCGAGGCTCGCAAACTCTATGATGGCACACCCATACCAATCAATGCCGACACCGAAATCAAGACTATGGCATGTATGGATGGCGAAGAGAGCGAAGTTGTAACCTTCTTCTACAAAGTGCTCACTCCCGACAATGTGAGCAATGCAAGTGCTAAGGGTATAAAGGTATATCCCACATTGGTAAAAGACATACTCAATGTTGACATCAGCGAAGGCACGAAAGGTTATCTGTTTATAACCGATGCCAACGGTCGCCAAATTCTGAGCATTGACAATGCCAAGCCACACAACACTATCAATATGACAGGCCTAACAAGTGGCATGTACGTTGTGGTGGTTCGCACCGAAGATGGTAAATGCACAACCAAGATTATAAAGCTATAAACTAATAACTTATAGCTATTTAAAGGAGGTAAATCCACGCTAATGAAGCATGGTTTTACCTCTTTTTTTACCACTTATACATTCACTTTGGGAATTTACCCCCCCCGATGCAATGTATTCACTTACTCGCAAATAGGGTATTGCACAACACACACCCTTTACCTAATTTTGCAACAACAAATAACACTATTAACACTTAAAATTAATCAATCATGAAAACGAAAAGTCTTTTAATGATTTTAGGAGCAATTTTGCTCAGCATTTGTCTATTCTCATCATGTAGCAGTGATGATGACGGAGGGGGAAATAGTTCTATTTACGGAACGTATGCAACCGAGTCACAATATGTTGACAAAAATGGATTTAGGAATGTGATTGTTCTTACTAAGACGTCATTTAAAACTGTTCAAGCCGTAGACAACAAGAATTTTGATGGTGTGGGAGCCATAGCTGTTCCTAATATGAGCGGTTGGTGGTATTGGGAATACCAATACACACAACCACATTCATATATAATTAGCGGTAATAATATTGTTCTTGACGATGGTAGACTATATTCTATCGGTAATGGTGTCATTGTCGGTGGCGGCAAAACCTATCATAAAGTCAAATAATCATGAAAAGATACAAATTAATCAGTATTTTGACTCTATTGCTCTTTTCTGTTTGTTTTGTTAGTTGTGGCGATGACAATGAAAACGATAACGACAGCAATGCAATAGAGAAACCTAATAACAACATCAAGTTAAACGAATGGATTTTAGATGAAGGAGGTAAAGCTCATTACAATTATAGCGAATCTGTAGAGAGCATGAATCTAACTGTCATCCACAGAATAGAGTTTACTCTTGAAAGCGGCAAATGCAAATATGCTATAGAAGAGGTGCACTTTGACAACGATATTCTGCGCAATAATTACATTTCATTGAATACCGACTTTTATAGCGGCAATACAGGATATGCCTTACGTAAACTTGATAAGTTTGTAGACCATACTGAAGCAGAGATTAAAGAAGCACTTTCAAAAGGAGACTATATAGGAAGTACAATAAAGGAAATAGAACAAACTCCTATGTATAGTGTAGAACAACTTTACGGCAAATGGGCATGCATTCGCAAGGTCGGAAAATACACAACAGATGGATATACGTTTACAGATAGCTTTGATTTCGATGAAACCACCAATCGCGATTTCTATGAGTTTCATACAGATGGAACCATCACAATGTGGTACAATGGAAAAATCTATAATGGTGAAATCGTTACAACTGGAACAGAACCCGAAACATTCCCATTCAGTTTTAACGCATATTCCTCAACAAACTATGGAATAAGCGTAAATAAAGGTAAGAAATGGTCGCGTAGGATTACATATCTTAACGACAATCGTCTCGAACTATACGAAGAAAAATACTTGTTTTACGACAAGGGATGCACTTGGGTATTCGAACGTATCAACTAAATAGTCTTTAAAGAGGCAAAGCCACGCTACAAAAGCTAAGTTTTGTCTCTTTTTCATTTTTTTTAGGGGGGTTACTTCATCTTGTATCTCAGTCACACTGTGCCCTCGCTTACCTGTTCTACAGATTAAGGCAATCCTTGCTTGTGAGCTCAATGAGCAATTTGGCGTCTACTTGGTTCGATGGATAACTAAGAAATACCATAGGTATCAACTGTGATGGTTTTACAATTGCAAAAATATGGTTCTACGTCGATACGCACCTAACTCGTATTACCAAATAGCCTACCCTACATGCCGAAACACAACATATAAATTTGTTTTTTTATAGAGCGATATGGCCTATTCATCTATTTTTAAGCGTAAATATTAGAATTGTTTGCTATCATTTTGTACTTTTACAAGCAAATAAACTCAATTCTATTTACATTCTACCAATCACTATGAAGCATCTTTACATATTACTTATTAGCTTCCTTGTTTTATTAGTTCATGCACAGGCCTCGCCCACTTTCGACAGTAAATCGAAGTATCGCTTGAGTTGTAAAATTTACGAGAATGGTGTGCTTGCCTTGGGTAGCGAACATGGTTCTTCGGCCTACTACTATTACGTAACCGGCACAAACGAATGTAGCGACGGATGGTGGTATCTCACAGAATCTACCAACGGATACTATTTGCAAAACGCCAAAACCATGGAGTATGTTACCTACACGGGCAACCGCATCAACCAAGTGGCTAAGGGCATTGAGCCTACCTCGTGGCCCAAAGGGAGTGCAAGCGAATGGACCCTTGTTGAGGACAATGGCTACTGGACTATACGCAATGTGCAAGACCCTACGCAATGGTTTAATCTGCGTCGCGATGGTTCTTATTTGCTTGGTAGTTACGAAGGTAGCGGGGCAGACAACGAACTTTTTAAGATATACAACGATAAAGGGAAAGAAATTACTAATAGCGGAAGCACTGGCGGAAATTTTAAGGCTGCCGCCGACACCATAATGCTCAATAACAAGGTGCTTGTTTTCGACAAAACATCGCAAACCTACTTTGCTTCGCTGCCCGACTCATTGCAACAAGGCGGAACTTGGAAAGCAACCTTCCGTTACACATTGGCAGAAGGTCAGCCAGCTGATGCCACTATTGGCATAAGCGAGGCACAAACCTTGAGTGGCGATACCATTGCCATTACCAATCCTTCATGCCAAACAAACTATACACTCACTCTCACCATTGGTGGCGAACAAACGGCTACAGCCAAGTTGCGCTTTACGTTTTTACCTATTGTAGACATCAACCTTGCATCATGCAATGGGTCGTACTATACGTTGGGCAACATACGCGTGAATGATGCGTCAAGCACCAACTTCGACGAGCAGCTAAACGCTAACTTTAAGTATCGTGGTGCCACTGCACAATCGTTCCCCAAAAAGTCGTATGCCATTAAGATCTGCGATGCCGATGGCCAAAATCTCGACCATTCATTCTTTTCATTGCGCAATGACAAGAGTTGGATACTCGATGCCATGTACATTGATCGTGCTTGCATGCGCAACCGTGTAGGTACAGACTTATGGAACGACTTTTCGGTTCGTCCATACTATGCCGAAAAGGAACCCGAAGCTCTTACTGGCACACGTGGCCGCTTTGTTGAGGTGTTTCTCAACGGAACATACCATGGTCTTTACTGCATGACTGAAAAGATGGACCGCAAGCAACTCAAGCTCAAAAAGTTTAAAGAGGCTGCTAAGTCAGACTCTGGCGAAGACGAAATACATGGCTTGCTCTACAAATCGTCTGATTGGAGCTACGAGGTTTTTATGGGACACGACACCGACCGCAAATACTATCCCCACCATGCTCCTGCAGGCTATACCAACACGCTTGGCGTAGAAACATGGCGTGGTTTTGAAATTAAATATCCCGATTTTGAAGATGAAGCTGTAGACTGGCAACCCCTCTACAATGCCATTAACTTTGTAGCCACCTCTTCGCAATCGGACTTCGACAAAAAGGTGAAAACCTATTTTGACTATGCCACCTTGCGCGATTATTACTTGTTTATAGAACTGATGCTTGCCACCGACAATCATGGCAAAAATATGTTCTACTACATTTACGACAACGCCAAGAGTAAATATCAAAAACTGGGCATGGCACCATGGGATTTAGATGGTACCTTTGGACAAAACTACTATGCCGAAACAAGCTATACGAGCGATGCCACTCAAGACTTCGACTCTTTTCTTTGGCAACACGAACACGGCCAACTCACGCTATACACCATGCTCGAGAATAGCAGCCTCGATTGGGACGAATACCTTGCACAGCGCTATGCCGAACTACGTACCACCTACTTCAGCCCCGAAAGCCTTGCCAATCGTTTTAGCACATACGCTTCGCTCTTTGCCAATAGCCAAGCCGACCAACGCGAACAAACTGCTTGGCCACGCTACCACAGCGCCTTGCAAGACGAAGCTACCTATGCCGAAGAATGGGTGAAAGAACGCATTGCCACACTCGACCTCAAGTATGGCTACGACCCCGCAACCACCAGCATCAACCAAGCCGAAGCCAATGCTTACTTCTCGGCAACGGGTGCTGACCATGTCATTGGCATTACCGCAGGACAACCCACCCTGGTACGCATCTATAGCATATCGGGGGCACTGGTTCGCTCAGTTCAAGTGGGACAAGGTTTCACTCCGCTCACGGGCTTCAATGCTGGAGCTTATATCGTAAATGGTCATAAAGTGATTGTGAGATAAGGCACAAACACTTCACGCTTAAGAACCAATATTTATTGGGATTATTATTGTCCGCTGAACACAAAATCTCCAATCTACACTTATGATTTTTCTGCAAGTTTAAATTGGAGATTTTGTGTTCAGCGGACTACAATATATTCAAAACTAAAGATGAAACCACATAAAAATCATTATGCAGTTTCATCAGAAATGTTATTTTTTTGTCAGCAGATGCCAAATTTCACGTACCCAAAGTACAAGTGAAGAACCAATGATGATTATCACCCAATCTATCAGTTTCAATCCTTCCACATTGAAGAACTGTTGTAAACCTGGTAGTTCAACCATTGCTATCTGACCTACAAGGATAATTGCCACAATCGTAAGCAAGCCGTTGCACCCCTTGAAATGCAAAGCGCTACGTCCTGTCTCAAATGCACGGGCATTGAAGAGATAGAAGAAGTGAGTCATGACGAAGGTAGTGAAGAGCAATGTCAGCTCGTATGTAGATACGTGCCCCTTGGCTCCCAACTGCAGGTGAAGGAGGTCGGTAAGTTGATTCACTTCTGCATGCTGGAAGATATAAAGCATTCCGAGCAGCATCAGGAAAAAGAAACCACCCACACCGATAATCTCACGAAGCATCGGTTTGTTTAGGATAAAGGCATTGCGGTCACGAGGCTTGTCTTTCATCACGCTCTCAGATGGTGGCAGTGAGGCGAGAGCCATAGCTGCGAAAGTATCCATGATAAGGTTTATCCACAACATCTGCGTGACGGTAAGAGGAGACTCTGTACCCATGAAAGCACCGCAGAGAACGAGAAAACAAGCCGTAACGTTCACTGTTAATTGAAACAAGAGGAAACGCTGGATATTCTGATACAACGAACGCCCCCACATAACAGCCTTTCCGATGCTGCTGAACGAGTTATCGATAATGGTAATATCGGATGCTTCCTTTGCTACGCTCGTTCCATCGCCCATGGACAGACCGACATGGGCAGCTCGAAGAGCTGGAGCATCATTTGTACCATCACCCGTTACAGCAACTACTTGTTTTTTCTTCTGCAAGGTCTCCACCAAGCGTTTCTTGTCCATAGGACGGGCACGAGAGATAATTTTCAAGTCGAGAATGCGCTCCAGCAGTTCCTCATCCGACAATGCCGCAAACTCCGGACCTGTAATGATGTTACGCTCCGTGTCCTTCTCATCATTCCAGAGCCCAATCTGACGTGCAATTTCCTTTGCCGTACCCGGAGTATCACCTGTTACAATTTTCACGCTTATACCAGCATCCACGCATTCCTTAACAGCAGAAGGCACATCCAATCTTACTGGGTCTGCAATAGCTGCAACTCCAATGAAATTGAGTTTGTCTGCAACTATCTTGTTGTCTTCAATCGCTTTATCACCATCGTTCAACACTTGGTAGGCAAAGCCAAGCGTACGCATGGCACGATTCTGATATTCTGCCAGTTGCTTTTCAACATCTTCTTTGCTTACAGATGTTTCCTTGCAAAGACCGAACACAATCTCGGGAGCACCTTTCACATAAAGCACCTTCTTGCCCTTCAATGC
>ERZ1024411.53-NODE-53-length-14017-cov-8.592609_pt1 | contig 14017 bp, 9 predicted proteins | sample MGYA00520784_ERZ1024411 | MGnify/ENA primary metagenome ERZ1024411 (study PRJEB33242, sample SAMEA3444280) | Homo sapiens | biome: Host associated; feature: Gastrointestinal tract; material: Stool | place: Uganda | collected 2011-01-01 ...
TGGAGTTCAGACGTGTGCTCTTCCGATCTGAAGAGGGGATTCTTCAGGGAAAAAATAATATGTTGTATTCATTGGTTTCAAAGGGAAAGTTAAAAATAGATGTAGCAGCCGAAGAGGCAAATGTCAGCCTTGGAGAATTTGAAAAATCGATGGAGGAAGCAGGATATAAAATTCCTGAATTGGTATAGTTTAATAGTTACAAGATACGTTAAATATAGACCCGGTTTGCATAAGTATGTGCAGACCGGGTTTTTATAATAAAAAAGCAATGTATGATACAAAAAGTTTACAACTGACATATATACTCATTATAACAACAGAGAGCACAAAAAAGGAGAACCACATATGGATAAAAGGGGTAACATATCTTCACGAAATATGAGATTATTTGCAGCAATTATGACACTCATCGAGGCACTTGTCCTCACATCATTCACAGGCTGTGCCGGCAAAAAGGTGGATTATGGTGTGGACACGGAGGTAAAGGAGCAAAAGAACGCTTCTAAGGTATCTGATTTAAGGACTGACAAGCCATGGGTCGAAAATATAACTGTCCAGACAAAAAAAGGAGATGTAACCCTGGGAATCGATGCCAAAATACTGGTGCCGGATTGTGAAACCATGCATGTTGTTGGAGTGGAGGATGTGAAGCTCGATACAGAGTACAAGAAAAGGTTTTTAGATGCGTACTTTGGTGGTGGAGAGTATTATTATCATGATTTAGAGCATTATACAGTTGATGAATTGAATTCTTATATAGATTTAAAATCCCGTGAGCTGAATAAAATGAATAGCAGGGATGATATGGATGATAGTACAAAACAGGAGCTGGCACAGCAAATGGAGCAGGATTTATCAGGTTATCGGGATTTACTGACTGATGCGAAAATCTCGTATACAATTGCTTCTGATTTACAAAGCTGTGACGAGTATGCTGGCTATAAAGGAGATACATTTTGTGAGGTAACATTTGAAGAGCATTGGGTAAATGCTTATGTCTTTAAGCTCGATGGAAAATATTACGGACCACCTTCATTTAAGGAGGAAAATTATGATAATGTCTCGCAGACATTTCAGGAGGATAATCTGACAGACAGTGCCGGAGCTGATGGAAATGAATGTACAAGAAGTGCAGCAGAGTCAAAAAAACTTGTGCAGGACTTTATGGGAAAGCTTGGACTGTCAAATCAGGTTGAGCGTGGAGAGTGCGATTGTAACTGGCTGGGATTTAATAATGGGGATGAAAACTGGGAGAGCCGCAGGAACACATTGTGGGGATATGTGTATTCGTATGGAACAGGCATTGATGGACAGGTTTTTAAGGATAGCTTTGATTCATCAGAATGTGACTCTATGCTTCCCGAGGATACGAAAGACATTACATTGGGTGACAGTATTCAGCTAACTGTTACAGACAATGGAATAATTGATGTGGTTATAGAATATCCGGTGAGTGTGACAAGCATATCCGGCGGTGTGGAGCTGCTTTCTTTAAAGAATATAGAGCAGATAATTAAGGAGCAGCTAAAAAACAATGCCGACAAATATGAGCTTGAGATAAACACAAGCTTTAACAATATGCAGCTTACATATTTCAGGCTGAAAGATAAGAATGAAACTGCAAAATACAGTTATGTGCCTGTATGGTCATTTTCGCGGCTGGTTGATTCACAAAAGAAAAATGTGATACTTGTAAATGCAATAGATGGCACAATAATCAATTCCGAGGATGTATTTTAAAATTTATGGAGAACTATTATGGGAAAGAAGAAAAAAGCAATTATGACACTCATCGAGGCGCTTGTCCTCATATCACTCGCAGGCTGTGCCGGCAAAAAGGTGGATTATGGCGTGGACACGGAGGTAAAATCCCAAAATGTGGTAAGCAGTGTAAAGGATATTGACACAAATACAAGCTTTAATGATGAGCTCACAGTAAATGTGGGAGACACTGAGGAAAAGGTGAAAATCACAGCAGATGTCAGATTGCCGGAATGTGATACCATGTCAGTCACAGAGGTGGAGCGCATACCTTGTACCAAGGAGTTCAAGGAAAAGGTGATAAAGGCATATTTTGGTGGTTCACAGGTCTATTATTACGACTATGCGCACATGACAAAAAAGGAGCTTGAGGAGATTATTGAGACTCTTGACAGGGACAACAACAGTCTGCTGGATGATGCCTCTGATGAGATTTTGAAATGGCAGGATGATATGAAGACTGAGTGCACAAAAGCACTTGAAACGGCAGCTGATGTGTGGACAGAGGCCACAGAATATGACTCCTGTGATGATTTTGTCGGAAAAATAGGTGATACCTGGTTTCACCTTCAGTTTTCAAGGCCAGATGATGACAACAGTGTGCTATCAGGCATCCAGAGCTATCCGCTTGACAGATGCGTGAAGAGAGTTTCAGATGGGGATCCTGATGAGCGGAGTACTATATTTGATGATGGCTATGTGAAGCAGTACTATGGACCAAAATCCCTGAAAGAGTATGATACGGTGAGGTATTTAAACGGTGACTTTATTGTTGGAGACATGCCGGTAAGCGATGACAACGAGGCAAATATTTCGGTTGATGAGGCAAAGAAGAAAGCAGATGACTTCATGCAGGCAATAGGAATTGAGTCAATGATTAAAACAGGAGAAAGCGACTGTGAATGGGAGGGATATAACAAGACTGAGGATAATGTATATAAGGAGGGGGATGTGCATAGAGCCATATGGGGCTATGCGCTTGAATATTCGCTTGGCGCAGATGATGTAGTGTATTCAAAATCACTGAATGTATTTGATTATTCAGCTTATATCAAATTTTGTCCTATGGACTGTCCTGGTTATGAGACAGGCAGTTTCAATGTAAATGAATATGGTGTCTATAGATTTGATATAGCAGAGCCGGTAAGCATTGTGAAAAAACAGCAGAAGGTGGAGCTCTTACCGGTGTCAAATATTTATAAGATTGCAAGAAATGAGCTTGAAAGCCACCCGGATAAATATATTGTGGAAGCGGATACACAATATCGTTATCTGATACTTGGCTATATCAGGGTAAAGGACAGCTCAGATTCACAGAGATTCAGCTATATCCCGGCATGGAGCCTTGAGCTGCTGCAAAGAGGAGAGGTCGAATCGTGTCCGGTATTTGTAAATGCAATAGACGGAACAGTGATTGAGCCGGAGCAGATATTCTGAATCAGAGAGAAGTGTGCATGGAGACTAAGGGAAATTATATAATAAAAAATGCAATACATGATACAAAAAGTTTACACATGGAGTTACATTTTTAGATAATAGATCAGGTTCATATTTATTTGGAAAAGATGTGGAAAATATATGATTAATAAAAAGAAAAAATATATAGGGCGTTTGACACTTACCGCTGCAATTACCTCTATTTTGTTTTCAGGATGTGGGGCGGCACAAAAGGAGCTTGAACAGACGGACAGAGCTTTCTACGAGAAAATATCATACCAGACAGTTACGGTACAGAGCGGTTCACTCACACCTCAGACTACCATCAGTCTGAGCGCGCAGGGCTATACCAGGTTTTCCTATGGTGCGACAAACACGGAGCTTACGCTCGAAAAGGTAAATGTGGCAGTGGGTGATCATGTGAAAAAGGGCGATATACTGGTGGCTTTTAAATCCGGGGAGATACAGAAAAAGATTGAGGACTACAGCGGGCAGATCAGCCAGAATAAGCTTCTGGCAGAGCACTACAGGGCAATTATGAAAATCGATGATACTCAGGATTATTCAAGCGATATTGCCCAGCTTGATAAGGATACAGAGGTTGCGCAGCTTTATCTTGATGAGGCAGAGGAAAAACTGTCGAGATATCAGATCACGGCATCCGAGGATGGCACGATCACAGCAATGAACAATTCGCTTTTGGCGGGGGTTTTTGAACCGGGCAGCAATCTTATAACAGAAATCAGCGGAAACGGCAATTACGAGGCTGACAGACCGGAAGGTTATGACTTTAATGTAGGTGATATATACACGGCAACAGCATCTGATATAGAGTTTGAACTTAAGGTAAAAGAGGTGGACGATAAAAAGGTTGTTTTTGAACCGGTATCGGACATGTCGGCAGTATCGGATGCACAGATATTTTCCATGGAAGTGACGCGCCCTGCTATAGAAAATGCTGTGTATGTGCAAAAGGACGCAGTACATGAGAAGGATGGCAGGTATTTTGTATACACACTGGATGAGAATGGATACAGACAGGCGGTATGGATAAGTGTCGCAGATCAGGTGGGAGACTACCGGATCATCACAGAAGGACTTAAAAGCGGGGATGAGGTGGTTTTACAGTGAAGGACATAAACCTTTTATCAATAAAAAAACTGGCAGTACTGGGGATATGTGTATCGTTTGTGGCAGGCGGCTGTGGAAAAATGACAGAAAGCAGCATACCTAAGCTTGAAGAACCTGTAGCGTTAAATGAAGCCTATAGACCTGTGGAATACGGTGCGATCGGCTCCATGAAGGTGCTGATGGCTACCGCAGTTCCTAGGGATTACTGCAATTACTACAGTGCCAATGTAAATATTTCACAGATATATGTGGAGCCGGGAGATACAGTAAATGCGGGGGATGTGCTTGCAGTCTGTGATGTGGATGAGGCAAAAAAACAGTTGCAGGAATGTAAGGATGCGCTGGCGCATGAGAATGAGACATATGAGATATCCGCTCAGATCTCGGATACGCAGATCAAATTATGGGAGGGTCAGGCAGCAGGGCAGGAGAACAACACACTGATAGCCACAGAACAGGAAAATGAGCGGTACGATAAGCAGCTTCACGAATACCGCGTGCAAAAGATCAATGAGCAGATGGCTTTATATCAGCAGATCGTTGATGATGGAACGCTTAAGGCAGCCCACAGCGGTCTTGTCACTTACACTAAGAAGCTGGCAGATGGAAGGTCTGCTGCGGCATACGAGAATATAGTCATTGTCTCCGATACGGATGACATTGTGCTGGATATAAAAGATACAGCCATAAATGAGTACAAATACAGCGATTATGACAAGAAATATGTGATAGTCGATGGAGAAAAATATGATGTCACCGAGTCTCAATATACATCAGAGGTTTTGGTACTTTCGAAGATAAACAACCGCTATCCGGATGTGTGCGTGGAAAGCAGGGAAAAGCTGTTTCTTACGGCAGGACAGATGTATCCGGTATATTTTGAAAAGACAAAAGCAAATCAGGCACTTGTCGTGGGAAAAGATTCCATCTATAAGGATGGCGATACCAGATATGTCTATGTGAAAAATGATGAGGGCGGCCGCGAGAAACGCATCATAACAACAGGTGAGTCTGACGAAAACTATACACAGGTCACAGAGGGCTTAAAAGAGGGGGAGCTGGTCTACTATAATTCTACAGATCAGGTTCCGACAAAGTACAGCAAATATACGGTAACAAGGTCTGACTTTGATATAGCAAACTACGGTGTGAGCTACAGCAGATCTGACGCAGGGACGATAACCGAAACCTGTGATTATGAAGGACAGATCGTATCGGTCAATGTGAAGCAGGACGATACGGTAGAAAATGGGATGCTGCTTTACGTGGTGGATACCGGAGAGGGCAAAGCTGCCATAACAGAGGCAAAAAATGAGATCGACTCAGAGAATGAATCCTATGCGCACAAGATCGCAGATTACGATAAACAGGTAAAAGATTTATCTGAAGGTGGTAGCAGCGCAGAAGAAAATAACCAGGAGGATGAAAAGCCGGATACAGCATATGAAGAGCAGCAGTTGAAATTGAACTTACAGCTGCTTGATCTGCAGAAAAAACTTGCAGGTGCAGACCACACCTATCAGCTTTCCCGGCTACAGTCAGCATATGACAGCATAAGCGCTGGAAATGACGGCAAAGGAAATATTTCAGTATATGCCAAAAATGACGGAAAAGTTTCAAAGGTGAGTGTCAAGGCAGGAGATAATGTGGAGGAAGGCTCAGATATCCTGCAGATAACCGGAAATTCCACGGACGTACTGCAGGTTCTGGTAAAGGATAGCAATAACTATAACGTATATACGGACAATATAGCAGATGTGGGAGAGCGCGTATCACTTGAGCTGGACGGTACAACAATCTACGGAAACTGTATCGGTTTTGCAGGTTACGGCAGGGAAGCTCAAAAGGGATATATAAATCAGGATGATAAAGGTGTGCATATTACAGGAAACACAGATTCGGGATATGGAAATGCAGCATTTTATATAAAACTTGACAATGGAATACCGGATGATCTTACCAGGGCATCTGCTGTAAAGTTTTCTTATGTTTCTTTTAAAAAGGTGGTAGTGGTGCCGACTTCGATCATACACAAGCAGGTCAATCCTATGGACAAAGATGATATATCATACTATGTGTGGAAAATTGATGGGGACAGCGTGGTAAAGCAGCCGGTAATATTGGGCGATTATACATCAGGCAGCAATACACTTGTGCTTTACGGTATTGATGAGGGCGATGAAATATGTTTGGCTTCGTAATTAATAAATTAAAAAACAGAAAATGGTTAAATTTGTGTCTGCTTATGGGAGTGGCTTTGTTTATAGCACTTTTTGTGTGCCACTCTATGTTTGAAAAGGGTGCGGGAAATCAGATACTCGACAGACTTTTTACGGATCATGCCACACAGCAGAATGAGTTTCCTGCACAGATGAGCCGCGAGGGAACATATGCGGTGGCAGATTATCCTGATTCGCAGTCAGTACTTGATAAGCTGTCAGGATACGAGCAGAAGTGGACTGAATATGTGGATATAAACAAGGTTTCCTCACAGCAGCTTATCACACTCCCAGGAGGACGCGCGGATACAGAGTTTGGAGGACCTAACAATTATTTTACAATAGGATATCTGCCGGGACTTTCGGAGTACGCGGATGTTGTAAAATCTCAGACTGGCACAGCCACATTCGAATGCTGTATAAGCGAAAAGACAATGGATCACTACGGACTTGTAGCAGGTGAAAAAATCTATTTACATGTACCTGATGGCAGTGGGAAAAAGGAAATTTCTTTCGTTATATCACAGATCTGTCGTGAAAAAGATATAAACGATCCATATTGGGCCAAGACGCTTTCGGATATGGGCGATGTGATATTTGTTTCGCAGGATGTTTTTGACGAAATGATGCAGTATTACAGCGAGGACAATATCAGCTACAGTGATTTTCTCATGCTGGATTATACGCAGATCAACACGGAAAATGCCTCACTTTATGACGGGTATATGGAGCAGTTTAAGGATGCTGACAAGCTCTACAATGACAACATCCGTGATACGCTGGAGCGCTTTTTTACACAGCAGAAGACGATAAAGCTGATGCTTTGGGCGTTGGAGCTGCCGTGTCTTGTGCTTTTGATTTTATTTATAAGAATGATATCTGTACAGATACTTTCGCTCGAGCAAAATGACATACTTGTTTTAAGAAGCCGCGGTGCGACAAAATTACAGGTATTTATTTTGTACTTGCAGCAGTCGGGAATAATAGCGTTTGCGGGCTGTGTACTCGGAATAGTACTCGGATATATAATGTGCCGGGCTGCCGCATCTACAGACGGATTTTTAAGATTTACGGCAAAGGATATAAGCACTTACAAATTTGTATGGCAGATGCTTGTCTATGCGGTGGCAGCGGCAGTTATCATGGTGCTGTTTATCACAGTTCCGGTGTGGAAAAAATCAAAGGATGCCATATCAGAGCGCAGCAGTAGGGGACGAATATCAAAGAAAAAGCCTCTTTGGGAGAAATGCTTTATAGACGTTATACTTTTGGCTCTGTCAGCATATCTGCTTTACAATTACAACAAGCAGAAGAGTACGCTTGCGATATCTGTTCTTGAGAACAGGAGCATAGATCCTGTCATGATACTGGACAATTCGCTTTTTATATTTGCAGCGGCACTTTTGTGCGTAAGACTTACCGGATTTATTATTCTGCTTGTGGACAGGCTCTTTAAAAAGCATTTTTCTCCGGCAATGTATGCATCATTTTTACAGCTAAAACGAACCAGATACAATCAGGGATTTCTGGCAGTATTTCTTATCATGACAGTGGCCGGCGGTATTTTTGACGCGAATATGGCGCGCACCATGAACAGCAATATGGAGCAGCGTATCGTCTACAATGTGGGCTGTGATGCGATATACAACGAGGATTTCAGACTCAGGATACAATACAATAAAAATGGCTCTGTAAACTGGATGTATGACGAGCCTGATTTCGGTAAATACGAGTCGCTCAAAAATGAGGGCATCTGTGACGGTGTCACGCGTGTGCTTGAGGACGAGAGGGTAGACATTTCCGCAGGCAGTGGTTCGGTTTCGGATGCATATCTTATGGCGATAAACACAAAAGAATTCGGTGAGACTGCGAAATTGCAGAGTGACCAAAATGATGATATTAATGACGCTCACTGGTTCAATTACCTGAATGAGCTGGCAAAAGAGCCGGACGGAGTCATCATTTCGTCAAATCTGGCAAAAGATCTGGGACTTAAAGTTGGTGACAGCTTAAATTACTCAAGGTATGTACCGGAGGCTGTCGATGAAGATCAGATCTACGCATCCGAGAATGTAAAGGTATGTGCCATAGTAAAAGGTTTTCCGGGCTACGAGCGTTACACCTATGAGACAGATGCAGACAAAAATGTGACCGAGCAGGAGAAATACCTGATCGTTGCAAATTATGCTACGGTTGTGGAAAAGTTCGGCATGACACCGTACAGTGTGTGGATGAACCTGTCAAAAGGAAAAACGGTGGATGATATATATAAAAATATAACATCCGCGCAGCAGCTTATAGACGAGAATAAAAACTCAGCCACAGTGCAGATCACAAACGGTATGTTTACATTAAGTTTTATACTTTCACTGATAGTGTGCTCAGTAGGATTTTTGCTGTATTGGGTTATGACACTAAAACAGAGGGAGCTGCAGTTTGGTATATACCGCGCAATGGGAATGAGAATGAGAGAGGTAAAAGCAATGCTTTTAAACGAGCAGATATTTTTATCATTTCTGCCGCTTCTTGCGGGAGCAGGCATAGGTATAACTGCAACAGCGATGTTTGTAAGGCTCATATCGATCATATATCTGCCGCAGAAACACAATATCGGAGTAAATGTATATATTTATCAATCTGATATGCTGGAGCTTGCAGGAGTACTTTTCGTGGCTGTAGCCGTATGCTATGTGGTTATCAGCAGACTGCTTAAGAGTATGAAGATAGCACAGGCACTAAGGCTTGGAGAAGATAGTTAGCAGATAAAAATGATTTTGTGGTAGTCGGTAGAAGGTTTTTATAGCATGGTAAATGAGGTCGTGACATATGGAAAATGCGATAATTGCTCAAAATATAAAAAGATATTTCAAGGCGGGAGATGGTACAACAGTCCACGCACTTGACGGAGTATCCATGGAGATAAAAAAAGGAACACTTGCCATCTTAAAAGGGCGTTCCGGTTCCGGAAAGACCACACTTCTTAATATCCTTAGTGCGCTTGATATGCCGACAGAGGGAAGTGTGCAGTTTCTGGATAAAAACCTCGAGCAGATGACCGAGAAAGACCGGGAAATGCTAAGGCGGTATGAGATGGGATTTGTATTCCAGTCTATAGCACTAATTCCCACGATGACGGCATATGAAAATGTGGAATTTGCCCTTAGACTTGCGAAAAATAAACGTCAGATACGGAAGAATTTGACCGATATGGATAATGACATTGGAGATGCAAAAAACGATGTGATAAATGAGAATACGCATGACAGAGTATCAGAGCTGCTGGAGCGTGTCGGACTCCCAAAGCGCATGGATCATATGCCGGATCAGTTATCGGGAGGTGAGCAGCAGAGAGTTGCGATAGCGCGCGCTGTGGTTCATCGCCCGAAGGTGGTCTTTGCGGATGAGCCGACAGGAGCACTCGATACCGCTTCTGGATTTGAAGTCATGCGGTTGTTCCGTGAGTTGATAGACGATGAGGACATCACAATAGTTATGACCACGCATGATCCGAACCTGATGGAGCTGGGAGATGAAGTGTTTGAGCTTAGTGACGGCATAGTAATTTAAATTAAAAGGGAGAAAACCGGATGATAAATTGCGATGGACTGGTAAAAATATATGAGACAGACGATAAAAAGGTGATGGCACTGGAGGGGCTTGACCTGACGGTGGAAACAGGGGAGATGCTTGCGGTAATAGGAAAATCCGGCAGCGGAAAATCCACCCTTTTAAATATGATAGGAGGACTGGAAACACCCACAGCGGGAGTACTCACTATTGACGGAAAAGACATTTCCACATATTCAGAAGCTGAAATGGTGAGATACCGCAGGGACAAGGTGGGCTTTGTGTGGCAGAAAAGTGCCAAAAATCTGTTCCCATACCTGACTGTGCTGCAGAATGTCGAGGCAGTGATGATGTTTGAAAATGCAGGTAATACCGATAATTTAAAACACGGAGAAATTATAAAAAAACGCAAGGATAATAATAAAAGCTATGCCCTTAAACTGTTAAATGCAGTGGGATTACAGGAGCATAAGGATAAGCTTCCGGCTCAGCTATCGGGAGGAGAGCAGCAGCGCGCAGCGATAGCGGTGGCGCTGGCAAATAAGCCGGACATACTGCTTGCGGATGAGCCGACCGGAGCTGTGGATACAAGGACTGCTGATACAATCTATGAGCTGTTTCATAAGTTGAACAAAGAGCTTGGTATAACCATCATCATAGTCACACACGATATGGCACTTGCAGGCCGTGTAGACCGCACAGTGCTTATATCTGACGGAAAGGTAAGTACGGAGAAATTGAAGAAACACCCTGCAATGGAATATACGGTATTGGATAAGGCGCACAGGATAAAACTCACTGATGAGATGCTTGAGGCAGCGGGGATAGAGTCTAATAAGGTCAGGGTTGATGTGCAGGATGGAAAGCTTGTGATATCGCGGATTTAAGACATATTAAACGTTTAGTGTTATAGAGACACAAAATATATCATTTTCGGTTTTAACAGAGATAAAACCACTATTTCTATTTACACATTCTTTGACATTTTCAAGCCCATATCCGTGGATATCTCCGGCTTTTTTAACCGAAACCTGTGGAATAGGATTGGATATTTCATAAAGCAGCACATGATTTTTCTGGCGCAGCGTACATGAGATGGATGGTTTGTGACCTGCCGGAAAAGCATCGCAGGCTTCTATTGCGTTATCCATAGTGTTTCCGATGATTATGTACAGGTCAACAGGCGAAATGTTGAGGTCAGTATCCAGCCATAGATTAAAGTTTATGGGGATTCCCAGACTGTCTGCTTTATTAGAGCCATAGTTTAGGATACCGTCAACAATGGAATTACCGGTATCAATTATTTGGTCAAGGCTTGAAAACTTTTTCTTTAAGGCAGAGAGCTGGCTTTCGGCTTCAGGTTGTGTTTTCGTAGAAACCAGATTTTCCATTGCCAGCATGTATTTTTTTATATCATGCCAAAGGGCGCGGGATTCGTCCTGACGAGCAATGATATCCTGATAGTAAAGCTCCTGTTTGGCAAGCTGCTCCTGCATACAGAGCTGATTTTTCTGTAATTCATAAGATTTCTTTACTATTTCCGTATATCCACAAACCACTATATTGATAACAAGCATACATATGGTGGTCATCACAAAGGTGGAGTATTTACCATTGTCTATAAAGGTAGTGTACTGGGCAAACAGAATAAATATGCTTGACAGATTGCAGAGCATGAGTGGGATGGCATGCAGTAGAGCCTTTGAATCAAATCGGGCATTGGTAAATAAAATAATTATGACCAGCAAAAACAGATGAATAATCTTGCTTGTGGTATTGTAGATTAGCCGTCCTTCACTTATTCCTAAAAGTTCATTCATTGAAATTCCAAGTCTGGAAAGTACAAACGCGCCAATAACATCGGAAAACATCGACGTGACAAAAAATAATATAATAGTATAGGTGATTTGGAATATTTTGCATTTGAAGCAGAAACCGTAGCATAAAAACAAAAATAAGCTGATAATGACAAGCCGTATAAACATAGGTGTATATAGGGTTGATAACATTATGACCGCAAAGAGTGATATGCAAAATAGGATAATATATCTGCGGGGAGGGTATACAGGTCTAACCTCTTTATGAAAGAAGTAGAAAATAAGCAAGCATTCTATAATAATGGTATATACTTCAATTGGAAAATTCATTTGATGGTACCTCGTATTAAATTGTTAAAGCGCTCTTGGAAAATGGTCTGTTTTTTCCGCGAAAGTGGAATTTTGCAGCCGTCAGTCATAGTGACAGCAAGTGGTGTAAAACTGTCCACATAATTCAAATTGATGCAATAACTTCTGTGAATCTGTACAAATGAAGGATATGAAAAAACTGAAATCATATTTTCCATTGAATCCTTTATCTCCAATGTGGATGTATTTGCAAAATGAAAAATAATGTGCCGGTTCAGACTCTCAAAATATATGACATCGTTTATAGAAATCATTTTCTGAGTTGAACCACACGTTACCGCTACCTTTTGCGGAAGAATTTCGTCAAGAGCCTCCCTGACAACACTTTGAAACATTGTAATCGTTATCGGTTTGCATAGAAATCGAAAAGCAATTCCATATCCTCGGACTGCATAATGCAGTGCGTTTGTCGTAAAAACTATTACGGGACGAGGAGAATATCCTGCTAAAATAGAGCCAATTTCAAAACCATTTGGTTTATCCATTTCTATATCAAGAAAAATTAAATCATAAAATTGGGATTTAAAAGCCTCAAGCAGGGCAGAGGCAGACAGGAAAGTAGAAATATTGTATGGTAATTTGCATGATTTGCAGTAATTGTAAAGTATATCAATATCTTGTTGTTCATCATCACAAATAGCAATATTCATAAAAATAATCCCCTTATCAAAACAATTAAGCTATGAAGATTATAAATTATAAATTTTGAATTTACAAGATTAAGTTAGGTTGTGTTTTGAGAATTTAATGGCTGATGTAGGAATTATGCTTAATTATCGATAAAAAGTATGCGTGGAATATCATTTATGTGCGAATTCATGTCATTTATGCAGATTTGATTGCAAATGAATTATAGATTGTATATTATTTATTATAGAGTAAGTCAGAAAAGGAATACAGGATGATGTACAGAATTGGAATATGTGATGATGAAGAAGCATGTAGAATAAAAATATCGGAAAGTATAAGAAATATAGCTTTAAAAAATGATATAGAAGTTAAAATTATCCAGTATGAGTCAGGAATTCAGGTTATGGATTGTGAGAAACCTGATATATTGATACTAGACATAGAGATGGAACACATAGATGGTCTGAAAGTCCGTGATTTGTTGGAACAGACGGACAATGAGGTACTGATTATTTTCTGTACTAGCCATGATGAAATAATGAGTAAAGCATATGGGCAAAATGTTACAGATTTTATTAAGAAGCCTGTGAAGGATGAGGAAATGGAAAAGAAATTGCTTCATGCGATAAATATTATTAATAGAAGAGTAAAATGGATTTTTCTAAATACTATAAGTGGACTGACAAAGTTTAAAATTTCAGATATAGTGTATGGTATTGCACAGGGAAGGTACTTAAAGATATACATGCTAGATGGGAGCGAATATTTTATTACAGATAAAGGTGTATCACAGCTTTATGAAATGTTGAAGGATATGAATTTTGCCAGAATAAGCAGGAGTGTTATAATTAATTTTGAAAATGTTAATACAATTGGAGATGAGATAATTATGACAGATGGGGTGAAGCTAAAGAGTAGTAGAAGAATGAAAAAACAAATACAAGAAGATTTTTTTAATTATATGTGTAAAGTGGCAAGGGTTGAAAGAGCAGATAGATGATTTTAGAATTAATATTATTTGAATGGCTGATATGTAAGCTGGAGATTGGTGATATCAAGTTAAAAAAATATTTTGCGTTTGTGCTC
>ERZ1024411.54-NODE-54-length-13900-cov-8.906464_pt1 | contig 13900 bp, 10 predicted proteins | sample MGYA00520784_ERZ1024411 | MGnify/ENA primary metagenome ERZ1024411 (study PRJEB33242, sample SAMEA3444280) | Homo sapiens | biome: Host associated; feature: Gastrointestinal tract; material: Stool | place: Uganda | collected 2011-01-01 ...
AAGGCTAAAGATATAGCTGAGTAAGGCTAAAGATATAGCTGAGTAAGGCTAAAGATATAGCTGAGTAAGGCTAAAGAGGCTCGCAAGTCCGTTAGCGTTCCGGCGGACTTGTGAGCCTGAATATTATAATGACTTAGCCATTTTCTGTGCTTCTACCGGCTTGTTTGTTGTAATGAAATCGACATTCATTTCAATGAGTTTTCTGGTAACATCATCATCATCAGGAGTCCATCCATTCACCTTCAAACCCAGTTCGTGAGCCTCTCTGATCCATTCAGGATGCTTGAAAAGTATCTTATAGTTGTAGTCAATACCCTGATAGCCAAGCTTCTTCACCTCAGCCGGTGTAAAATTGCCGTTCACATAATAGACTATAGCGTTGGCATCCAACTGACGTACCAATGCACAGGCAGCAGAACTGAAAGAGATATATTCTACCTGCTTTGCCAACCCCATACGGTTAACCATCTCAACCGTTTTGCGGGTGAGCCTGTCTTCATCCTGCTGCAAAGGCTGTCTTTTGATTTCAAGAATCAGCTGTATAGCCGGATGCTTCTTCAGTTCGTTCAGATACTGCTCAAGAGTAGATACCTCTTCACCATTTTTAAGAAGTTGGGTCTTCAGGTCAGCATACTTAGAATCGGCAATGACCAGATTGTTGATTTTCGGGTCATGATTCACGATGATGATACTGTCTGCCGTGATATGCACATCACATTCGGAACCATACACCTTGGCATCTGCTGCCTTGCGCAAAGACGCAATTGAGTTTTGGGCAGAACCCTCTGTATCCCAATATCCGCGATGAGCCACAATACGGGTCTGTACTTTCGGATTCGTAATCATGACAGTCTGTTCAAATTTCTCACCAAAACGGTTGGTGAATACAACTGTAATGCTCTTGGCACCAGAAGAAGGCAAGGCTCTGAACAGATGGCCGGTAACAGTAAGACCCGGTTGGTGTTTCTTGCTAAGGGCATAAACTTCATCAACATCAGTAAACTTCTCCATCATGCCCATAGGTTTACCATCCTGCAGCCATTCCACCTTGCAGGCAGGATCCCAATCCCAGACATTTGCCACTACATATTGCGGCTGACTCAACATTTCTCCTTTACCATAAACACGCATCTGATAATCCATGCCATGACCAGTAGACTTATAGTGCCATTTCAGTTGGGTTCCGTCCACATCCATCACAAGATAACCATTAGGCGCACCACAACGGTTAACCTGACTCTTCCACCAGGCACCACAGGCAGCACCAATATTGTGTTCCATCAGCTGGGCATCAACGGCATTGTTCTGGAAATAGTGAGTATGACCGGTCAATACATGCACCTGATAATCCTTCAAGACATCAGCCAAGTCTGCTGCATTACGAACATTCCCCTCGTTCTCTATGCTGTTCCATACGGCAGCATGCATATTGAGGATAACCAGGGAGCCCTTAGGAATAAAACTCAGATCACGCTTCAACCACTCCAGATCAGCATCTGTGATAGCCTCGATATACTTCTTGTGGCCCACGTAATTGATATTCTTCAAAGTAACAACGTGAACCTTACCGATGTTATAAGAATAATTGGTTGGTCCGAAGAAACGATGGTAATATTGCTCACCATATACAGGAGTGCCGAGAGCCATATTATGCAAATCCTGATAACGCTTGTCGAAATCATGATTGCCGATACACTGGAAAGTTGTCATCCTGATGCCATCAAACGAAGCGGCATATTCACCATAAAGGTTCATGCTGTCGAAGACCAGGTCGCCCAAGGTATTTGCCACCACCTCACGCTGACGGCTCAAAGTATCAACATAAGCCTTCAAATCGCGGATAGATTCCTGCTTCCAACGGTTCATATCATGTTCATTCTTGATCTGAGGGTCGGAGATGGCAATATAATAGAACTTATCAGATGGCTTTTTCCTTTTTTCCAAAACGAAATCATGCCGGCTGTCATCTTTTACAAGCTGGTCAACACGAACATAAAAGTCCTTTGCAAGACTCTTCCGGCAGGGAAGAACATAAGCCGCAGGAGTAGAAATGCTGACGAACTTGCAGACATTGGTATCAGTTGGCAAGGACCATTCTCCCTGAGAATTGGTCTGCACAAAACTCCTGCCGTTATTTACTACAACACCGGCAATACCCTTACCTTTACTGTCTTTTACCTTGCCGGAGAAAACAAAAGAAGAAGAAGTCTGTTGGGCAGCAATGCCCAATGGCAATGCCCCAACAAACGCTAACAATATAATTTTATTCAGTATCTTATTCATCTCACTCAAACTAAACATTTATCAATCTAATCTGGTCAAAGAAAGCCAAAGCCTCTTCAGCAGTCCTGGTATCACCGGCAGCCTGTTCCAATGCAGCCGTATCATTCTCCAGACAGATAATGTTAGCACAATCCAGAACATGAGTCATGATACGGGTTGCCTCCTCTCGGGTCATGTGATGCGACTTAAAGCTCTTCTTTACATATCTGTTCACACGCTCAACCGCCTTGAATACGGCAGGTTTTCTAAACTCAGTGCCCGAAGCACTCAATCCCACTTCCACATCATAGGTATGGGTATAGTTGCAGAGGAATGTATTCCATTTTCTGGTAATCTCGCCCCCCAGGAAATGCTCTTCTTCAAAAGCAGGCTTGACATCAGGAATCTCCCCGCCATATACTTCGAGCGTAAACTCTTTCTTTTCCTGTGCATCCATCTGAGCAGCAACAGCCATCAGCAGTACTGCCATCAAAAACAATCTTACTTTCATCTTTTTTAATCCTTTCATTACCTTAAATTCAACATATTATAATTCCGGCCTCTTCTGCCAGATCAGTTTCGTATCGAAATCATCACCTCCCATAGACTGGACAGCCTCGAGATAATGATTACGGTTCATACGCTGCAGGATGGCAGGATACTTGAAGCGGTAAGGCATGTGCAATGATGCATCTACACCCGGACCCTTCGGTACATCAGGATAACCCGTACGGTTATACTCGAACCATTGCTGGAAATCAATGAAGAAGAGCGCATAAAACTTCTGTTCCATGATACGGCGCAAAGTTCCGTCATATGCTGCCTTCTCATTCTCAAAATATCCCTCAGGAACTTCTACACCCCATTGCGTAATCGCAGCAGTAACAGCCTTCTCATAGAGCTGCTTGGCATCATCGGAGATAAGACCACGCTGTGCCAGCTCTGCCTTGATAAAGAGCACCTCGGCATAGGTGAGACACTGGATATCCTGTGGTGCTGTGGCAAGATTAGCCGCATTAGGAGAAGAGGCGGTGAATGTAGGCTCCACATCATAACCACTAGGCAAGCCTATATAGGATTTCTCGTTTTTGCCGGTTTCAGGATTCTTGTTGGTTGCCTGTTTTGCAAAGACAGCCAGACGAGGATCTTTCCATGCCAAAAGGCGATTGATGAAGAACTCAGAAAGAGATTTATAGGATGACAGATCAGAAGGACGGGTCATTGGTGCTTCATCAGGAGCAATACCGGAGATATGTACCTTGGCATTGTCTTCATTCGATTCAAAAACCGGATAAGTAGCAGGATCTGCCATCATCTTCTTCAACTCAGTCTTTGCCAGATTACCCAATTCCTCAGAGTCGATGACACGCAGCAAGGCACGCAAGCGCAAAGAGTTGGTAAACTTCTTCCACTTCAGGATGCCCTCCAAATCAGAACCGCTGGTGCAATACATCTTGTCACCATTGGTGTTGAACTGCAATCCCTTCTTGAGATTATACCTGCTGTTTGCCACATCCAGGCTATCAATGATAAACCTGTAGACATCTGCCTGAGACTCAAACTTAGGATAATAGAGCTGTTCCTCACCCCGGCAAGACTCCTGTACGGGTACATCGCCGAAAGCATCGGTCGTATTCTCGAATATCCAGCATCTGAGTGTCAACGCTATCGCCTGATAGTTCGGATCACCCACCTTTACGGCTTCGTCATAGATGGCCTTGGCATTGGTATTCCACTTGTAATAATTGGTCCAGACGCCATCACCGGCGGTATCACTGATATTGAACCAACCCACACCGCTGGTAGAATTGGTTGTTACCAGACACTGCATCAGCTGGAAAGTCCAGCTGTTATACCGAGACCATGTATAGGTACCCATGCCATAAATGAGAGGATCCATAAAACTACCGGCATTGGCAGAGTTCATGCGGGTAGGATCCACATTGGTATCGTCCATTGATTCACATGCCGTAGTCATCAGCATAGCAGGCACGGCCATCAGCATCATTATATTTCTGAAAAACTTTTTCATCGATTCTTTCTTTATTTTGTTCATTACATCTTATTCTCAATTAGAAATCTACCTTGAGATTTACACCCCAAGAACGGCTTGTAGGAAGCGTACCGACCTCAACACCAGGCACAAAAGTATTACCATCAAGAGATGTTGTCTCTGGGTCAAACATCGGATAACTGGTGATGCAAAGCAGATTGCGGCCATACACACCTACCGAAGCATTGGAGATGAAAGTATTCTTCAGCCATTTTTTAGGCAACTGATAGTCGAGACGGACCTCACGGAGCTTGAGATAAGTAGTGCTGAAAGTATTGGTTTCTACATTTCCGATGCGGTAATACTCCTTATAATATGACTCCAGAGTGACGAGTTTTTGGTTCGGACTATAAGTTCCATCACCGTTATCAACCACACCCGGTGCTATGCAGTATACTCCAGCAATAGGGGTAATCTTCTGCTGTTCAAAGAGTTTCAGTACATCAGGATCTGTAATATCCAGATAGAGACTGGTTCCAGGCTTCCTACCATTCAGGGTTTCTGCCAGGTGTCCCTGTTCGCACATCTTGTGATGAGACTGCGAATAGGTCTTGCCGCCAACCTTACCATCCCATTGCATGGAGAAGGACAAGTTCTTGAATCGTAGAGAAGTATTGAAAGCTCCCTCCCAGTCAGGCAAAGCACATGCCACATATTCAATCTCTGAAGGACGGGCAGGCAAACCGGCAGCAGTAATAATCACCTCGCCCTGGGCATTACGCTTGAGCTTATAGCCCCAGATATCGCCGGTGGTTCCACCTTTGGTACCGATAATGCTTACATTGCCACTGACATAAGAACCGAGAATCTGGCGCTCATCAGCAAATTCAGAAAGCGATTCTATCTTATTTTTATTGGTTGACCAGGTAGCGGTCATATCCCACTGCCAGTCTTTCGTCTTGACAGGAGTACCACGGAGTACAATCTCCACACCTCTGTTGCTCACACATCCTGAGTTGATGGTACCCTTAGTATAACCCGTAGTAGGATCAAAAGGAGCATTGAGAATCTGATTCTTGGTGCGGTTATAATAATAGGTAACGTCTAATCCCAAACGGCTGCCAAAAGCCTTGAAATCCAATCCACCTTCCCAGTTGGTTGACATCTCCGGCTTGAAATCAGCATTATAAAGCGTGCCTGGCTTAACCAACGATCCTGAGAAATCACTTGTTGTATAGTAAGGTGAAGTCTTGTAAGGCTGTGTATCATTACCAACCTGTGCCCAGGAAGCACGTACTTTCAAGAGATTCATCCACTTCGGCATCTTCATCATGCTGTTCAGTACAGCACTCAAGCCCACAGAAGGATAGAAGAAAGAACGGTTCTTGCGAGGCAAGGTGGATGACCAGTCATTGCGTCCTGTTATGTCAAGGAACAACATCTCCTGATAAGCAAGGTTGGCCATGAAATAAAGTGAGTTGACACGCTTCTTGCGAATGGTAGTTGTTACCAATGGATTTGATACTCCATTAGCCAGACTATACACACCAGGCGTATTCAAGCCCGTAACGGAAGCCGACAGCAAATCATAATATGACTGCATCATGTTTCCACCGACAGAGGCATTGACATTGAGACCATTCTCAAAACTGTTGTGATAAGACAGCAACATATCAGAGTTTACCTCGTAGTCAAAGATGTTCTGCTTCTTGAAGAAACCTGTAGGGAAAGCCTTGTCATCCCAAGGTCTGTGCTGTTCCTGCTGCTGGGCTGTAGCCTGAAGACCGGAGCGTAACTGCAAATCCAGGAAACGGTTGATGGTAAAATTAGCTGAGATGTTACCATTGAAACTGTGTTTCTTTGCAGGGTTGGTTGCCTCGTAAAGCAAAACGTATGGATTTGGCAGATAACTTGAGAATGGACGTATCTGCTTGATATTCTCCTTACCCTTATACCACATTGGCTTAAACCAGTCGAGGTTGAAGTTAGGATTCATGAATATCAGGAAATAGCTCAAAGAGTTGGAATTGTAAGTAAGCTGAGGAGTATTCTCCACATCTCTGTAAGTATAACTCATGCGGGCATTGATCTTCACACGCTTGGAAATCTGCTGTGAACCGGCGAAAGCTGCAGTGAGACGCTGGTATCCCGAATTTGGCAATATCCACTCACTCTTACTGTGAGTAAGAGAGATACGCATGTTTCCTGTACTGCTGTTACCCGTAAGAGCCAGAGAGTTTGTCATCGTATGACCAGTCTGGAACAATCCTGAGTGGTTGTCTTTGTAGGCTCTCCAAGGAGTAGCCACATCAGCACGGCCTTCTTTTTCAGGATCATACTGATAGAACATCTGACCGTCAAACTTAGCTCCGAAAGCCGAACTGGTGCCACTGGTGCCAGCCAAACCATCATCACTGGCACCATAGGAATAATAAGGCTGACCTTCCCACTGAGTACCTTTAGAACCGATGTTCTTGGCTACACCCTGTCCGAATTCATACTGGTAATCAGGAAAGTGGGCTGCCTGCTCCCAGGAATTATTAAAGTTATAGCTGATACCTAATCCCTTCTTGGCTTTCTTTCCAGACTTGGTAGTAACCATGATTACACCATTGGCAGCTCTGGAACCATAAAGGGCAGAAGCGGATGCACCTTTCAAAACCTGAATACTCTCAATGTCATCCGGATTTAAATCAGAAAAACCATTACCGAAGTCAATAGAACCTTCAGAGTTGCCACCAGCACCATAAGAACCACCGGGATTATTCATAGGACTGGAAAGTGGCACACCATCAACTACGATAAGGGCTCCGTTTCCATCCATATTCATAGATACGTTACCACGGAGATTAATCTGGGTTGATGAAAGGGGACCACCTGCTGAAATGACATTCAATCCGGCTACCTGACCCTGCAAAGCCTGTGACCAGTTGGTTGGCATGGTTGCAGTAATATCAGAACCTGATACGGTTTGCGTAGCATAGCCGAGACTCTTTTCCTCTCTCTTGATACCCAAGGCTGTAACAACTACGTTATTCAGTTCTATCGGATCGTCACTAAACTTCGACTTCTGTATCTTTTTCCCTTTTACAGAACTTTTCTTTTCAGCAGTCTTGCTACCATCCTGTGCAGACTGGGCAAACATGCTTCCAGCCACACAACATAATGTCATCGCAAAGAAGCATTTCTTCATACGTTGCTTTCTCATTTTCTACCTTATTATTATATAGAATTCATAATTAGTAATCTCGGGTGCAAAGGTAGAACAGAAAGATTACGTCTCAGATACAGCGGCTATACAATTCATTTACTTTCCTGTTTCTAAAGAATTACAGTTTGCAGTATGGAAGCATACGTTGTTGCGCTCAACGAGAGCTGCCTCAAAAAAAACATAGGAAAACGTAAGGTAAATGAAATCTTTTTTGTACTTTTGCAGCCGGAATAAATAATCATAGTAAGAGAGAATTAATCAATGGAACAAAACAACAAGATCCAAAAGAATCAAACTGCAGAGACTCAGGCACCCTGCCCATCCCAGCAGCACAAACCACACCCACTCGTATCAGTACTCCCACTGGCTGTACTTATCGCTCTTATCGTCCTGGTAGTCAAACTCTTCCCTGATGATGCCCTGGCTGGTGCATCACAGGTAGCCCTCATGATAGCTACAGCCGTATGCGTAGCACTCAGTATGACCATCTACAGGATGAAATGGAATATCTTTGAGGAGATGATCAAAAAGACCGTGGGCGATGCAGGAGTCTCTATCCTTATCCTGTTGCTCATCGGTATGATGTCAGCCACCTGGATGATCAGTGGCGTGGTTCCCACATTAATATATTATGGTGTACAGATTATGTCGCCCACCTTTTTCCTTCCCTGCGCATGCATCATCTCTAGCATCATTTCTGTGATGACAGGAACCTCATGGACCACCATTGCCACCATCGGTATTGCCCTGATGGGAATCGGTGATGCCCTGGGTATACCAGCACCCTACACGGCAGGAGCGATTATCTCCGGTGCCTATTTCGGAGATAAGCTCTCGCCAATGAGCGATACTACCGTGCTGGCTTCAAGTATTGCCGGAGCTGACCTCTTCTCACATATCCGCTACATGCTCTATACCACGATACCGAGCATCCTGCTCTCACTGGTACTCTACCTCATCATCGGACTCTGCTATGATTCCAAGCCAGTGGATGTCAGTCAGTATCTTACCGGTTTGAGTCATGGTTTCAACATCTCCCTGCTCACGATGCTGGTTCCCGCATTTACCGGATGGCTCATCTACCGCAAGACTCCATCTCTCATCACGCTTCTGCTTTCAGCCCTTTCAGCATGCATCTGTGCTCTCATCCTCCAGCCGGAAGTGCTCGTAAAGATAGCAGGCGAAACCGGCATTACCGCCAAGAGTCTCTTTGAAGGAATCATGACCACCTGCTATACCCATACACAGGTAGATTGCGGCATGGATAGCATTAATGATCTCGTGGCCACCCGGGGAATGGCGGGCATGCTCAATACTATCTGGCTCATCCTCTGTGCCATGTGTTTCGGATCGTGCATGGTAGCCAGCGGAATGCTCCACGCCATCACCCATATCCTGCTGAAAAGCATCCATAGCACCGTATCACTCGTATGCAGTACGGTGACATCCGGTGTTCTGCTCAATCTCGTAATGGGTGACCAGTTCCTGAGTATCATCATGAACGCTTCTATCTATAAGGATGAATATGCCGAACGAGGCTACCGTCCGGAACTCTTGAGCCGAAGTACGGAGGATAGTGCTACCGTTACGAGTGTACTGGTTCCGTGGACGGCCTGCGGAATGACGCAAAGTACGGTTCTAGGCATTCCGACACTCGTTTATCTTCCTTTCTGCTTCTTCAATATCATCAGTCCGCTGATGAGCTGCCTGGTTGCCATTCTTGGGTTCGTACCTAAACCACAGCCAAAAGAGGAGCAAACATGTGTAACGGAAGATAACAACGATTCTATCGGGTAAAGGGTGCCAATGTTTCAAACAAATCAGTCAAGTCATACTCTTTGTCTGGAGATGTATCGCTTTCCATGTCATCTGTGGAGATAGAGTCTTTCTGATGTTCCTCTATCTCCTCCGGAAACAAATTGAGTTCTACATATTTTGCTTGATTTACTTTTGATTCTTTTTTCATTTCTATTTCATGTTTTCACCAGTTACTTCACCGCTTTTCTTCTGCGTATTCGGCAAGAATCCTGCTATGATGCCAAGCAATGGCAGGAAGGCACTCACCTGGAAGATAAACTCGATGCTCGTCTTGTCTGCTAACCAGCCGAAGAAAGCAGACCCCAAACCTCCCAAACCAAACATCAGTCCGAAGAAAATGCCGGCTATCAGTCCTACTTTATCTGGCATCAGGTCGGTGGCATATACCACGATGGAAGAGAAAGCCGAGGCAATGATCAATCCTGACAGGAAGGTAAAGATGATGGTCCACGTGAAGTTGACGAAAGGCATGGCGATGGCGAAAGGTGCTGCTCCCAGGATGGAAAACCAGATGACATACTTTCTGCCGAACTTGTCACCCAGCATTCCTCCTGCCACAGTTCCTATGGCAAAGGCTGCAAGGAATACAAAGAGACACAACTGCGAAGTCTGTACCGAAACTCCGAACTTATCCATCAGGAAGAAGGTGAAGTAGCTCGTGATGCACGCCGTATAGAAATACTTGGAGAACACGAGCATGATGAGGATGAACAGTGCCCAATACTTCACCCTTTTAGAGATATGGGTATTGAGAAGCGGTTGTTTCTGCGGATGGTTCACCACGTAAGCCAGTCGTGCTTTGTACCAGACTCCCAATCTTACCATGATGATGGCAGCAAGCAGGGCTGCGAGGGCAAACCAGGAGATGGCATGCTGTCCGAAAGGAAGAATGATGATGGCAGCCAGCAACGGACCTACTGCTGATCCGCCATTGCCGCCCACCTGAAAGATGGATTGTGCCAGACTCTTCTTGCCTCCCGATGCCATCTGGGCCACTCTTGAAGCTGTGGGATGAAACACGGATGAGCCCAGACCTACGACGCTCACAGCCAGGAGAATCAGAAAATAATTCTCGGCAAAAGCCAGCAGGAGCAAGCCCACCAAGGTGAAGCACATGCCGAGGGAAAGAGCATAGGGACGGGGATGCTTGTCAGCATAAAGCCCCGTAAAAGGTTGCAGGATGGAAGACGTCATCTGGAAGACCAGCGTGATGATACCTATCTGTGCAAACGAGAAGTCGAACTTATCCTTCACAATCGGATAGATGGAAGGGATAATCGACTGAATCATATCATTCAGGAAATGGGAAATACTACAGATGATGAGCATGGAATATACCGTACCCTCTACCATCGTAGGATTTCCCTTGATTTTACTACCTATTGACTTGATGTTCATTGTATTAATTTAAATTATTCTTTTTCATACAGTTCTATCGGCAAACCATCTGGGTCGCTGAAGAACACAAATCATTTCATTACTTCTTGAATTTTCATGCCAAGTAGTGTATTATATTGTACTTTTCGTGCAAAGGTAACAAGAATTTCTAGATTACGCAAGAAAAGGTATAACATAATGTTCTTTTTATAAAAAATTATTATTTCATGGAATTTTTCTTGGTTATTTGCCATTGCTAACCATTTTTTTTCTTAACTTTGCATTCACAATATTGAAGTTCAAAAACTAAAGGATTGATTATTATGCAGATATTATTGGCAAATGCCAAAATCATGTTTGATAAGGCAGACAGAAAGCCTATCTCCGTACCACTCTTCCAATCAGTTGCCAATATCTTGGCCGAAGAAATGGCAAGGATGGATGTAGATGAATTGGCTAGTCAGCTGGATTGCAGTAGCAAGATTGCAACTGAAAACTGGAAGCGATATCATAATTTTATGGCTGCAGAGAAGATGCCTGCTATCCTGGCTTACAATGGTCAGGCATACAAGCATCTGCGTGCCAGCTCTTTGGGCGAGGAGTCGTTAGAGTATGCCCAGAAACATCTCTGGATTACCTGTTTCCTCTATGGCTTACTTCGACCGATGGATGGCATCGTACCTTATCGCATGGAGCATTGCGTATCGCTTGAAGCCACAAACGATAAGCCAGTCAATCAGTTCTGGAAAGACAAACTGACCGATGTTCTCATCGATAGTGTGAAAGCAGACGATGGCATACTCATCCATCTCTCTACAGAGGAATATGAACATCTGTTTGACTGGAAGAGAGTATGTAAGGAACTAAAGGTCATTCAGCCACTCTTTTATGTCCGTCAGAAAGACGGCAGATTGAAGATGCAGGCTGTCTGGGCAAAGTCGTGCCGTGGAGCCATGGTGAGATTCATCATGAACAACCAAGTTGCTACTCCTGAAGAATTGGCAGCCTTCAGTTACGAAGGTTTTGAATATGCACCAGAATTAGGAGAAGCAGCTTTTCCTCACTTTATTCGTTGAAATAGAAAAAATAGTAATTTTCTATTTTCTAAGGGTGATTATGGTAAATAGGCGGTACGTATATATAAATATTTGTACTTCGGAAATATGCGGGTGTCAAATATTGTTTCTTAATTATCGCAATTTCCGTATTTTCAATCTAGAAGGTCATGATGATAAAATCTTTTGGTTTAATAGCGTATTACTTGCTCTCTGCAAGACGAATCACCTATAGTTGTACGACCGTAAGGCTACAGTTGTACGACTATATAGGCTATAGTTGTACAACTCTGGAGTTATAGTCGTACAACTATAGGGGTTATAGTTGTACGACTACAGAATTCCGGATTTCCGAAGAAATTAGGGAGATTTATAACACGTTGAATATCTGACGATTACGAATTTCGCCATATTTCCAATATTCTTCAAGAAATATTTTCCGAGCGGAAATTCGTGATTTTCAGAGGATTTAAATCATGATTTTGTAAAAAAAATAAACCTGGTCAACTGACGGAACATGACATCTGTATAATGACCACTTATACCTGAAATAGGGCTATTTTTGATTAATTAATAGTTATTTTACTCACATTTTAGCAAATATCATTACCTTTGCAATTAGTTTAAATTAAAACACGTAATATTAAGAATATGATTTCATTTGAAAGTGATTACAACAATGGTATGCTGCCAGAGATTCTAGAAGCTCTTGGCAAGACAAACGGTGATAAAACATCTGGTTATGGTTTTGATCCATACTCAGAATCTGCAAAAGAGAAAATCCGCAAGGCTGTGGACAATGAGAATGCAGAAGTGTTCTTCCTGATAGGCGGTACGCAGACCAACACCACGGTCATTGATTCCGTCCTCCTGGGATGCGAAGGAGTAATCTGTGTGGAAACCGGTCATATCGAGGTACATGAATCAGGAGCTGTAGAAGCTTTCGGGCATAAGGTCATTACCCTGCCAGGAAAAAACAGCAAGCTGACAACCGGCACCCTGTCAGCCTATATGGATACCTTCCTAGCCGACGAATCGCATCCTCACATGGTACAGCCAGGCATGGTTTATATCTCGATGCCAACAGAATTTGGAATGGTCTACACTAGAGATGAACTGGCTGCGCTGTATGCAACCTGCCAGAAATATGACCTCCGTCTCTTCATCGATGGTGCACGACTGGGATACGGTCTGGTTTCAGCGGCATGCGACTATGACTTGCCATTCCTTGCAAAGCATTGTGATGTATTCTATATCGGCGGAACCAAGGTGGGTGCCATGATGGGAGAAGCTGTGGTATTCTCGGGCATGAAGGCACCGAAATACTTCTTCACCAACGTGAAACGTCATGGAGCCTTGCTTGCCAAGGGCAGAATGCTCGGTATCCAGTTTGACACGCTGTTTACGGATGAGCTCTATTTCAAGATATCGCGCCATGCCATCGCTATGGCTACCCGCATCCGCAGCATCTTCGAAAAGCATGGCATCGCCATTGCCTACGATTCTCCAACCAATCAGCAGTTTGTAGTACTCTCACCTGCCCTCTACGAAGCCCTTTCCCAAAAAGTAGCATTCGAGATATGGGAAAGAAAGAGCGAACATGAAATCATCTGCCGATTCGTGACAAGCTGGGCAACAAAGGAGGAAGAACTCGACGAGCTAGACCGTATACTTCAAGCTTACGCCTAAGAAGGCTAAGGATGGTTCTCCTCCAGAATCATCCTTAGCAATTCTTCATTTGCCTCGTTGTTAATCTCTGCATCCTCCAACTCAGAGAAATAGTCAAGCGTAGCTGAACATTCGCCTGTAATATCTATCCCTATCACTTTCTCATGGGCATAGATGATGCGAAGCACGGCTTGGAGCTGCATAAGTGTCATATCTCCATTGCTCCAGTCGGTGATGGCATCCTGCTTTCTCAATACATCCTTATCGATGGATATGTAAACCGGCTCATGTATAAGTTTACCAGCCTTCGACGGCCAAGCCTGGTGATGGTCTATCTCTGCCTGACTGTAGAACAACACCCTCTCTCTTAAGTGAACAGGCACCTGGGCTATCAACTCGTCCGATGCCCCCACAATGATAATGTGTTTGACAAACGGGTTCTTCTCCAATACATCTCTCACCCAACCGAGATCGGAAGAGCACACGTCTGAACTCCAGTCACGGCTACATCTCGTA
>ERZ1024411.57-NODE-57-length-13600-cov-9.152972_pt1 | contig 13600 bp, 14 predicted proteins | sample MGYA00520784_ERZ1024411 | MGnify/ENA primary metagenome ERZ1024411 (study PRJEB33242, sample SAMEA3444280) | Homo sapiens | biome: Host associated; feature: Gastrointestinal tract; material: Stool | place: Uganda | collected 2011-01-01 ...
CGACCACCGAGATCTACACTCTTTCCCTACACGACGCTCTTCCGATCTGTTCTCAGGTTAGATATCCACAGGATTTTATTGGTCAAAATGACCATGCATAAAATCAGCCGGTTTGCAAAAAAACTGATTTATTTTTATAATAACAGTAGAAATAAACAGGTGGTAAATCATGTCAAACAGCAGCAACCGGCAAAGTGATATCAACACTTTTCTGACAATCATTGAACAACAGAATAATACGATTGCGCTCCTCACAAAAAGCGGCGAGGACATGCAGAATACCATCCGGGATCTGCGCCAGACCATTGCAAATCTGGAAGAAACCATTGCCGAGTTAAACCGGAGATTCTTTGGTATTTCAAGCGAGCATTCCAAAAATATCTCTTTGCCAGCAGACGAGGAGTCTGATATGGCTGAAGATATATCAGAGGATGATGCAAAGGAGCCGCCGGTCAAAACCAAAAAGAGTTCAAAACCTCGCAAGCCAAAGGCTTCCCGAGAAGAACTTTATGCTTCACTTCCAGTCTGTGATGTCAAATGTCCACTGCCGGATGATCAGAAGTTTTGTCCGGACTGTGGTACCCCGCTGGAACCTATGGGATACACATTTGTCAGGGAGAAATTAAGAGTAATCCCTGCAAAACTGTTCCGGGTCCGTTACCTTCAGCAGAAGATGCGCTGTCCCGGCTGTCATGAAGAAGATGAAACAACGATTGTTGCAGCACCTGCTCCAGCGTCTCTGTTTCCACACAGTCCGGCATCACCATCCCTTGTAGCAATGATTATGTACCGGAAAGCGGGACTTTATCTTCCGTTTTATCGGTAGGAGATGGATTTTGGCATGAGTGGTGTTCCCATTCCCCGTGAAACACAGGCTCGCTGGTTTATCAAAGGAGCTCTTGAATATCTGGAGCCGATTTACAGCCGGCTGCATGAGGAACTCTTAAGAAGAGACCTTATTCACGCAGACGAGGTTCCATGTCAGGTATTGCATGAGGATGGCCGAAAGGCAACTCAGAAATCCTACATGTGGATTTATCAAAGTGGAAGCGATGGGTAAACGATGTATAATCGCACGGTTTGTCGCCACCAACTTTTCATGAGATAATCACTTCGGGAGTGAGTATCTCTCTGGATCAGCTGTATTTGTAGTTGAGGGCTAAAAGGGGCAGGCACCAGAAATTTGAAACCTGCGAGAGTGATGGAGCGAACGGAATGGTTCTTGATCCAAACAGCTATGTGTCTGTGAATTTTTGGGAATTTCCGGCGAAAAAGGCTGTGCGCCAGCATATTTAAGTGTTCTGGAGCAGGGCTTTGTGGAGTTTTTCAAGGATGCGATTCCTGCTAATCCGCTGAAGGCAGAGTATCTGCTGCCGTTTCAGATCGATGGATTATTGAGGGAAGGAAAATGTAGCGTAAAGGTGCTGGAGACGAGAGATACATGGTTTGGTGTCACCTATAAAGAGAATAAGGCGGCAGTAGTGGAGAGCTTCAAGAAACTGATTCGTGACGGCGTGTATGCGGAGGAGCTGTATTCGGATTTGTAAATAAAAATGGTATAGGTAAATGGGAGGAAAATTATGCAGAAGATAAATGAAAAAGTTGAATACGGTTGGCTTCAAATTTCGGATTTGCATATTTTTGATAACACAGAATGGAAAGTAATGGAAGATGCTTATAACAATTTAGAGTATAAAAAATATGTCAAATTTATATTAGTAACGGGGGATTTACACAATTTTAAAGAGGACTATGAAAAGGCAAAAATATTTTTGGAAAAATTGCTGGTATTTTTTAATTTGACAAAAAAAGATATTTTTATTATTCCAGGAAATCACGATGCTGGTGGATGTGATGGGAAAGATGCTTTTACTTATTACATTGAAAACGAAGTAGATAAGAATCAGGATTGTTATCGGGATTACTTTGTAAAGGGTAAATTGGTGGATTGCTTTTCAGAATATAATGCGTTTATTAAAGATTTCTACGGGGAAACAGCAGATACCTTTTATCGAAATCCAGAGCAGGTATGCGTTAAAACATGGGGGAATCGCCTGAATATAATTCATTTGAATACAGCAATCAATTGTAATGGAGATAATACGTTAAAACAGATTGTTGATATATATAATCTCAGTAATTTAGGAAGTGAATTAAAGAATAGTCCTTCTATTATTGTTGCACATCATCCAGTGGAAATGATCCACCAGTCTCACGAAAGCTATTTAAAACGGTTTATGACGGATTGGAATGTTAGTGCATATTTGTGTGGAGATTTGCATAGAAAGAATAAAAGAAGCGTCGAACTGTTTTCTGGAAGGATAGTTCCGGAGTTTGTATGTGGAAAAGCGGCACCAGAAATAAAGGATACTTATTCGGATTTAGGCTGTGTGATGTACTTGAAAAGCAGTGATAAAAATGTGGTTGAGGTGCTTCCGTATAAATGGGATTCAGACAATAAGCGTTTTCACTATTACGATGGATTTGAAACAGATAATGGCATATATTATTTTGAATTAATTCAGCCACAAGTGCCTTATAGTGTGGAAAAGAAAAAGGAGGTACAGGGTATTAAGGGAGAGTCTATTTGGCTGCCGGACGCTGAAACTGCAACTGGTACACAAGCACGATTTGATACGTTTACATCGACTAAAATGATAGATGAGTTTCTAAAAACAGATTCTAATATTTGGGGTGTTTGTGCAGTAAAAGGAGCAGGAAAAACGTTTGTGTTACAGATTAAACGTGCACAGATGAGTAATAAAAAGATTTGTCTTCCTTTGGGAGTTAAACCTTCAGCGAGTAATAACTGGGCTACAGATACAGTCACATTTCAAACGATTGAGTCATTATCTGGATTTAAAACATTTAATAATGTGATTGTTTTCTGGAAGTATTCTATCATTGTCTATGTAATTAATCAGCTCATCAATCATTTGAAGGATGAAGAAGGTGAGATAGACGAGATCAACGAATTAAAGAGAATGATTGAATCGTGGTATAGAGATTCTAAAATATGTGAAGATACGTATCTGCGCTGTACAGATGAAAACTTTTGCGATTTAAAGGTAATTGTAAAAAATATTATTTCAGATACGAGTTGGGTAAAATTGGCGGGAACCGAGTTTGATGTTTTATGTTTGATTAGACAGAAAATTGTCAAGATATTAAATAAAACAAGAAGACAGTCAATTTTAATGTTTATTGATAAAGTGGATCAGAGTATTCAGGAAGTAAATGCGGAACCTCCGGTTGAATGTGCAATATGTGAAAAGCGTAATCAGATTACGACTTGCTCGAATCCGAATAAATCACAGAAATATTGCTGGGATAATGGAACTGTATGTAAGTTTAACTGTTGTTATGGGTGTGAAACATATACTGTACCTGCAAATATTAGCTTACGTATTTATTCAAAAGATAATGATAAATATCGGCATGTTAATATCTGGCAGTATCTTCAATTGGGACTGCTAGTTGCGGCATCGCAAATAAAAACAGATTTTCAAAGTACAATAGAAGTGAACTATACGATTCGAAAAGAAGCATTTGCGTGTGAAGAAAATTTGCTTGGACAAAACAGCAAGAAAACATTGAACAATTATGATGAATTGTATTATTCAAAGGAAGAGCAGAGAAAAATTTTTTATGAGTGCATTGGAAACCAGGATCCAGATTATTTATTTGAACCGTCATTGGCGAAGGTGGATGGCAGGGAAGAAGAAGCATTTGTGGGCGTTAAAACCCTGTGTCATCCGTATAATCTGGCACTTAGCGAATCTGTATTTGACAGTATTTTCCGTCATTCTTTTGACAGAGCTCGTGACATTCAGGAGTATGGAAGAGTATTAACAGAACATATGCCTGAGATAAAAAAAATAGCTACAGTTCTTGGCCGAGGGGAAAAGGTTAAGGAGTTGATTGAGGAGACTGCAGCCGAACTTGCATTTAATAATGACCCTTCTCTTGCATCTGGAAATGTTTGTTATTATTACGAGAAGATTAGTATGTTACCGAACTTCTGGGCACAGACTAATAATTTCAAACGGTTGCTGAATTTGTTTGATAGAAACTTGATGTTTATACGAGATGTTCACGATGTATGCAAAAAATTCAATGATTTATCCAGATGTAAAGGAAATTGCAAGAAGTGTGATGCGATTCATCATCCGTTTTCAATGTTGTACAAGCTGGGAATGTTAGGAATAATACCAACGTCATTAAACAGAGAAGGGTATGTTACACAGGAATTTTTAGACTCTACAAAAGTAACTTATATTACAGGAAATGATTTGTTAAATGTAAATAATGATTGCATTTATGTTCTTCATCCTGCCCTGACAAAAAGTATAGATAAGTTGCAGCGAAAGAAGATTAAGCATTTTAACCTGTTTGTTCTGGGTAAGGGAATGAGTGTACCGCAGGATAAGTTAATGCAATTAGTCGCAGATTATAGAAATAATATGATTAAAAAGAGAGATTTTGACAGTAAATATTATTCGAATCAAATGAAGAAGGACTAAGTGGGGTTACTGTTAGATGGTAACTTGTGGGAGGTTTAACGTAGAAAGGGTCAGGCACCAATGTGGTCAAAATAGTGTCAACTTAAGTAAAAATAAGGCATAATCATGGCGCACATAATTTGATATTTAACAGGGAAATTTATCAGAAACTATATCGAAATTTTTATTTGAAAAAAAGCGTACTTTTCCAGAGACTTTTAATTAAATTGGTCTCTGCTCATCGAAGCTCTTCGTAAAATAGCATCGCGTGGTAACGATGCCGAGGTAAGAACTACAAAAAATAGTGACTTTAAAGTTATCGAAGTAAAAAAGAATATTGTCGTCGGATAAATGGGCATATGGTAAGAGCCAATGGGAGCTGAAGAATTAAGTTATTATGCTTAGTTATTTGGCTCCCATTTTTGTGGAGTATATTTGTACAGGATAAGTGTTCTGGAATAATAGATGATAGCCTGGAACTTCCAGAAAATTGTGGGAACCTGCCAATTTAGGGTTCCCTGGTTCGGATACCCGTGTGGTTATTCCTCGCTTACGAAAATACTGTGGCAAAGTGGGAAGATGGCATTTATCTTTTCTGTAACCATTGAGATGCTGCAATTATTGCTTCGTTTGGGAACATTCCAGCTATCAGATATCTTCTATAACACACTTGGTGAAATGATTGGCGGATTGGTGTATTGTGCAGTGATGAAGGCAAGAAACCGTCTGTAAAACTGGATGAAATTGTGATATAATGAGAGCGGTAGGCAACGATCTTATGATCGGCGAAGATGTGATTAAAAAGTTAATGATTAGGCGAAGGAGGAAAAGGAGTTGGCAAATGAAAATTTGATTAGGCTTATTGAGCAGACCCCAGATATAAAAAAACGATTCAAAACGGAGTACATATCTTATGGAAGGCAACCCGGAAAGACTGCTATTCAGACTCCACATCAAACGATTCATAATGATGAAAAATATTTACTGTGGAAAGCAGAAATAGAGGCGGAACTTGAAAAACTTCCACAGAGCAAGACTGTCCAAGATGTAATTCATCTTTTTTCAAAAATGGAAAAAAATTCTAGTGATGATTCAACATTTGCTCAATTAGAGGCCAAATTAATAGTATTAGGAAAAACACTATCTGAATCAGTAGAGGAGGAAAGTGGGATGGATAAACCACATAAATTATTTATATCACACAGTAGTAAAGATGTTGATTATGTCGAGACATTTGTGAGTTTGCTTGAAATTCTGGGGTTAAGAGATGAAGAAATAATTTGTTCATCAGTTGCTCCGTACTGTATTCCACTTGGCAATAAGGTGTATGAGTGGCTTGTTAATGAATTTCAGAATAGTGACCTTCATGTGATTTATGCTTTTTCAAAAGATTATTATAGTAGCGCTGCATCATTAAATGAAATGGGAGCCACATGGGCAATGAAACATAAATGGACAGGAGTTTTACTGCCAGGATTTCAATTCAATCAGCTAGATGGATGCATTGATAAGACGCAAATAGCAATTAAATTGGATGATTCAGACAACAGGACATTAAAATATAGATTGAGTGAGTTTAAGGATGAACTTATAAAAGAGTTCAATCTTCGCTCAATGTCTGAAGCAACATGGGAAAGACAGCGTGATGACTTTTTAGATAGAATATCTACTATTACGGAAGCTAGGACAAGAGAATGTAAAGATACAGGGGAGGCTGATCAACGACACGTGCCAACAGTAGGGCAAGATGACGTTGGTAGCATTCCAGTTGATCCAGCGTTTCTTTTAGTATACGCAGCCGAGGGAAATGGACAAATCTTCAGAATTGCTACATTAGGTTCAGCGGTTCAGGTCTCAGCTGATGGCAAACAGTTTATGGCAGATAATTCACAGAGAGAATCTGCCAGATGGCAAGAAGCATTGGATATGCTTGTTACGTGGGGCTGGGTTAAGCCTGTTGGCCGAAAAGGCGAGGTATATGAAGTGACGGGAATGGGATATACGAAAGCAGACTGGCTGAAAGATGGTATGTGTATTGATACGAGCAAGGAACCACTAGAAGAATTAAAACAGTTTGAAGTTTAAAAGGAATGAGGTTATCACCATGCCCAGAACGAAAGGCAGCAAAAATCGTCCCAAAACCAGTACCGCCAGAGTAAAAGGGCAATGCCATTAAGTTAGGTGTTCGAGGTTTTGTTCGAATTTGCATTGAAACATGTGCAAGAGGATGTTTTGGTGCTTGGAAATACAGATTCAGAAAAAAGGGCATGCTGATAAGACAGATGCTGTTCATCTGTCAAAAATGACAATCTTCAGTGGTAGAGCCTAAGGCTATCGATATCCGAAATGAATCGCACTGATTCTACGTGAATAATCTGTGCCTCAATGAGCCACCTGTCCGGTGAGAGTGAGCCGTCATTCCGTTTTGCCGTGAGCCACTATTCCGGTCACAATGAGCCTCTTGTGTCATATGTGGTAAAAGGTGGAGAGTTGCTTATAGACAGAAAAGAGAAAAGTATCATCAGAGCAACAGTGGAGCTGGCGTATCGAAGAGCCGTGGAGATGGGAGGTATTGTGGAAGAACCGAAGAAGCTGGGCTAGGAGCTCTTTATTCTTTCTCAACTGACAATAAGTTTACTCTATCTATTGAAAAATATAGATTGCGAATCATGCGGGATGTTGTTATAATGTCCGAGAGGTACACAAGGGGCACGGTACACGAAAGAAAAAATAAAAAAGTGACTAAGTGTTAATTGAAGGGGCAGGTTTCATAACGCAAGATGAACAAAAATTAACTTGAAATCTGATAATTTGACTTGACAACTTAGGAGAATTTAATTTTATGAAAAGTAATAATGCAAATGATAAATATGATTTTTCAAAAGAAATAGATAGTAGTATTACTGGTTTTGCACTTGGAATAGCATGTGTGCTATGCGCTATTTTTATCTGTTTTTTTAATGTATTTCACAATGAACTAATCAATAAAGTTTCGGTTATCATATTACTCATATTTGGAATATGTGGAACAGCCGTAGAGCTTGATAGAATTAAAGAATTAAAAGGCATTTCAGATATTATGCTGGGTGGGGTTTTTGTAATAGTCACGCTCTTCCTTATAATAAAATTTGATTTGATAATTTTAAACATTATTGCGTTTTTCTTTTTGATTTTAGGAAACTTCGGTTTAATTCAAGGTTTAATTAAAGTTGCATATTCAATGTATCTTCAAAGTAGAAATAATAAAAAATTGGCTATATTGAAATTGATAACGGTTCTGACTGAGATGTTAGCGTTAGCAGTAGCAAGTATTCAATTCGTTAATGAATTATTAAAAATATAATAAAAATGGGATTGAAGGCAATGCCATTAAGCTTATAAGCATCTATATATGGCAAACATTCGATATCATAGATATTATCAGAAGCATTCTCATAAAATTGTTGACGTGTGCATATAAATTCATAAATTTCATCATCCGTAATATGCTCATTAACTGGCTGTGATTTAACAGAAAAATAAAAGTCACCCACTAAAGAAGAGTATTCCCATGAAAGTTGTTCCTCTCCATATTGGTTAATTGATATTTCTGACACTTTATTTCTAACAGATTTAAACATTTCCTCAATCTTTAAATTAGGAATTAGCATTGCATCTTTCAATACTTGCGTATACAATCCATTACTACATTGTCCGTCAAAGGCACTACAGTCAGCACTTGTAGAATAGGCAATGATAGTACCTTTTGGAGGATTATTAAATGGTGCAAACCCTATTGAAAATCCCCTACCTATAACAAAAGGATTATCTCGACATGCATCCAATATACAAATTAATGTTTTTCCTTTATACGAAGAAGTACCTTCTAAAAGAGAATTCAAACAATAACAAGATACAATGGTCTTGATTTTATCACTTAACTTTAAATCAACAGGAATAATATAATTTTTACCATCAATTTGCATACCATGCCCTGCATAATAAAATAACCCAACAGCATATTCATCTAATGCCTGTAAAAAGTCATTAACTGCCTGTTGAATGTCTATTAAATTTGCATCCATTATTTTTGTGACATCAAAATTGAGTTTGCACAAAATACTAGCAATATCGTTAGCATCATTTTTAGGATTATTCAACTTGCCTACATTCGAATAATCGGAATTCCCAATTACTAATGCGATTCTATCCATCTTCATCAGTCTAAGACTGCCGTTTTCTGCCCGTACTTCATCAATGGTAATGCGGTTCGCTATCATATCATAAAGCAGGGTATATTCGATATAGCCGTCATGTAAGGTCTTGTCGGTCAGCTCGCAATACAAGCCACTTTCCAATTTATCCTCTAACCGTAAAAGCTGGTCTTGATATTTTCCCAGCGTAATTTCACATCGGATATGAAGCAGTCCCTTTTCCATTTGATAATAAATCTTTGGAAACCAGACGATTTTTTCCCTTGATCTGCTTTGCAGGTCAGTAAAAAAAACGCTGTCTTGTATGGTATCGGCTTCATACCGCTTATTTTCCAGTATCATTCTTGCCAGCTTTTGACGGTGCAGGAGCTTCTTGAAACTGTCGTAACAGAAGTGGTAATACAGAAAAGCGACCAATGAACAAACACCAGTCGCTATCAGTATCGTTATGAAGTTGTAAGCGTTGTGAGAATGACCGGGCAGCGTATTTTTGTTCACAAGTTTCACTGAAAACGCTACTTTCACCAAAATGGTGAAACTATCGTTTTCAGTGAAAGTTCAGATTCGATTATAACTGAACAGTATGTTTTTGGAGCTGAAAGTGAATGATATAAGTGAAAATATCGTACAACAAAGAAAAATATCAATGCTATACTGAATAGGTGTGTTGACAAAAGTGAAAAAATCGTATATGCTGATATAAAAGAGGAGGTGTGCCTATGCTTATAAGGTTTAATGTGAGAAACTTTCTTTCGTTCTCTTCCCGAAATGATGGTAGTACAGAAGAATTCTCAATGATTGCAGGGAAGGTTCGGAGCAAGAAAGAGCATATTTACGATGATGGAAAAATCAAGCTGTTAAAATTTGCGGCAGTATATGGTGCGAATGCAGCGGGTAAATCCAACCTTGTCAAGGCTATGAATTTCATGAAGCGTGTTGTTGTGTCTGGTTTGCCGGATGGACATACAGAGAAATACTGCAAAGTTGATTCTGCCAACAGAGATAAGCCAAGTTACTTCGAAGTTGAGATCATGCTTAACGACAAGTATTACTCCTATGGTTTTGAAGTGATCCTGAATCAGAGTAAATTTGTTTCTGAATGGCTTGTTGAGTTGCGCTCCGATAACTCTGAAAAAGTTTTATTTTCTCGTGACGTAGAAAATAAGCAGTATGAGCTTGGTGGCGAATTGGCAAAAAATGAAGTGCATGATAAACTCAAAGGTTATGCAGATGACATAAGGGATGATACTTCCATTTTGTTCTTGTCTGTTATGAATCAAAACAAGAAGAATCTCTATCAGACATATGAATCTGCCAAAATATTGCAAGAAGTATTCATGTGGTTTGGTAACCGCTTTGATATTAACTATCCGAATCAGCCGGTATCAAATTACGCATATCTGTCAAAAGCGGATAAAGTCAGCGAAGTATGTAGAATCATTTCTGCATTTGGAACCGGAATTACGAATTTTCGTATGGTAGATGTGCCTATAGAAAAGGTGCTCCATGGAATTCCAAAGAATCTTCAGGAACGTATTCTTGCAGATCTGGAGCAGAAGCAAGTCGAAGTAAGAGGAAATGAGGATATCAAAGGTATCAACCTTGTTATGCGAAGCGCAACTGATTTCTTCGTGATTACGGTTGATGGAAGTGATACTTTAAAATGTCAAACAATCGAATTTTGTCACGGACCGAAGGAAGTTCTGTTTAGCCTGGACGAAGAATCTGATGGAACAGTCAGAATTCTTGATTTGCTGGAAATCCTGATTGCAGGTGAAGGCAAAACTTATGTGATTGATGAATTGGATCGCTGCTTGCATCCGAGTCTGACATATAAGTTTGTTGAGAATTTTTTAAAGATGGCAGAAGAAAAGAACATTCAGCTGATTGTTACTACTCATGAATCCAGATTGATGGATTTTGATCTGCTGAGACGGGATGAAATCTGGTTTATTGATAAGAAAAAAACCGGAGAATCCGATATTTATTCGTTGGAGGAATATAACGCTAGATTTGACCAGAAGATTGATAAGGCATATTTGGAGGGCAGATATGGCGGAGTTCCGATTTTTAGTACAATTTTCCCGGTAAAGGAGGATTAGTACACATGAGAGAAAAGAAGAATTTCGCTCAGCGTTCCAAAGTATTAGCATCTGCGGAGGCAAGAAAGAAATACTTTTTGGTTTATGAGGGCGAAGAAACCGAGCAAATTTATTTTGATGCAGTAAATGAGCAAAAAGACAGTCTCGGTATCAATCCATTGATTGAGCTGGTTCCGGTTATGCGTAGTTACAGCGAGGTGGGATGGAGCAATCCAAAGAAAATTCTGGATCGTGTGCTTTTGAATCTTGAGGAAGATGAGAAAAAGACCATTTCCTATGAAACGCTTCTTAACTGGATTATGGATTATCTGTTTGATCTGAAAGTGCTAACAACAAGAGGCGTGATGGCAAAGAATGTGTGGACAGTTTTACGCACGGCTTGCCAGGAAACAATTCAAGTGCGGCTGCAGGACGATGTTTCAGATATGGAAAAGACTTGTAAGGAATTACTTGGAATCCTTGCTGAAGAAACCGAAATTACACATGTGGTTGATGATGTATCAAAAATCATAAAAGAGCAGGCAATCACTTACGCAGAAGGACTGGACAAAATTTGCTTTATCATTGACCGTGATAGAGAGAGCTTTGTTTCTCATCATGGAAATGACCAATATAGCTATGTTTTGAATAAGTGTAAAGATAATGGTTTCGGCTTTTATCTAACCAATCCCTGTTTTGAATTTTGGCTCTTGTTGCATTTTGATGAAGTGATGAATCTGGATACTGAGCAGCTTTTAGAAAATCCGAAGGTCACATCTAAGCGGCGCTATACAGAGCAACAGCTTCGAACATTGATGCCGGGATTTACTAAATCGAAGTATGATGTGGATGCATTGATGCAGCGGATTGATAAAGCAATCTCGAATGAGAAACAGTTCTGTGAGGACGATCAGGAACTGGAATATACTGTAGGCAGTAAGGTCGGATTGCTTTTGGAAGAATTGAGAAAACAGTAATTACCATAGCCAGCTTTCTGCAATAATGGGATAATCAAAGTTCTTTAGGGTTTGCCAATCTATTTTAGGGTTTGTCGATAGGGTCTGGCCTTAAAAAAAGCATAGTTTTTTAGGGTTCTTCGATAGGGTCTGGTTTTAGGGTCTTTCGTGAGGGTCTTTTATGAGGGTCTGGCTGGGTAGCCAGACCTTTTATTAAATTAAACTATATTTCATCGGGGTATGAGATGTGATTGCTGTCCAGAATCTCCTGTAGGGTCTGAATGTATTGGTTCTTGTGTTGAATCTCTATCCAGTTTCCGTGACAGAGAGAGTCTGCTTCCTCTAGTTCTTGACGTGTTATTACGTAGTCAAGCCATTTAAGGCAAGTGTGGTTTTTGCTAAATGCACAGTAGTTTTCCATGTGGTTTCCTCCTAAAAATCATCTTCTTCATAATAAGCTACAGGGTTATAATCAGTGATTCCATTAAGCACCGGTGTTTGTCTGGTTGCAAAAAGAAATCTGTTGCGAAAGTGCTCAAAGTTGCGGAAACCTCTGCCCAGTCGCTTTAAATCTTTTACTTTGCGGTTAATGGATTCGATGGGACCATTAGATAAACGTGCATCATAAATTTTGCCGTTCCCGATTTTTTCGACCATAATAAATGAATTAACAATAGGGTCTTCGAATTTTTTCAATAAAGATGCAAAGTCACGAAATATTTCAAACCGGGAGCTTTTGTATGTCTGAATCAATTCTTTTAATTCATTCCGTGCAAGGAGTGGATTTCCGCCGTTTCGCGAATTAAACTGTACGTACATCTCTTTTAAGTCTCGAAAATCTTTCAAGTTTGGATCAATTCGAAAGAGAGCATCTTCGTAATCATAGGTGTTCATTAATACATGAAAATGAGAATCCATGCGAGGATCACTGTGGTACCGGATGTTGGACTGATTGGACAGAATTAACCATCTGTATTTTTGCAGAAGGTATACTTCGTCTGATGGCGGAAGTGAAACAGGTCGTTGCTGTTCATAGGAAAGCTTGTCCTGATATTCACGGTCGCGTTGCCTGTATTTTTTTAGAAGCTGCCGTATGTAGTTGTCAATAGAGCGTGTAATCCATTGAATTACATGAAAGGAATCAACAACAGGGACTGCGTTGGGGAAGTACTTTTCTACATAGGCAATGTAAGGATTGTACATGTCGGAAATAAGGTATTTTACCTGATTCCGTTCTGTTGCAGGGATTGAGACAAAGTACGGTTCCGTTACGGAAGTTCTTCGGCTGCGAAGCAAGTCAATGGGGTCACCGGTATGGAAATCCTGGATGACTAATGCGTATTTACAGTCATCATCCATATCTAGGTGAACTTCATCAATGGAAATGGCATCTGTAAGAGGAAGCCTGTCCAGCTTGACATAACGGTCAAAGATCTCATGCACATATGTGTCAGACATATGGAATCTTTTAGCGATAGATGCGGATGTTTCTAAAAGATTTCGATATGCCTCTACAATGAGCATGTCAGTTGCATTTGTAGTTCTACGTCCCTTGTTAACAAAGCGGAAGGATGGTTAATAGTCCTTTTCTTTACACCACGAGAGTGCATGCGAAACCCACAGATTGGACAATAGCTGGCAACAGGTGGAGTTTCGATAATAAGAGTTTTGGTTTGACCTTCAATAATAATGTCTGAAATTTTTATATCAGAGTCTTCAAGGTCTAGTAAATCTGTGATATTATTCATTTGTCCTCCTTTGAAATTTTATTTCCGCAAAACGATCATAAATGAGGCAGGACAAAAAAGAAACAGGGTAGATTAGCTTGTGTAATACGAGCTAACATACCCTGTTTTTATTATAAATAT
>ERZ1024411.58-NODE-58-length-13483-cov-7.951594_pt1 | contig 13483 bp, 8 predicted proteins | sample MGYA00520784_ERZ1024411 | MGnify/ENA primary metagenome ERZ1024411 (study PRJEB33242, sample SAMEA3444280) | Homo sapiens | biome: Host associated; feature: Gastrointestinal tract; material: Stool | place: Uganda | collected 2011-01-01 ...
ATGGTGCGCTATGGTCGTCGCAACATTGCTTGCCTCACTATTGCCCCAACTGGCACCACCAGCCTCATGACGCAAACCACCTCTGGCATCGAACCAGTGTTTATGCCAGTATACAAGCGTCGCCGCAAAGTTAATCCTAACGACACCAACGTACACGTTGATTTTGTTGATGAAACGGGCGACTCGTTCGAAGAATACATTGTGTATCATCCCAAATTCCTCACCTGGATGCGTACACAAGGAATTGATACAGAGAAGCGTTATACGCAAGCCGAGATTGACGAACTTGTGGCTCGCTCGCCCTATTACAAAGCTACAGCCAATGATGTAGATTGGCTTATGAAGGTGCGCATGCAAGGTGCTATTCAGAAATGGGTAGACCACAGCATTAGTGTTACCGTAAACCTACCCAACAATGTTGATGAGGAGTTGGTAAATAACCTCTACATTGAAGCATGGAAGAGTGGCTGCAAGGGTTGCACCATCTATCGTGATGGCTCGCGTGCTGGCGTGCTCGTTAGCACACAAAAGACTAACAAGAAGCAGAAGAAAGAAGACGGAGAGGTTACTGCCACTCCCGCCCCACTCCCATTGCCAGCAGTTACTGAGCGCCGTCCTGATGTGCTCGAATGCGACGTGGTGCGCTTTCAGAACAACAAGGAGAAATGGGTGGCTTTTGTGGGACTTCTTGATGGGCATCCTTACGAAATCTTTACCGGACTGCAAGACGATGAAGAGGGCATTGTTCTGCCCAAAACCGTTACGAAGGGCAAGATTATTAAGCGTGTATTGCCCGATGGTTCTAAGCGCTACGACTTTCAGTTTCAAAACAAGCGTGGCTACAAAATGACGGTTGATGGTCTGTCTGAAAAGTTCAACAAAGAGTATTGGAACTATGCTAAACTCATATCAGGGGTGTTGCGCTATCGCATGCCTATTGAGAATGTTATTAAACTTGTAAACTCTCTTCAACTCGAAAGCGAAAACATCAACACCTGGAAGGTTGGCGTGAGCCGAGCACTCAAAAAATATGTTACGGATGGCACTGAGGCCAAGGGACAGAAGTGTCCCAACTGTGGCCACGAAACTCTGGTTTACCAAGAGGGTTGCCTTATCTGCAAGCACTGTGGTGCAAGCCGTTGCGGATAATCGTAGCATTGAGGTTTTATTAATAAAGGAGTAGTTCAACATTTATATTATTAAACTCTTCCCCACAAAAACAAATCCCTTTCGCATCAAGAGCAGACGATGCGAAAGGGATTTTTATATCTTGTTTGCCTCTACATACACTATTATAGAGCATAAGATAATGGCATTATTTTATTATTTGTAATGCTGTGCCATCGGCATTGAGTTTTACCTTGTGGGCAAACGATGTACAGCCATCTTTGCTAACAGCCGACACATCAATGCCACGACGCTTTAGTTCGTCGATAAGTGCACGATTGTGATAGGCACGAGCTGATGCCCAACCACGACAACCTACTTGTTTATTAAAAGATTGGATGAGAGATTGAAGAGTTTCTTCTGCAAAACATGCCGAAAATTCGGCATAAAGTGGATTTGATATCATATCAGGATAATGTTTGAAGTTTAAATAAAAATAAGAATACTTCCACATCGTAACTTTACCACCGTAGTTCCTGTAACTCGGTTGGTGAGTTTGCCCTGCGCATTTATGGCAGAACAACTGCTCTTGATGTTTTGTGGTGCAAAGGTAGGGAAAAGCGAGCGAAATGCAAAGAAAAAGCAAATAATTTGATAAAAGAAGTCACTAACTATCGTGAATTAATCATAACTTTTATCACAAATTGGCGCTACGCGCAGTTTTTTTGAAACATCAATTATCAATAATTATTCATTAATATTTTTTAATTGAACGAAAAAATTAATGGGTAATTAATTGTTCTATTAATGGACATTAATGTTCATCTCCGCGCAAAGCGCCAAAATCCATAAAATAATTCACTACCAATTCATGATAATTCGTGTTCAGAACTCGTTTCCTCACCCATTTGTTACCTCGCTTAAGTTCTGCACCTTGCCCAAGTCTGCCTCAACCAGATGCACACGATTGTTATAGATGTAACATTTATGCCCATTGCGCGATTGCACCGAACGACGGCGAGAATTGAGTTGGAAGAGTTTGCACACATTGGGCACAAACGCATCAATATCGTTGCTTACAAACGTGATACGTGCCTGCGGATTGGCACAAAACATTTCGCAAAAAAAGTTTTTTCTAAATTAAATTAGTTTACTTGCTTATACAAATAAACCACCTACTTATATAAATAGAATGCCTACTAATATAAAACCGCCCTACGTATGATCTTACCTATACGCAGGGCGGTTTTATGTATGATGGAATAGAAAGTAGAAATTAGTAGGTTTAGTCGAATAGACTTTCTACATTCTGGCTTTTCTTAGCTTTCTTTGACTTGCTTTTTTGAGTGTTAGCAGAGCCAGACGATGCGCTATTGGCATCGCTATGTTGAGATGAGACATTCTCTTTATTGTGTGTTGATGACGATGTAGCATCGCTATGTTGCTCTTGCGAATGTTGTTCGCTTTCGCCTTCGTTGTGCTCATCGCCTCCCATAAGATCTTCTCCTTCAAGTCCCTCTTCGTTGCTAAGCGAAGTAGAGTCGTTGCTCAACGAGTCGTTGCGAGCAGCGGGTGGATTATAGGTGGCTTGATAAGTAGAAGCGTCGATATCTGCAGGAGGCATGCCATACTTGTGAAGGTATTTAGAGCGTAGACTTGCATCGTCCATCACACTCCTAAAGAACTGTGCCACGATAGGCAAGGCGGTGCGGCTACCTTGACCTAAAGCCCCTGTGCGGAAGTGTATGCTGCGATATTCGCCCCCAACCCATGCTCCAGCTACAAGGCTAGGGGTAACACCCACGAACCATGCATCGGAGTGGTTGTTTGAAGTACCTGTTTTACCACCCATGTCGAGTTGGTTAGAGAATGGGCCTAAGTATTGGCCAGAGCCAAATGTTTGCGATGTACCACCCGCATCGCGCACACCCGCTTCGAGTAACTTCTGCATGTAGAAGGCAGCAGTTTGAGACAGAGCACGTGTGCCATCGTCGGTTTTGGCCTCGAAAATAGTGTTGCCATCAGTGTCGATAATCTTTGTTACCATCACGGGGTCTACGTGTAAGCCGTTGTCTGCAACAGTGCCATAGGCATTGACTAGTTCAAAGAGATTAACATCGTTAGAACCAAGAGGAAGCGAGGGATTGTTGTCGAGTGGCGACTTTATGCCCATGTCGTGAGCCGTTTGTATTACATTGTCGATGCCCACCTCTTGTCCTAACTTAACGGCAATGGTGTTGATACTTTGGGCAAATGCCGAGCGCAAAGGGATGTCGGCATTTGAGAAACGACCATTGGCATTGTGTGGCTGCCAGTCTACACTATCGTGCTTTTGCTGGTCGTATACGCGCATTTTGATATATTCGTCTTTGCGCGCATCGGCAGGGGTGAGACCTTGCTTCATAGCCGTGGCATAAACAAAGAGTTTAAACGTTGAGCCAGGCTGACGCATAGAGCGCACCTTGTCGTATTTCCACGTTTTAAAGTCGATATCGCCCACGTAAGCACGCACATAACCCGTTTCGGGTTCCATAGCCACAAAGCCCGTGTGCATAAACTTTACCATGTATTTAAGCGAGTCGATGCTCGACATGGTTTTGTGTATAGGTCCATCGTAGCTAAAAAGTGTAACGTCGTGTGGCTTGTTTAGATAATAGTTGATAGAGTCGGCATTGTTGGGGAAACGTGCCAACAACATCTTGTAAGTGTCGGTTTTACGAACTTTGTCTTCGATGAAGCCAGGTATGATGTTGCCCTTCTCGTCACGCCAAGGGTCGCCCATGTTGCGCCAATGTGCATCAAAGTTTTGCTGCACAATCTTCATTTTGTCGTGAACGGCTTTCTCGGCATATTTTTGCATACGCGAGTCGAGTGTGGTGTATATCTTTAGACCGTCAGAGTTTACATCGAGGTCGGGAAACTTTTGTTCGATATAGCTCTTTAGTGCATCGCGGAAGTAAAGTGCAGTGCCGTCGTAGGCATTCTCCACACTGAAGTTGAGCTTGATAGGTGTATCTTGCAAGCGCTCTAAAGTTTCGCGGTCTGCTACATACACATCACCAAAACGCTGTGCCAACATGCTGCGGTGTTCGTACATATTGCTAAGCACCGTGTTGCGACGACGAAGCGAGTTTTTGGGGTTGATGCGTGGGTTATAGGCTGAGGTAGCTTTGAGCAGTCCAACAAGCACAGCTGCCTCTTCGGGTTTCAGTTGGCTTGGAGTGGTGTTAAAATAAGTTTTGGAAGCCGTTTTAATGCCGAATGCATTAGAGCCAAAGTCTACGGTATTGGCATACATCTCCAATATCTTTTGCTTATCAGAAAATAGCTCAACCATCTGCGCAATGATGATTTCCTTGCTTTTCATGATAACAATGCGTAATCCAGGAATTTTGCCTAACAAACCTGTAGAGTAAGAGGTGCGCACTCTAAACATGTTTTTAACCAACTGCTGCGTAATGGTTGAAGCACCACGGGCATGTCCATGTGCAGCATCCTTGGCAGCGGCAAAAATGCCTCGGTAATCTACGCCATGATGCTGGAAAAAGCGTTCATCCTCGGTTGATATCAATGCCTCGAAAAAAGCAGGACTGATAGAATCGTAGGGAACAGGCGAGCGGTTCTCATCGAAGTATTTGCCCAACAACACACCATCTGCACTGTAAATCTCGGATGCAGCAGCCGTTTTAGGGTGTATGATTTCTTCAATAGATGGTGACTTGCCGAATAGCCAAAACAAATTAAAATAAACGGCAAAACAATAGAAAACAATAAAGGCGAAGAACGACCAAATTGCAGTAAGCGTTTTATACCACCAAGGGCGTCCGATGTATTGTCCTTTATACCATGTCCAGCAAGAACGGCATTTGCGAGCAGCAATATGCAAACCCGTAACCAGTTTGCTGAATACTCCTTTTGAATTATTACTCATAGAAGTTTCTTTTTGTAATGAATATATATGGGTGCAAAGATAGTGCAAGGTGAGAGAAGTGCAAAATGAAAGTCGCAAGATTTTCATTTTGTACATTTTATTTGAAGCAAAGTGAACCGCTGTCTATTTTATTTAATCCAAATAAGAAAGAAACATAAGAACAAATGAGGCAAAGTCATAATAATACGACTTTGCCTCATTTGTTCTTATGTAGTTATCAAGAGTATTTTTAAAACTATTGAAAAACTGCAATTTGTCTCTTATCTTATTTCTGATAAATTTTTACGCGAGTGCCATCGTAGCCTACGGCCATGATGTATTTAGCACTTTCAGATGATGGGAAGAGCACGTAGGTGTAGCGGTCTGAACGTTGGCTGTCGCCAAGACCAAACATCGTAACACGCAAGAGTTCGCCCTTGGCGTTGTAGGTTTCATACCCCACAGCACCAGGCCATGCGTTGTTGTCTACTTGCACGCGGTTGTTGGCTGCTTGTAACACACAACCCTTACCCAATGTACCTGTGGTAAGTTTCACTTCATCACGGAAACGCTTAAAGTTGTAAGCATTAATAAAGTTGAGTCCTGCAGGAGCTTCGGGATACCCCTTAGCGGCAATTTCTGCTTTCAGATTGTCGCACATATCTTGCGTGATAACAGTCCATGCACGGCTATAATCCTCGATGTAGGCATGGATAGGACGCAGCATACCTGCTTTCTCGAAGAAGGAGCAGAGATTGAGTTTTGCAGCATCGCAGAAGCGACGTATCATCTCCATCTGTTGTTTGCCGTTGGTGTTAAATTTAGTTTGGTCAAAGCCATCGCGATATGTCTGTATAAAGTCGCTCCAAGCGTTGGGCGCTTTTCCTGCTTCGAGTGCAAAGAGTTCGAGTTGCCAGAATGGTACAACCTTCACAAAGTGGTCGTAGTTACGACGGTTCGATACAACAGTCTTGCCCGTAGCTTTTCCATTCTCGTCTACATCGGCAATCATTTCGGTGCTAGGCTCACTTCCAAAATAGTCTGGTCCATCTTGCAATTGCCAACTGATGCCCTTACGTACACCCTCTTCAAGGTAAACTTGGAAACGTCCGCCACGCATTCCGCTATAATCATTTACGCCTGTATACTCGTCTTCAAGACGATGATAGCCTGTACCATAGGCTGATGCTGCTCCCAGTTTGTGTTCAACCCAAGCTGAGTATATATTATTGGTGGTTTCGCCCAAACCATTCCATTTAAATCCAGGAGTAATTTGGTTGATATGTCCAAGTTCGTGACCAATGCCCCAGAACCCCATGTTCTCAGGGTTGCACCATTCGTTGAAACTACCAAATGCTGCTGCAGCACCATTGCCATCAGCAAACATACCGCTCCTAACAGGACGAGCAAACTGGTGGTTCTTTGGTTCGATTCCATGTTGTGGAAGTCCCATAATCTCGCGTTCACGATAAATGATAGAGTCGTATAGTAGAGCCAACTTTTCAGCATTTACGGGGCATACTTTCAAGACATTGGCAACAGGCACAACTACGTGTAAGCGGTTGCTTAGTACGTCAATGTTGTCGGCACCCACCTTTTGAGCTTTGGTGAGCATTTGCTTCCAATCGTTGTTGGTCATCTTCTTTGCTTGATCAAAGTAGCCTACTTCGTTGGCCATAGCAAAGTGCAACTTCACCTCGGGAGCATTCTTAAAGTCGTCAGAGTAGTAGTTGATATATCCGTTACCACGATTGCTGGCAGTGATAACGTTCATGCCATTGGTGAGTGAATAATAGCTCTCAGGTTGTCCTTCGGTTTCGATGTCGTTGGCATTACTAAACTCTTTGATGCAAAGTTGCACAGGGTGTGAGCCGTCAATACCTTCAGCAAAAACAACCACTTTGTCACCTTGCTTAAAGTAGATACCAGTGGGATTTTCGTAGGGGTCGTATGCACTACTAGTTTTGAGTTGATTACGCAAGGTGTTGCGATCAAGATAGCAGCCAAAAGTGCCCACACGGAATTGTGTAGAGTAAGAACCCGAGCGCAAATGGTTGGCCAATTGGCGGAAATAAGGTACGGGTATAGCTGCCATTTGCTCATCCGTAATATTGGAGCGAAGTTCGTTGCAGAGTGGCGAGGTAAAGTAGGTGTTGATAAGGTTTGTAACCTCTTGGTTCTTTTGGTAGAGTCCAATTTCGGCTGCCGATGCAAAGTTCTTTCCTTGGTCTGATGCAGCACTATTAATTTCAATTTTTACGATATAAACGTTGTCAATGCCGTTTTCACCAAAGTAAAAACGTCCCGACTTTTCGCCAAAGTCTTGTGTGCCAGCTTTTATCAGTTTTGAGGGATTTTCTTTGGTGGCATAGTAGATAGTTACATTGCCCCACGAACCATTATTACCACCCGACGAACGTGCTGTGTAGTCAAGATAATCTACGTGTGGTGCACTGTTGAGCACAAGTCTGACTGTAAATGGAAAACTGCCTCCGTTCCAGTTTGAGTGCCAAATGGTAGAAGGATTGCCATCGAAAGCATTACTAATGGGATAGCCACTCTGCACACTCGATGCTTGCATTGCTGAAATAGCAACTTTGGTGTCTCCTTGTAGCAGATTAACAGATGTGTTGGGCTGTTGTTTCACTACAAGATTGTGCGTAAAACTGCCATCGGCAGACGTAAGTGCAAGCGTAGCAAATCGGGGATTAGTAGCATCGTTGTAGTAAGTACTGAACACTGAGATATTACCATTGTTCTCTTTACGAAACTTCAACCAATCAGTATCAGTCTTAGGAGTAACGGTGTAGTCGGTGTTAGCCAAAACAGCAACCGAGGCAAAACCAGCAGCATAGTCCACGCTAACGGTATCGGGGCTAGTCATGATGTATGCATTCGTGCCGCTCTTTCTGTCTAATTGAATACTTTGTGCCTCACCAATTTGTGAACCGAGCGAAAGAGCTAACAATGTGAGGATATATGATTTTTTCATTGAATAAACTTTTTGTTAATACAAGGCTTAGTGTGTTACAACCACCTTTTGCCCGTTTACGATGTAAATGCCGGTTGGTACATTCCAAGTTTGAGTGCCATTCAACGTTATGTTGGCAATAGAGGTTCCCTTGAGGTCAACAATGTGTATGGGGGTAGCAACAGAGGTTTCAATCGTAATGCCCCCATCTGTAGTGTTGATAGTAAATGTTTGCTTGTTGTTATCTGTCACATTATAGATAGCATCTACAACATTGCCCACGTTGAAACGCGAAGTGCAGAATGTGATGCCAGGGAAGGTACTACATGTAGCTTCAAGTCGAATGCCTACATGTGATGTCTTAAATGTGTAGTGACGACGAGAGTCGGTGTAATCGTTGCCTTTAGCCAAAGCATTGCCATTGCGGTCTACAAACTTTACGTTTGTGGAGATGTTAGCTTCATAACCATTTTTTAAAAGCAATGCGCTGAGGTCGATAGGCGTGTTGAGTTCATATTTCTCATCCAATTCGTAGTCGGCTTGTGGAGCATAAACAAAGTCGGTAAGCAACGAGCGTGTAGGTAGCGAACCTGGAAAGAGTTGATTGTCGTTAAGGTAAGCGTACTCTAAGCTCTTTTTATTGTTTGTTACGTCCCACTGTATGCTTGTAAGTTTGTTGTGGTCGGCAGCAATAGTGCGTAGCAAGGGCGCACCATTTGATAGGTTAAGCGTTTTGATTTCGTTATTGTCAATCCACAAATCGGTGAGTTGTGGCTGCTTGATAAGCGCAATAGCCGAAAGTTTATTGCCCGAAAGTACCAACGAATGGAAGTTGTTACAGCTTGTGAGCGATACAGAAGAGAATTTGTTATTTTGTGCCCAATAGTTCTTGGTGTTGCGCAGTACTGAGGCTGGCAATGCCGACGATAGTTGGTTGTTAGCCACCACAAGGTTGTCGAAACGTGTTGCAGTAGCCACACTGAAACTATTGGATGTGAGATTGTTGTTTGCCACATTAAGGTTCTTCAACGCAGTGTTGTCAGTAAGCACCAGAGATGTCAGTTCGTTGCCTTGCAAATCAAGGTCAGTAAGCTTTTTAAGCTTGTGTACATCTACCCACGTTAGTTTGTTGTCGGCGGCATATAGCGACGTTAGTTCGGTGGCAGCATCTACATTCAATTCGGTGATTTTGTCGCCTTGTATATACAATGAAGTGATGTTGCCTGTAGTTGAAGTAAGCGTGAATTTTTTGCTTTTCACGGCTATTGTTTGTAGTGAGCCATCGCATACAAGCTGTTGTTTCTCGCCGCTTTCCCAAATAATATCAGCTTTCAAATCGGCATTTAGAGCAATTTGTATTGTCTCGCCAATAGGAGTAGCTGTGGCGAGGTGCACCTCATCGGCATTAAGCGGAGCTATGCCCATAAGCAAAGCCGAGGCGAGGATAAAAGGTATTTTTTTATGCATATCGGTAGTGTTATACTTAAAACGTAAGTGTTTACTTGGCTTAGATAGTACAAGGCGAATACAATAGAAAACTCGTTTTCATATTGTTGAGCCGTAGCCTATTTTATACAAAGGTAAGAAAAAAAGAAAAGTAAGTAGCATGAGTGAGTAGATTAATAATCTTTACTTACAAAAAAGCTACAAACTTTTGTTAGTAATAACCTTTTCTAATAAGTAGGTTTTCAAAATTAATTTATATAATCATGTTCTGTATTAATTGATATGCCTTAGCACATTCTTTTGCCCATAAGCATAGGTTTTTAGTGTAGCCATAGCATATATATATGTTTTTCAATACTTTACTTTTTTCTGTAAGTCCATATTAATGATATGCAAGATGGAAGTTGTTATTCTACCAACTAATAAATAAAGCATTCAATGCTTATCTTTTGCTATCTTCTTAGTCATTAAAAAATAAAGATAATAAATTAACACAAAAAAAGCTACTACAAGCATTTTCGTTTGCTTATAGTAGCCTTTTTTATTTATAATATATCACAAAAGACGTTTTATATCTCTTAGTTTTTAAATGTAAGTGTTTCGCCACTAACATCCACGTGGATAGGCTTTGTCTTGTCTACTGTGCCTGCAAGGAGTGCCTTACTCAAATCGTTAAGCAACATGCGTTGCAATGCACGTTTCACAGGACGAGCACCAAACTCGGGGTCGAAACCAGCCTGAGCTACCAATTTCACTGCGGCATCTGACACATCGAGATGTACATCTTGGTCGGCCAAGAGCTTTTGTATGCCATTTACTTGCAAGCGAACAATCTGTTCTATTTGTGGTTGCGTAAGTGGTTGGAACATGATGATGTCGTCGATACGATTCAAAAACTCAGGGCGTATCGTCTTTTTCAGCATGTCGAGCACTTGAGCTTTAGTCTCATCAATGATGCGTGCACGTTCATCGGCATTTTTGTTAGCAATAGCCTCAAACTTTTGCTGTATCATGCTCGATCCCATGTTAGAGGTCATGATGATAATGGTGTTCTTAAAGTTCACCGTGCGGCCCTTGTTGTCGGTTAAGCGACCATCGTCAAGCACTTGAAGAAGGATGTTAAACACATCGGGGTGTGCCTTTTCGATTTCATCAAATAGTACAACACTATATGGTTTGCGACGCACAGCCTCAGTAAGTTGTCCGCCCTCTTCATAACCAACGTATCCCGGAGGTGCACCAACAAGACGCGAAACGCTAAACTTCTCTTGGTATTCGCTCATGTCGATACGTGTCATCATGTTTTCATCGTTGAATAGGTAGTCGGCAAGTGCTTTGGCAAGTTCAGTCTTACCCACACCCGTTGTACCTAAGAAGATAAACGAACCAATAGGACGTTTAGGATCTTGCAGTCCGGCACGCGAACGACGCACGGCATCGGCCACGGCTTGTATAGCCTCGTCTTGTCCCACCACACGCTTATGAAGTTCGTCTTCAAGGTGTAGTAGTTTCTCGCGTTCGCTCTGCAACATACGTGTAACAGGTATACCCGTCCAGCGAGCCACCACGTCGGCAATGTCGTCGGGAGTAACCTCCTCCTTTACCATAGCTTCGGCACCTTGGCGATTTTTGAGTTGTTCTTGCTGAGCCTTGATGTCGTTCTCAAGTTGTTTGAGTTTGCCATAGCGTATTTCAGCCACTTTGCCGTAATTGCCTTCGCGTTCAGCGCGTTCAGCCTCAAAACGGAGTTGCTCCATTTGTTGCTTGTCTTGCTGAATTTTAGAGAGTACATCCTTTTCGCCTTCCCATTTAGCACGGAAGTCTTTTTCGCGTTCGCTGAGTTCTGCAATCTCTTTGTTCAGCTGTTCGAGTTTTGCAGTATCGTTTTCGCGTTTAATAGCTTCGCGTTCAATTTCGAGTTGGCGCAAGCGGCGTGTAATCTCATCGAGTTCCTCAGGTTGAGAGTCGCGCTCCATGCGGAGTTTAGCGGCAGCCTCGTCCATAAGGTCGATAGCTTTATCAGGCAAGAAGCGGTCGGTGATGTAGCGGTGCGACAATTGCACGGCAGCAATAATAGCATCGTCTTGTATACGCACCTTGTGGTGATTTTCGTAACGTTCTTTCAATCCACGCAAAATGCTAATGGCATCCTCGGGCGAAGGTTCGTCTACCATAACCGTTTGGAAACGACGTTCCAAAGCCTTGTCCTTTTCAAAATACTTTTGGTATTCTTCGAGTGTGGTAGCACCAATGCTACGCAGTTCGCCACGTGCAAGGGCAGGTTTCAAAATGTTGGCAGCATCCATAGCACCCTCGCCTTTACCAGCACCTACCAATGTGTGAATTTCATCGATAAAGAGGATAATGTCGCCTTGTGCCTGCGTTACTTCGTTGATAACGCTCTTGAGTCGTTCCTCAAACTCACCTTTATACTTAGCACCTGCAACAAGTGCACCCATATCGAGCGAGAAGAGTTTTTTATTCTTCAAGTTCTCTGGCACATCGCCACGAACAATACGTTCTGCCAAACCCTCAACGATAGCGGTTTTACCCGTACCAGGTTCACCTATAAGGATAGGGTTGTTTTTGGTTCGGCGCGAAAGTATTTGTAGCACACGACGTATTTCCTCGTCGCGACCGATAACAGGATCGAGTTTACCCTCGCGAGCTTCCTCAACAAGGTTGCGTGCATATTTAGACAATGCTTGGTAAGTATCCTCACTGCTTTGCGAAGTAGCTTTCTGTCCACCACGCAACTCGTCGATAGCCTTTTTTAATCCATCTGCCGTAATGCCAGCATCTTTCATCATTTGTGATGCACGGCTACTCACCTCGAGCAAGGCTTGAAGCATAGGTTCAAGACCCACGTAGGTATCGCCGTTTTTACGAGCAAACTCTTCGGCCTTGAGTGTAACTTGGTTAGCATCTTGGTCGAGATAAGGACTTGAGCCTCCGCTCACACGAGGTTGGTGTTGAATTTCTTGCTCTACGGCAGCTTGCAGTGCGTGCTCGTTTACTCCAAGTTTACCAAAGATGAACTTGGTAACGTTTTCACCCACCGATAGCACACCAGCGAGCAAATGAATAGGCATGATGGCTTGTTGCCCATTCTTTTGCACACGATCTATAGCCTGTTGAATGGCTTGCTGTGCTTTGATTGTGAAGTTGTCGATATTCATATATTTATTGTTTTTTGTTTTCTAAATTCGCCCTTTATTATGCAAAGCCACTGCCAAAAATTACAAGCAACAAGCCTAATAACAAATGTTAAGAAAAACTGCCATTATAGCATATTGATTGACGCCAACAACCCATTTCCATACTGCCAACACGATACTTTTGTCATATCATTAGTTATTCCACATATTGCCCAAACACCTCTTTGGCATTTAAGCAAGGACACTCCTTAGGGGTGGTGTAAGGCAAGTCGCGATGGCCCGTTACCTTGGCTTGTGGAAATAGGCTGTGAAGCTCTCTGAGCAAGCTACCTATGCGCTCGAGTTGTTGTGGGGTAAGCGTGTTGTGAGGCTTGCCCATTTTATCAAGTCCACCTTCATAGCAAATACCTATTGAGCAACGATTGTAGGGCACGCAGTGGGCGCCCACCTCGAGCAGTTTGCGGTGTTGTGTCATGGTGCCATCTTTGCGTATATAAAAGTGGTAACCTATGGTGCGGAAGCCCCTTGCCTTGTGGTCGTTAAGGAGTTGCTCTACTGTATAGTTGCGGTTGCAGCGTGTGGCTGAACAATGTATGATATAATCCGCAAAACGAAGCGTTTCGCCTTTTCAGAACGAACCGCATAATTTCTTAAAACGAAACGTACCGCTGGGGCACTCCCCCACCCCAAAATATTTTCGACCGGCTTACGCCGGTTTTCGTATATTCTAAGAACGGAGTCCGGACACTATCCGAACCCCGTTCTTTTCGTTTTGTCGCTTCGCTCCCGCTTTGTCGCGCTTCGCGTTACGCTACCTCGTCCAACGCCTTGTACGCTGCCACGCTTTGCGCCTTCACGATTTTGCCGCGGAAGGCGAGACGCGAGCCGATG
>ERZ1024411.63-NODE-63-length-13086-cov-6.972604_pt1 | contig 13086 bp, 8 predicted proteins | sample MGYA00520784_ERZ1024411 | MGnify/ENA primary metagenome ERZ1024411 (study PRJEB33242, sample SAMEA3444280) | Homo sapiens | biome: Host associated; feature: Gastrointestinal tract; material: Stool | place: Uganda | collected 2011-01-01 ...
CGAGATGTAGCCGTGACTGGAGTTCAGACGTGTGCTCTTCCGATCTGCTATGCAGAAAAAGCCCATTACTCACTGGGATTGTTCCTTGTCCAATACCTGTGTAACGGTTTCAATATGGCCGATGCAGCCGAACTTAAATATTCGAAATTCTATTTCGACTCTGGTAGGAAAGCGTTCAAATTCAAACGAGTGAAGACCAGAAATCGCACAGAAGGTGGCGGTGAAGTAATAATCCCCATTATTGAACCATTACAGAAAATCCTTGATGAGATAGCGGCAGAACCCGTTCTCAATGGCTTCGCGTTCCCAGATATTCTGCAAGGTGCAACACATAAGGCCGACAAACGCAAGCGTATCTCTCAGGAGAACTCAAATGTGCAAGACCGTGTCATCAAAATCTGTGAGGATGTTTTTCATTGGGAAGTCCGTCCATCGGGAACATGGTGCAGACATTCTTACGGAACGAACCTCACTCATGCCAAAGTGGAGGAGAGGTATATCTCACAGAGCATGGGGCATGCAATCGACAAAACCATTACAGAAAGATACATCGCCCAATATCCGCTGGAAACCATGTTCGAGTACAACAACAAGTTGTTAGACTTACAGCCAAAGGTGACCGAGGAAGATGTCAAGAACATGACCGAGGAACAGAAAACAGAGATGCTTCTCAAACTATTGGCAAATAAGTAGAATTTCAATCAAAAATGGCATAGTGTAATCTTTTTCATGTAAATTTGTACATTTACATTTTGAAAACGAAATGGCAAAGAAAGAAATGACCACAGATAAATTTGAGGTCGCAAATCGTGACCTCAAAGAAGGAGCACTTGAACAAATTACTGTTCATGACCAACTGAGCATTGATCAAGTAAAATCTCACATATACTCGATTAGAGGTACAGAGGTTATGCTTGACAGAGAATTAGCACAACTATATGGAGTTGAAACCAAGGTTCTTAATCAAGCAGTCAAACGAAATATTCAACGTTTCCCCGAAAGGTTCATGTTCCAGGTTTCTCCAGAGGAGTGGGATTCTTTGAAGTCACAAATTGTGACCTCAAACAAAGGTAGAGGTGGCGACCGTTACCTCCCCTATGTGTTTACAGAACAAGGAGTAACTCAGTTGAGCACAATATTGCGCAGCAAAACTGCCATAGAAGTAAGCATCCGTATTATGGACGCATTCGTTGCCATGCGTCGCTTCCTATCTGCCAATGCAGGCATGTTCCAACGCATTGAGAAAGTGGAACAGCACCAGATGTTGACAGATAAAAAGGTCGAAGTGGTACTAAAACGTATGGACGAACTGGCACCAAGAGTTACCCCTGAACAGATATTCGCTACAGGTTGTGTGTGGGATGCTTGGAGCTATATCTCAGATTTAATCCGTAGTGCAAATGCGCGTGTCGTTCTAATAGACAACTTTGTAGATGATAGGGTTCTTACTTTGTTAGACAAAAGAAATGACGCGGTGTCTGCTACTATATATTCTCGCTATACAGAGCAATTTCGGTTGGATCTCGCCAAACATAATGAACAGTATAATCCTATTACCTTCATTCAGCTTCCACACAAGTCTCATGACCGTTTCCTTATTATCGATGAGGATGTGTATTTGATGGGAGCAAGCGTGAAGGACATGGGTACAAGCCTATGTGCTATCACTAAGATGGAGATTGCTCCAGAAACCGTCCTGTCATTATTGAAGTAAAAAGAAGAATCTAATACAGCAAACTCACCCTAGATGAGACCCTTTGAAGATTTCCAAAAGCATGCCATGAGAGAGGCAATGAACAGAGTGTATTCATGGAAGCAGGAGCATCCAAATGAATACTCACGTTTCTCCGTGGAAATGATGAAGGTGGGGCGCAACGACTTCAGTTGCCTTGAACGCATATTCAAGATGGCGGTAGGCTTTGTGCCGACATCAGTTCTTGTCGAATGCCGCAAATTGCTTGCACCCGATTCTGAAGAAGTGCTGTCTGCTGATGAAAGAGCTGTCGCTGCCAGCCGAGTTGTTGACGAGCTGATGGGAATGAAGGGCTATCTGAGGTTTGGCGTGTACACAGAGACAGTAGGGGAAAAGGATGCCACTGGCCCATCTGAGCAATTTCTGATAAGGGAATTTAGTTTAGCGGACGAGGACCAAAGTGAGGAAGACGACGAATACATATATGTTCCTTCCGTGGCAGTTCAGGAGTTTTGGGAGTCATTGCCGTCCTTTGTTCAGATGGCTGTATTCACTTTTGGGAAGGGACATTCCGCTGATGAACTAGCGACTCTGTCAAAGAGAATCATGTTGTCTGCCATACAAGCATTATCGGAGATGTTCGTCAAGCTCCGTGACCAAATTCATGCTGGCAGCAATCCCCTTCTGATGTGTACATTGTATTATCTCTACTATGACCATGGAATGCCAAGAAGTGCAATGGCATTGAGCAAGGTCAGCGTGGGTGCCAAACAAATCTCCTACATACGTGAGAGCGTCAAGGCTGTGGTTGAAAAGCTAATAAAAGCTCAAAGTGGTAACGTGGAAGAAGGATTGTGTCGCATCTGACAGAAGTGTTTAGGGCAACGCAAATACAATAGGCAAGTAGGGAAAATGATGATTTGTGATAAAAAAAGTGTAAAATTATCGCAAAAAGGCATGGCTTGTTAATTTTGTTTTATAAAAAATGTCTATCCTTGCAAACAAAACTTTATAAAATAGTGCAATTCCTATAAAATACAATTTATATGAGTGTCAGTAAAGATGTCATCAAACAATGCTTGATCAGTAAGCAACGCGAGGTGGATGAGGCGGTGATTGTGAACCGTCCCGTTGAATTTGAAGAGAATGGCAACTATGTGATAGTAGGTGTGAGACATGCGGGTAAGTCGTACCTGTTGTATCAGCGCGTGCGTCAGTTACAAGCTGTCGGAAAGGGATGGGACGAGATTCTGTTTGTGGACTTTGAGGATGAACGTTTGGCGGAATTCCAGAAAGAAGACTTCAACAGCTTGCTGGAGGCCCATCTGGAACTGTATAGCAAGAAGCCGGTAGTGTTTCTGGACGAGGTGCAGAACATTCCTCACTGGGATAAGTTTGTGCGTCGACTGGCTGATGCTAAATACCGTGTTTACGTGACGGGCAGCAATGCAAAGATGCTGAGCAAGGAGGTGGCAACTACGCTGGGCGGCCGGTTCTTTATCTATGATGCGTACCCATATTCATTCAAAGAGTATCTGGCAGCGCAGCATGTCGAGTTAAAGGAGCATTGGGAGTATGACACGATTCAGAGAAGCGAGGTGAAACGACATCTGAACGAATACTTCTATTACGGTGGTCTGCCAGAAATCCAGTCGTTTAAGAACAAGCGGGCTATGCTTTCAAGTCTTTACCAGAAGATCTACCTAGGTGACATCTGTGCGTGAAACAACATTAAGAACGATAGGGTGCTGAATATCCTAATCAAGAAAATGGCAGAGAGCGTGAAGCAACCGCTGTCGTATAACAGGCTGAAGAACGTGATAGTGGCAACGGGGTCGCCCATCAGTGTGCCTACTACGATAGACTATGCGGGTTATGCCGCTGACAGTTGGCTGATACTTCCCATGGAGAACGAGGTGGGTAAGCTGACTGAGAAGGAAATGCAGAAGAAATATTACTTCGTTGACAATGGGTTGCTGAACCTGTTCTTGATGAACTCAGAGACTTCGCTGCTGGAGAATATGGTGGCAGTGGAGCTGTGCAGGCGATTTGGCAAAAAGAATGTGTTTTTCTTGAACGCTGAGAAGGAGATAGACTTCATAGTACCTGATGAGAAGTTGGCCATACAGGTATCCTACAGCATCAAGGATGAAACCACTTACAACAGGGAGGTGCCGCCACTGGCGAAGTATGCCAAGGCGCACAATGACTGGAAGTGCCTGCTGATTACTTACGATGAGAAGGGTACGGAGGAAGGAATTCCCGTGGTTCCAGTGTGGAGATGGCTTATGGGGGTGTGAGGGCATCTAAAGGATGCCGGGACTACGGAATATAGAAGAATATATGGATTTGATGAAGGATTTAGGTATAGAAGTATATAAGGATGCAGCAAGACCTGCTGTATCTGAAGTAGGGGCTGTTGCTGGAAGGACTGTAAAAGTATTACTGGCACCAATACGTGGTTTCCTTTGGTGTTGGGAAAAGATAGAGGACTACGTTGAGAAAGAGGTGCAAAAGCGATTGGAGAAAGTACCTGAGGAGCGGCTGAAGAGTCCTGACCCAGAAATAGCTGTGCCCTTGCTACAGTCATTAACTTATACAGCACAGAATGAGACACTGAGGGAAATGTACATCGCCTTGCTTGCCAATTCGATGGATATTAGTAAGGAGAATGTGGTGCACCCATCCTATGTCGATATTATCAAGAAAATGAACAGGTTAGATGCATTGCTCTTTGAGAAGTTATCAAAAACCCATGGATATGTAATGGCGATTAATCCGAGAATTGCAATTAAAGGTACCAACCAGATTTATACAAATGCATTGCCCGAGTGGTATTTGGGATGGACAATCGATGGCTATGACGAGTTTGCCGTATCTGCATCTCTTATTCGCATGAGCAAATTTGGCATTTTAGAATTAATGTATGATAGAACTATTATTGGGGCCAATTATACTGCTTTGCAACAAAATGCTTTTTTAGAGCAGGTGCTTGATGGATATAAAAATACGTATCCTCAACAGCAACTCAAAATCGAGACCACAGATAGTGTGGTTTATGTGAATGAATATGGCAAGCAGTTTAGAGAAGCTTGTAGATAGTCTCTATATTCCAATAATAAGACGTTGGAGGAGAGGTAGGTATATAACTGATTTAGTAGAAAAATGAAGCATTTAACGGGAGTATATTTGACAGATGGCATGTCTAAGTCTGGTATTAGGTTCTCAATAGGGGCATTGGAAGATGCACTATGGCAAGGCTATGATCGTTGTGTGCCATCAAATATTGAGCATGATATCCATCGTCCCTTAGGAGTTACTCGTATTTCAGCATTATTCTTGTCTCATGAAAGTACCTATTTGTTGGGTAACACTTCTTTGCCAGAAACGACAGAAGAGAAGCGCTGGGTGATGGCAGCCAGAACTGACTATCTTAATGAAAAAATGATAGAACGAGTCCTGCAGTATTCACAGGAGTTCAACAAAGAGGTGAGTAGCTTGGGATTAACGAAGGATGTATGTCGTATGATGTCAAATGGAATTGTGTTGTACGGCTATAATAACATTGTACTTGATGCATTCCCATTCCTTAGAGATAATATAGACGGAGATGGACTTATATTTTTAAATGTTCTACTTCAAAATTTTGATTATAAGGGAGACGGTGTTTTTGCCTCTAAGAAGAACAGTCTTGCGGTGTTAGTACATCCTTACCTAAGACGTTCACTATCCCGCTATAATTGTTTTAATAAAGAATTTCTAAAAGAGTTATTTGATTCATGCACTGAAGAGACCCCTGTGAGAATACGGGTTGATTTGGACTATGTGGGATATACGCCATCATTTAAAGAAACTCAAGAGTTTGACTATTGGTATGGGCCAGAGTATACAGATGATATCAGCAAGATAAAGGAAGGTGTAACTGCATACGACACGAATAAAACAGAATATCTCTTTAATCAAATAAAGAAAACTGAATTTGTGTGGCAAGAAAAAGATGGGAAGCGTCAGTTTGAGATGGAGGAGGTTACGGACGTAGAAGTACCGACACAGCCAGAAGGAACGTATGCTTGTCGATATCTGCATTCATTTTATGACACGACAACCGGTGTTTTTGACCATTTTGATGGAGCTATACGAAGTTATGACCTTGATGCGATATGCAGACGGTTAGGAAATTCGATAACAGCGACGGGGCATACTGCAGTATATACTAAGGTTTTCAGAATAGATGGACCATTGCCAATCAAGAAATGGAAGAGTCTTATAACTCATTATCTTAGGGGTAATCAGGATGTATATAGATATTTTGGCGAAAACGTGCCCTTCGTGGGAAAGAAACAGCAGCCAATAAATCCCCTTTCAAAATTTGTGCCGTTTGTTCTTAAGAAAGGAGATGGCGTCAGATTGCTATATAGTTACCATGCAAAAGGTGAAGAAGGAGTAGAACGACTCTATAGAGACTTTGATACATGCGAACTGATGGAGGGGACAGTAGAAACAACAGATTTGATGGCTCTTGATTTGGCAAAGTGTATACGACGTTGTGGAGGAGAAATGGACTATCCAAACTGCCGCTTCATTAGCTATAGAGACAATTTCCATGATTTACCAGAGATTTATCACGGTGGCAATAATCCTGCAAGCACGATAATGAATACAATAGAAGGGATAATGATGCTCTTGAAGGGACTTAACAGCAATGGTATAGAGGATAGTATTTCATTCTGTTTATCATGGAATTTAGATGATAGAAAGGTTAAAGTCAGTTTCATGGGAGCTGTCCCCGACATGCTAGAGTGGGTATCTTCACTAGGTGGAATACCGACAGGCAGGGAGGAATTAAAGAGGTGGCTTGAAACGCAAGCAAATTATTTTAAGAATAATGGTCAGGATTCTCCTTCTCCGATAAATGCATCCTATATTCACGATAATGGTATTTTTTACCATCGAAGACGTCTGGTACAGAAGGATGCTGAATTGAAGGGACTTTATTACAATGACAGAAAGGAACTTTGCGCCAATATCGATTTTAATGATAATCAGAAAGAGTTACTGGAATTGATAGATACAGGTATTATTAGCCCCGCTATGTTTGTGGTTGCAGACAAACTATTGTGTAATGGGAATGAAGACTATCTTACCCATGATGAGATAGCATGCCTGAATGAAATAGAGTGTCAGCCTACGATTCATTTTATGAGTTTGATATGGGCATCGCATAAGAATGGTCTGAGAGAATTGTAAATAACGTAAGAAATATAAAATGAGTAGAACAATATATTACCTTGGTGCAGGAGCCAGTTATGGCAGAAGAGGTGAGGATAAGAAAATTATTGAAGGTATTCCCGTTGTGTCGGAGATACCGGAGCAGTTTGCTTTATTTCAAGCTTATATAGAGACGGCTGTGATACCTTCTGATTGCGAGATGGTATTTCAAAACACTTACAGGCAGTCTGCATCCAATATAGAATCAGAGAGACTTGACATGCTCTATGATATTGATCAACTCATCAAAGGAATTCAAGAACATGCCACAATTGATACATATGCACGTAAACTCTATTTGACAGGCAGGGCGTGCGAATTCAAAAAATTGAAATCCGTCTTGTGCGCTTTCTTCGTATGGGCGCAACTAGTTTACAAACCTGATGGCAGATATGATACTTTTCTTGCAAATGTGCTTGAAGAGGGGAACCTGATGTTACCCAAAGATATCAGTATTGTATCCTGGAATTATGACTCTCAGATAGAGAATGCATACAAGGCTTATAATCACAATAGTAAACTGCCTCTATTTGAAAAGAACATTCAAGGAGAATGGCCACAGCAGCCAAACCATGGTGTAATTATCAAAATCAACGGATCTGCGACGTTTGAGGATAAGTCAACCATCCAGTATATCAAAGATGATGAAAAGAATATGCCTGCGGCTCTACAGATAATAGAATTTTATCACGATTCACAAGTGGATACATCGGGAATTGGATTAGATTTCAAAACGCATCTGTCGTTTGCTTGGGAAAAATCGACTAATAATGAGAAAATCAAGTCAACCTTAACTCAAACTATAAACGATACTGAAATAGTAGTTGTAATTGGTTATTCATTCCCGTTTTTTAACAGGGTTACTGATAGGGCAATTTTTAGCGGAATGCCCAACTTGAAGAAAGTGTATGTACAGGACATCAACCCTGATGCTGTTATACAAGCTATCCACGCTGTGCTGCCTTCGGATAGAATAGTGAATATTGAACCTATTAAAAACTGTGGGCAGTTTTACCTGCCAGTTGAATTATAGAATAAGATGACAAGCCTTGATATTTTTGTAGGTTTCGTTACTTCCTATATGGCAGGTAACATCCCATCCTTAAAGCAAATGTTTTCGTTTGGGGAAGATTTGTTGTTGCAGGAGAAGATTATCCATTGCTACCAGAGAGCATTGGAGAAATGGAGCGCTGACGATGCCTTGAGACAACGGATTGCGCAGCAAAGATACTCAACTCCCCAAGAGTTGTCCGAAGTGGTAGGAAGGAACAATGAAGAGGATGCTGCTGCCATCAGGAATCTTGTTAGCTTATGGGCTGACGAACTGCGCAAAGACGAGGATTGTGCTCACTTTATACAAGAGCAGGCTATAAAGAAGGTGGGGAAAAAAGTAGATAATCTCTGCGCCTTGATTCAGTCGAATATCCCTGCTAATGAGAATCATCGTTGGAGAGGTTTGCCCAAGCACAAAACTGTAGAAGGATATATCAGACGGTATTGCTCACTGGAGAATACGCAGGACAGTTTTATCTACTATGCCCTGAAACTGAGAGAAAGACATTGTCTGGTAGAATTTGTTACTGGCCTTGTAGAGGCAACTACCAATAAGTTCATTATTTACAGCAGTGCTCAGACTGGAAAAACGACGGAACTGAAGCAACTCTGCTGGGAATTGCAGGAAAGCGGACTCTATCTGCCCATAATGCTGGAAGTGCGTAATAACACCAAGCTGAAAAGAACAGAACTTCCATTAGCCAGGTTTGAGGAAGGAAAGGAAATCGTGGTGGTGATAGATGCTCTTGACGAGGTGAACGGGCAGAAGTATGATGACCTTATTGAGGAAATCAGCGGGTATGCCTACGACCATCCAGAAATGAAGATGGTGCTCTCCTGCAGGAGCAATTACAGAAGGGAAAAGGAGTTGGAACAATTTTGTGACCTTTTCTTGGAAGAGTTGAGCTATGGAGATGCCAATGACCATATCAACCATATGCTTGGACCAGGTAACGGGTTGGCCGTTATGATTAACGAGAACGAACTGACCGATTTTGTCAGGAATCCATTCTTCCTGAACGTGCTGATAGGAGCATATAAAGACAATAATAAACAGTTGCCTAAAAACAAGGCTGAGATTTACCGACTGTTTATAGAAAAGAGTTATGATGAGGAGAAGGAAAGCAAAAGGGTTAAGTTGGCAGTAAGGCATTCTTTTAATGATTCCGTTAAGTTGCTTGAAAAAGTGGCATTGGGATTATCGTTGCTGAATGTGCAGACACTGAGCAATGAAGAACTGCTGATATGCTTGGATAATAATCCAGACAATGTTACGGAATGCTTGAGATATGACTTGATACGCTGTGAAGATGGCAGATACTCCTTCAAGCATAATGCCTTTCGCGAATGGCTCGTAGCCAATTACCTAAAAAGAGAGGGCATCGGTCGGGCGAAGCAACTTGCGGTACAACCCACGGGAAGGATAAAGGCTGAATGGTATAATATCATTATGCTGTGGGTCTCTATGTATGGCAGGGGAGAAGAGAATGACATACAAGAGATTATCAAATGGCTACGCACTGCCAGTCTGGAACTGATTATCTATATTGACCGTGACATGCTGAGCGCGGTGACCCGGTGCGATGTATTCAAAGGATTGATGCTTGAATACAAATCGTTGGGTATTCGGATGGCTAGCATTCTTACTCAGGATTACAAGAATCTGATAGAATTCGCCAAGAGCCAAGAATCGATACGTTTCATCATTGATGAATTGCATGACGCAGAAATAGGAACGGCCTATTATTCAGACCTAATGTGCCTCTGCTATTTCTTGAACTGGACGTGGTTGCAATATGAGAGTAAGGAACTGACTGAGGAACTTTTCAAAACACTGGAGCAAAAAACACGAGAGACGTTGGCGTATAAGAAGAAGCACGACCTATCCTTCTTATATATGGACAATAATTTCTTTTCCCAACAAAAATATCTGGAACGTTTCTTTGCGATAGTCAGCACTTCCGATCATTACGAGGCAATCCGCTCGATGATCAAGCTGATAGATGTTGCAGAAAGGGTTGATGGCTATGTGGATTATATTCTGGACAAGGAAAAGCATGTTCACAACCAGCGGGAGGGGATAACCACGCATATTGTATCGAGAACTGTTGTTTACAATGCACTCAGTAAAGTAAAAACGGAAGATAGCGTCAAGAAGATTATATCACATCAATTCTATAATCCACGTAGCTTTTACCGCGATGAATGGGAAGAGTATAACCAGATGATGAGCAATGCGCTCAACATTTTGGCTTCTTCCATCAGAAACGGCCACCAAGAGTTAGTACCCCTATTGGAAAATTACTATATAAGGCTATTCAAAGAATACCATTATCGCTTTGACAGGGAGGAACATTCCCAAGAGCTGTTAGCACTTATACGCAAGGCCTACTTGGATGCGGACTTAAGGGAAAGAGGAAGAGAGCAGTTCTACAAGAAGTGCCAGCTGATATTTATTGAACAAAACCCAAATGAGTTAGAGCACGACAACATCCGAAAGGTTTTCTTTATGGCTGCCTTATGGATGACCGTGGATGATGTAAAAGAAGACTTTAGTCATTTTGAGAAAGGTAATGAGCATCACCGCGCACAGGCTTCATGGTATGATGAAATGCCATGTGAAGAAGTTGCTGAATATGCTAATGGCCTTTACAAGGAGTTGGTTCCTGCCAATAGTCGCTTTCATAAGAGAAAGGAACGACTACGGACTTGCTTTAACGATTTTATGAATTATTCTGTTTTTAAGCAAGAAGTGCTGGAGATGGTGGGAAGCCTTGACAAGTTTGAAACCCGCAGAGAGCATTGGAATTACCTGCGGCAGCAAGAGGATGGTTATAATCAGTATGCCTACAGATTCATCTTGCAGTATGCCAATGATAACAACCAGTACGATAAAGAGGGAATCATAAAAGGCATCAAGAACAAAGAGGTGTACGATGGATTCTTCATGAAGGAGATAGAAGAACTGATGTTGAATCCTAATGAAGACTTGACCGTAACCGATGAGATGAGGAATCGCTGCCTGACAACAGCTAAAAGGACGGTGGAGAAAGTAAGCCGGGGAGAGCAACCCTATTATTTCTCGAAAGTAGCTGTCTCAATGCTTTTGCATGAGTATTTTGAAGTGTCCCAAGAAACACTTATAGGGCTTCTGGATTATTCGGACTTAAGTATATCAAGGAAAGACAAAGATAACTATTTTAATACAGAGTACACGCTGTTCAAGTATGTCTCAGAGAGAGTACCTGTAGAGACATTGGCTCCGGAGGTTGTCAAGAAACTAAAGGGATTGTCGAGTAATGTGAGGAGCAACAAACCTTACGATTATGCCAATTATATTGTTGAGAATCACATAAGCGAAGGATACAAAGAATCCCTGAGGTTTGCTCTATCTTCCCATAACCTGTCAGCCAATATTCTGGAAACGCTAATCAAGGGGAAGTTGATGATAGACGAGATAAAAGCGGCCAGCCGGAGTATGAGTATTTCAGATAAAGTGTTCTGCTATACGTCTATCCACAGAAACTTAGGTGATGATGGCTGGGTAAGACAAGAACTGGAGCCGGAGTTTAAAAATTATACTGGCTATGATTTGAGCAGGGCGGTAAGGTTGCTGATAAGTATGGGAAGTCTAGACGGGCTTGACTATCTGGTACGGCATCCGGATATGATGGATCATGGTGAGGATTTCATCTTTAACTATGCGACACAGAACGCCATACCGTCGTTGTGCTATTTTGTAAAGTACTGTCAAGAACATAAGATTGACGGTATCCATACATCAAATAGCATTATGACATCCTTGGAGCAAATAGCTTTATTGAGCGAGGAAGCACTGAAGGAAGTCAAGCAATATCTGAAAGACCTTACAAAGAAAGGTGAAGAATTCAAGTATTTGAACCGCTATATCATCGCTTTTGAAGACAAGTTTTATGAGTACTATCCGGGAGTCAGTGATATACAGTCTGTTATAGAGCTATTAGGGACGGATGTAAGTGACATTAATCGCGGGGGTGAAGAAAAACAAGATGCGGCTGATGGTAATGATGCCGTTGAGGATATACTATATATTTCTTACAATTGGGAGAGTAGTTCTCAGCATACGGTAGATTACCTGTGCTATGTTCTGGATACGCATAACATTCCTTACAAGCGAGACAAGAAAGACTGCCCTTATAACGAGAATATCAAGGACTTCATGAATGCCATCAGAGCAGGGAAGCAGGTAATCGTCGTTTTAAGTAGGGCATACTTGTATTCCCAGAATTGCATGTATGAATTGACTGGCATTCTGGAAGATGAGCATTATAAGGAACGGATATTGCCCGTTGTGATGGACGATACTATTCGTAGTTCGTTGTTCTACGCTGATTTGGTAGGGTACTGGAAAGGAAAGAAAGATGAGCAGGAAGAAATGGTGAGGCGGCTGAATGAGATTGACCCGAACAAAGCCATGCCCCAAGCAGACAAACTGAAGGTGATAGAGACCATCTATGACAAGATAGATGCTATTAAGGAGTATATCGACTGGACGAATGCGGAGAATCTGGATTCGCTGTGCGCGACACAGTTCAGGTCGATTGTTGAGATAATAATGGAGCGGGTATGACTCTGGAATAAAGATGGTTAAGAGGTATAATGAGACGCTGGTGTTTATGGAGTGCGAGCACCGTAAACTTTCAAAATACTATCAGTTAGGAAATTGAAAAACTGTTTAACTCAAAAAAATATACAAACTGCTCTAAAAAGTGAACAAAATTCACTAAAAACACTCGTTTTAGTAACTTTTAATGGCTATTAGACCTATGGTCTGAGATAAAATGAGTAACTTTTTGGGCGAATAACAAACATATTGCAATGGCAAGTAACGCGAGTTCGGGATAAGGATTGCGTAAAAAAAATAGGGTAGAACGAGCTAAAATAGTTCGTTCTACCCTTCGCTAATTCATTGATTATTAGTAACTTTATAGTAGAATAAAAAGTAAATTACTAATGATTAGCAAGGACAAAATTACTAAAATTTTCTGCATCGCAGACGACTTTTGCAAAGAACTTGAGAAAGAATTCGCAAA
>ERZ1024411.66-NODE-66-length-12702-cov-7.706887_pt1 | contig 12702 bp, 7 predicted proteins | sample MGYA00520784_ERZ1024411 | MGnify/ENA primary metagenome ERZ1024411 (study PRJEB33242, sample SAMEA3444280) | Homo sapiens | biome: Host associated; feature: Gastrointestinal tract; material: Stool | place: Uganda | collected 2011-01-01 ...
GATTGATGTGGCTCTCGTAGCTCATCTTGCCAAGCAAGCGTAAGACGTTCTCTTCGTATATCAAGTCAAGAAAACGTTGGCCGCCTTCGTTGTATGCAGCCATGTACCATGCGAGCGGAATGATGAGCGATAGTACTCCTACAACGGCAAAGTGCCAAACGATGTTCCACAATTTTTTGCCTTTGATGAGTGCATAAATAGCCACAACTAATAGCGGGAGTGCAGCACCCACAGGACCTTTGCTTAAAAATGCACCACTCAAGCACAATATGGCCCATATAGGCAGACCTTTCATGTTGTTTTCCACCCATTTATACAACTGATAGAGCGACAATACCATCATGCAAGATAGCACCATGTCTACTCTACAGGCCACACCTGCACGATGCACCTCAAAGTTGGTAAGCAGTATAAAAGCGGTGAGCAATGCTATGCTCTGCCCCGACCTCTTGGCAAAAAACTTGTAAGTTGCAATGGTCATAACGCTCAGTGCCAGTGCCGATGGTAGGCGCGATGTATATTCCGTAACGTGGCCTATGGGCAATGAGAAAAGAGCTATTAACCAGTGAAAAAATGGCGGTTTGTATGCCATGTCCACACCATTGTTGATGGGCAATATCCAGTTTCCTTCTTTCAGCATAGAGAGTGCAACCACAGCCTCGCGCGGTTCGCCACGAGTGTTGAAGAGCGTGTCGCCAAGAAAAAGGAATAAGGTGATAAAGCACATAAGGGCAAGGACCCATGTGATGGATAAAGACTTATTTTGTAGTTGCATTGTTATAATAAAAGGGTTATGGTGCAAATTTACAATAAAAAAAGGCGATGTTGTTTGAAAATGAGTGGTTATTTCGTAACTGATACATCCTAAATTGGTAGCTACGGATAACCCTCCTAAATAATGAAGGTCCCTTGTATGTGAATGTTTCACAACAAGGGACCTTCAACCATCTATGGCTTTCTTTCATTCAATTTCGTGTGAATGCCTAAAAAGTGCTAAAAACTTTATAGTTACAAACCTTTTTAGTTTTGTTCGCGACGTGGGCGGCGTGGTGCATGGCCTTCGCTACCTTCACGACGTGGACGACGAGCAGGGCGTTCTTCCCAACCCTCTGGCTTTTCTTCGAGCACGCGGTGTGAGAGGCGGAACTTACCTGTTTTCTCGTCTATCTCAAGGAGCTTCACCTTGATTGTATCGCCTTCTTTAATGCCGGCTTCTTCAACGCTTTCAAGACGTTTCCATGCTATTTCAGAGATATGCAACAAGCCTTCTTTGCCTGGCATAAACTCTACAAAGCAACCATAAGGCATGATGCTCACTACTTTGGCATCGTATACTTCGCCAACTTCGGGTATAGCAACAATGGCACGTATTTTTGCTACAGCAGCGTCTATGCTATCTTTGTTAGGACCTGAAACTTGAATCTTGCCCACACCACCATCTTCTTCAATGGTGATTGTTGCACCTGTCTCCTCTTGCATGCCCTGGATAATCTTACCGCCTGGGCCAATTACTGCACCAATAAACTCTTTAGGAATTTCAAATGCTTCGATGCGTGGAACGTGTGGTTTGAGCTCGGCACGAGGTTCTGGCATAGTTTCGAGCAACTTGCCAAGGATGTGTTCGCGAGCTTGTTTTGCTTGGTTAAGAGCCTTCTCAAGGATTTCGTAAGACAAGCCATCGCACTTAATATCCATTTGAGTAGCTGTAAGACCCTTAGCAGTACCAGTGGTCTTAAAGTCCATATCACCAAGGTGGTCTTCATCGCCAAGAATATCGCTCAGAATAGCGTATTTATCTTCGCCTGGATTTTTGATAAGTCCCATTGCAATGCCGCTAACAGGAGCCTTGATGGGCACACCAGCATCCATCAATGCCAATGTACCAGCGCATACTGTTGCCATTGACGATGAACCATTAGACTCAAGAATATCGCTTACTACACGTACGGTGTAGGGATAGTCGGCAGGAATTTGACCCTTAAGTGCACGCCATGCAAGGTGACCGTGACCAATTTCACGACGGCCAACACCACGTTGCGCCTTAGCTTCGCCTGTTGAGAAAGGAGGGAAGTTGTAGTGAAGAAGGAAGCGCATGTAGCTCTTGTCGAGTACGTCGTCTACCATCTTTTCGTCGAGCTTAGTGCCGAGTGTACAAGTGGCAAGTGCTTGTGTTTCGCCACGAGTAAAGATTGCCGAACCGTGAGGCATGGGCAGAGGTGACACCTCGCACCAAATAGGACGGATATCGGTAGTTTTACGTCCGTCAAGACGCTTACCCTCATCGAGGATGCAACGACGCATGGCATCACGCTCAACATCGTGATAGTAGCGGTCTACCATAGCATTTTTTTCTTCCAATTCCTCAGCAGAGAGTTCGGGGTGAGCTGCAGCGTAGCGTTCCTTAAAGTCCTCGCGTATTTGCGTAAAGGCATCTTCGCGTTCGTGCTTATCGTGGTCGCCAGCTTCAGCAATAGCGTATGCAGGTTGGTAGCACTCGTCTTTTACTTGTTGGCGTAGTTCCTCGTCGTTTACTTCGTCGCAGTATTCGCGTTTTACGTCGGTACCAAGTTCCTTAGAGAGTTCCTTTTGCAATTGGCACATTGGCTTAATGGCCTCGTGTGCAGCTTTCAAGGCGTCGAGCAATGCGCTTTCAGGCACTTCGTCCATTTCGCCTTCCACCATCATGATGTTCTCTTCGGTAGCGCCGACCATGATGTCCATATCAGCGTTTTTGAGTTGCTCAAATGTTGGGTTGATAACGTATTCGCCATTGATGCGAGCTACGCGAACCTCTGAGATAGGACCTTCAAAAGGAATGTCGCTTGCAGCGAGTGCAGCCGATGCTGCAAAACCTGCCAAAGCATCTGGCATATCTACACCATCAGCAGAGAAGAGCGTGATGTTTACATACACCTCGCAGTGGTAGTCGGCAGGGAAGAGTGGACGCAAGGCACGGTCTACAAGACGAGAAGTTAAAATTTCGTAGTCGCCTGCGCGTCCTTCGCGCTTGGTGAAGCCACCAGGGAAACGTCCGGCTGCGCTATATTTTTCTTTGTAGTCACACTGTAGGGGCATAAAGTCTGTGCCTGGTTGAGCGGTCTTTGCGGCACAAACGGTGGCTAAAAGCATGGTGTTGTTCATTCTGAGCATCACTGCACCATCTGCTTGTTTAGCCAATTTTCCTGTTTCGATGCTAATGGTACGACCATCAGGAAGCGAAACGGTTTTGGTTATCACGTTCATCTGATTGTAGTTATGAAATAGTTCTTTAATTCTTTTTACCTATAAGAAACGTGCAAAAATAGCAATTTATTTCGGAGTTTATGCTTATTTGCAGCTACTTTTATTTAGTTTTCATGATTTTATGAACTTTTGAGCATGAAACAATGGTTCTACATAAATGGCTTGGAGGGGAGCAGAATGGTTGTTATGTCATGAGCATATATGTTGATAGAAATCTGCTTCTTTGTGTAAGTAAAACGTTTCGCAGATTGGTCAATTTTTCCTTAATGCTAAAAAATTAATAGCCTGAGAATTGATTGTTTTTAATCGCCATCACATTTATCTGATTTATCAAAAATAAGAGAGTTTCTCGTAAGGCTCTGATAATCAATAGCTATTTGTTTGTATGGTGCATGCTAACGTGCCTTAATAGCACAAGAATACGTGTTTTTGCACCATAAAGATACGTGTTCTTATGGTGCAAAAACACGTATCCTTGTGGGGGAAGGATGCGTATTCTTATGACCTAAGAATACGTATTCTTGTTGTTTATGCAGTGCTGAGTGGGGTAAAGAGCGCAATTTTAATCCTATTTTACCCCTTGTGACATTCTGTTTTGAATAAAAATCAGTACAAAAAATATTGGTCAATTTGTCGGATTTGTATGGGGCGTTTTAGCGATAAAATTATTCTCCCCAATCCGCTCTATCGAGACTGCGGTAGCCTATGGCCTCTTTGATATGTGATGATTTAATTTGCTCAGAGTGGGCAAGGTCGGCAATGGTTCGTGCCACTTTAAGTATACGATCGTAGGCACGTGCCGAAAGGTTGTGGAGGCGCATGGCACGTGTGAGTGCATCGTTTGCTTCGGCATCGAGCACGGCATATTTTTCGAGCATGGCACGTGTCATCTGCGCGTTGCAATGCACGGATTTTGTCTCTTTGTATCGCTCAGTTTGTATGGCTCGTGCTGCTATTACACGCTCGCGTATCGACGCACTTGGTTCGCCTTGTGGTGCTTTGGCCAATTGGTCTACCGACACGGGGGCAACTTCTATCTGTATATCAATGCGGTCGAGCAATGGACCCGAAATTTTGCTCATGTAGCGTTGCACCTGTGCGGGTGAACAAGTGCAGCGGTGAGTGGGGTCGTTGTAGTAGCCGCATGGACAAGGGTTCATGCTTGCCACAAGCATAAACGAACAGGGGAGGGTAGCGGTGTATTTGGCGCGCGATATGGTAATTTCGCGGTCTTCGAGCGGTTGTCGGAGGGTCTCTAATGCGGTGCGTGAAAACTCTGGTAACTCGTCAAGAAATAGTACTCCGTTGTGGGCCAAACTTATTTCACCAGGTTTATAGGTGGCTCCACCGCCTATAAGTGCCACGTCTGATATGGTGTGATGAGGCGAACGGAATGGACGTTGTGCAATGAGTGATGTTTGGCTACCAAGGGTGCCTGCAACAGAATGTATTTGTGTGGTTTCAAGACTCTCGGACAAGGTGAGCTGGGGTAAAATTGAGGGGACTCGTTTGGCCATCATGCTCTTACCGCAGCCAGGCGAACCAATCAAAATGATGTTGTGACCGCCAGCTGCTGCCACCTCAAAAGCCCGTTTAACAGTTTCTTGCCCCTTTACATCGGCAAAGTCGTAAGGGCAATTGGCTTGGGCTGCATAAAACTCCTCGCGAGTGTTTACAATGGTGGGTTGTAGTAAGGTTTTGCCCATAATAAACTCTACCACTTGCGACAAATGGCTCACACCATACACCTTTAACTTGTTTACAACTGCTGCCTCGCGTTCGTTTTCCTTAGGTACAAATAGAGCCTCAAAACCTTGTTCGCGTGCCTTAATAGCTATTGAGAGTGCACCCTTAACGGCACGGATAGAGCCGTCTAACCCCAACTCTCCTACAAAAACATAGTGCTTTAACTTGTCGGTAGGTATGCGCTTGAGCGATGCTAATATGCCAATTGCAAGTGGTAGATCATAGCCCGACCCCTCTTTGCGTACATCGGCAGGTGCAAAATTAACGGTGTACTTTTCGCAGGTAGGTAGTATGTAGCCACTGTTTTGCAATGCTCCTTCAACTCGCAGTTTGCTCTCGCGAACGGCGTTGTCGGGTAGCCCCACCATAAGGAAGAGCGTTTTATCCTCTTGTGAATGTAACTCGGTGGCATTCACTTCAAGAAACACGGGCATGGCTGCTAATCCATTTACGGCAGAGGTGTGTATGGTGGCTAACATAGGCTATATAGGGGTTATTTAAAACTTTGCATCTTCAATCTTTACAACGTCGCGTTGCACAATTTTGCCTTGTGCATTAACAAGCATCAACGAGGGAACATAATGTAGGCCAAGTGCCTTGACAAGAGGCGAATTGAACGCTTGACGGTCGCAGATGGTAGGGAATGCTATGCTATCGTTCTTTAACGATGAGCGTAATACGGCATGGTCTACATCGAGCGACACAACAAGGCATTGCCACTTCCCGTTCATGCTTTTTAGCTTACGACGCAAGTTCATCAGTAGTGGGCGACTATCACTTTGCCAAGTTCCCACACAGGCTATAACAAGGTTTTTGCCTTTGTATGTATCGGTTGTTATAGTCTGTCCGTCGAGTGTTTGTGCACTGAATTTGGGCAATGGCTCTCCTTCGCCATTCAAAAAAATCGGACGGTAAAACTGGTCGAGAAAACTTACTGCACGCTCAGATGGCTGTGCTTTTTTAAGCATATCGAGCAATTGTAAAGCGGTGTTTGCATCGGGTGTTTGCTTGTTAGCAAAGTACTTTCTGAACACAGCAACTGCTGCAAGCGTCTTAATGTTTTCGCGAACAAACTGCGCTGCTGCCAGGCGTTGTGTACTTGGTGCATCGTTGGCATGCTTTATGCGGAAGTCTGAGAGTAATTCGTTTTGCTCGGTACCGCTAACTTGTGCTTCGCCTATTTTAGAGGCATCGCCTTTCATCTTTACGGTGTTTCCAGGCTCAACAACAATGTAGGTTTGCGTAAAGTTAGGATAGAGTAGTGTGAGCACTGCGGGCGCAGTCATTTTGCGTTCGTATACAAACTTGCCATCAGAAATTTTCACTGTGTCAATGCCATCGAAAGCACCATCTTCGCTGTAAATATAGAACTCTGCATCGTTGATATTGGTGAGTGTCCCTTCAAAACGTATACGGTCTTTGCCAGGGCCACAAGCTGCAAACAGAACTATGGCAGACAAGTAAATAAGCATATATAGTTTGTTCATAGTTATATCGTTTTAAAGTTAAAAGAGGCAACGATAGGTAATTACCGAAATGATATGACGTATCAAACATGAATTATCGATAATTACAAATCGCTACCTCGCTAAGAACCATATAATGTTAAAAGGTTGATTGGTTTTCTTTTCTCCCAAAAGGGTGTTTACAAACTATCCTATTTAACTGCAGACTGAAAAGCAGAATTGTTGAATAGTGTAACAAACTCTAAGTCTTTGGCAGCACGCGACTTGAGAGTAGCGTCTTTAGCAAAGGCTTGCTTTAGCTCGTTGATAGCTTCAGAATCTTGGTTAGTGCGTGCAGCAACAATGGCTTTCAGATAGCTTGTCATGGCATCGGCATGAGCCACTTGCTTTAGGGTTTTGCTTGCACTTGCATAGTCTTTATCGAGAATTTGTGCCAATGCAGCAGAGTTTGTTTTTACCCCCTTAAGGCTTTGTGCAGCTTGTGCATAGTTGCCTGCAGCTATTTGCAAATTGCCCAACACCTCGTTGTAGTTAGAGGCTGCAGTGGCTTTCATTAAGTGGTTATTAGCCTCTTCGTACTTGCCCTCAGCCATAGCTATAAGTGCTTGGTTGGCATTAACCTCTGCGCTATTTGGCTGTTTTTGCGAAGCAAGGTTAAGATACTTCTTAGCTGTGCTCATATCGCCATTTTGGTATGCCAATACAGCCAAATTGTTGTAAGCACGATAATCTGAAGCATAGAGTTGAGTAGTCTTTAAATAAATATCGTTTTGCTCTTTAGAGTCTTCAGACAAAGTGGCTGCATAAAGCAGTTCTTCTACTGAAAGTTTAGAGGCATCGGCAGTGTATTGCTCTTGAATTTCGTCGTCTGAGCGACCAATCAAGTTGTAGTTGATAGTCATGCGTGCACGGCGTAATTCGGGCAAAATTTCATCGGCTAATTCTTTAAATCCAGCCGACATGTTACGTATCTGCTTTTCGCGTTCCTCGGGGTCGGAATACATAGAGAGTACACGCAAAATAACATCCTTGTCTTGAATATTCGATTGGCTTACAAGTTCTTTAAAGCCTTCCCAATCCTCAGCCGTGTACTTAGAATCTACGTCGGCATCGAGTTTAGTCTTCTTAAGTTGGTTGTTTACAAACGATTTAGAAGTCTTTTCACGATTTTGTGCAAGAGCTGTGTTAAACTTAACACCACCCTCGGGCGAAGCGTAAGCACTTACCTCAATGTTGTCGAGCATAAAGCCCTTTTGGTCTTGCTTAATCTCCTTTAACGTCTTCAAGAAGTCGGTTATCGAAGTGCTTTTCAACTCGCTATTGCGTATGTTAGCTTGGTTGATGAGGTATTTAATTTGTGCTTGCTTTGTCTGCTTGATAGCATATTGAAATTTGTCTGTAGACAACTCAATGTTTGATGTTTTGGCAGTGCTTTGCACAAGTGTAGAGGTTGCAATCACACCATTGTTTACCTTTACATCGGGGATATTAACCTTTTTGTTTCCCACTTTTGCATCGAAAGTTAAGTAGAGTTCGCTTTGCTGCATAGCGGGAACATAAGTAAAGTTGTTCTTAAGTGTATAGTTGCCACCAAGCTTGTATGAAATCTCTTGGTCATTGCCTTGCACCTTCTCCCCTTGGAAGGTTGCGGGCTGACCATTGGTAGCGTTTGCGCCATAGCGTATAACGGGCAAGACTGTAACAACAGCCTTTTTCTTCATGTATTTCTCAGGGAAACGACCATTAATGGTTACAGCCACTTTGCCTCCCACGGCTTCCATAGGTGATGGAGTTACTGTGAAGTTGTCGGCAGACAATTCGCCCATTTTGCTGCATGCTGTCAGCACAAGTGTGCCTGACAATGCCAATGCTGCATAAACCTTACTTTGCATATTGTTATTTTATATATATGTTTCTTTATCTTGTGAGCAAAGATAACTATTTTAGATTAAACCTATAGGGTTTTGCCTATGTTTTAAGACTTATTTAGCCTCTTTAGGCTTGTTTCGTCAGTTTGCTCATGTTGCTTATTGTTGCAAGGGTGCCACTACTAAGCTTGCTCGCCAAGACGTTTACACAACTTGCCGTTGGCCATGCAATAAATGCCTAAAAGTATGAACGGAATGCTTAGCAATTGCCCTTGGTCTAACCCTATTGTTTGCTGCATATTTATTTCCCAAGGCTCTTGAACTTCTTTGAGAAATTCAACAAAGAAGCGAAAAACAAAGATGCTGGTTAGGCAGTAGCCAAAGTAAAAACCTGTGCCTACACGTTGCTTGCACTTGGTGGCATAGAGGGCAATGCCTATAACAAAGAATAGCAAATAAGCAATGGCTTCGTAGAGTTGAGCAGGATAGCGTGGTTGCGTTTCTTGCAGTTGAACAAACACAAAACCAAAGTTGCTACCCGTGTATTTTCCTACAATCTCAGAGTTCATCAAGTTGCCTAAGCGTATAAAGCAGGCTGCAATGGGGGTGGCAATGGCAATGTTGTCGAGCACACGCATAATGTTTACGTGGGTCTTCTTTACGTATAGCCACAAGGCTATCATTAAGCCTAATGTGCCTCCATGCGAGGCAAGTCCAGCATATCCAGTAAACTTCCATGAACCATCTGACATGTGGTGCATGGGTAAAATCATCTCTAACGGATGCGACAGAAAATAGCTTGGTTCGTAGAGCAAGCAGTGGCCAAGGCGTGCGCCTGCCAATATGCCGATAAAGCAATACAAAAAGAGTGGGTCGAACTTTTCTTGCGGAATGTTTTGTTTTTTGTAAAGGTTATATACCACAATGTATGCAAGTGCCAAGCCAATGCACCAACATATTCCGTACCATCGTATTTCAACCGAACCAAGGTGAAATGCTACTATAGAGGGATTCCAGATAGTCATAATGCCAAGTACAAATTAGATAAGTTTTTTTCTTGAAGCACAAATAGAGTGTATAAGCGATAAAAGCTGCGACAGATGTTTGTCGCAGCTTTTATGTTAATGATTTGATAATCTTATATCTAATGGTGTTATGCTACGACAATGGTTACACATTAAAACGGAAGTGCATGATATCACCATCTTGTACTTCATACTCTTTGCCTTCAACGTGTAATAAACCAGCTTCGCGCACTGCAGCCTCAGAACCAAGGCGAATGTAATCATCGTATTTGATGACTTCGGCACGGATAAAACCTTTTTCGAAGTCTGTGTGGATAACGCCTGCACATTGAGGAGCTTTCCATCCCTTGTGGAATGTCCAAGCCTTTACTTCCATCTCACCAGCGGTGATAAATGTTTGTAAGTTGAGCATGTGGTATGCAGCTTTTATCAAACGGTTACATCCGCTCTCTTCGAGTCCAACATCTTGCAAGAACATTTGGCGCTCTTCATAAGTTTCGAGTTCTGCAATGTCGGCTTCGGTTTGTGCTGCAAGGACAAGCACTTCTGCACCTTCGTCTTTAACGGCTGCTTTCACTTCTTCAACATAGTGATTGCCCGTGGCAGCTGAGGCTTCGTCGACGTTGCAAACGTAGAGCACGGGCTTTGAGGTGAGCAAGAAAAGGTTTTTTGCAGCCTTTTGTTCTTCAAGACTTTCAAAGCTTATGCTGCGTGCGCTTTTTCCTTCTTCCAAAGCAGCCTTGTATGCCAACAACACTTCGTATTCGACCTTAGCGTTTTTATCACCACCTACTTTGGCAATTTTTTCAACGCGTTTAATGCGGTTTTCAACCGTTTCAAGGTCTTTTAATTGTAGCTCAGTGTCGATAATCTCTTTGTCGCGTACGGGGTCTACACTACCATCTACATGAACTACATTGCCATCGTCGAAGCAACGTAAAACGTGTATAATAGCATCTGTTTCGCGGATATTACCCAGGAATTGGTTGCCAAGACCTTCGCCCTTTGATGCACCTTTAACAAGTCCTGCAATGTCTACAATCTCAACGGTTGTAGGAACAATGCGTCCTGGATGAACCAATTCGGCCAATTTGTTTAGTCGTTCGTCGGGCACGGTTATTACGCCCACATTGGGCTCTATCGTACAGAATGGGAAGTTGGCGGACTGTGCTTTAGCATTGCTAAGGCAGTTGAACAAGGTGGACTTGCCCACGTTAGGGAGTCCCACAATGCCACATTGTAAACTCATATATAGTTTTCTTTGTTTATTATTTTGTTTTCTGGTTGGCAAAGTTACTATTTTATTGTGAATAGCAGTGCTATAAGCCCAACTTAGCTTAATATCTTTGCCTTTCTTTTGTTATTCAACAGCTATTTCATCAACAAACACAAAACCTGGATTGCCTTTGCCTGGATGCCATGCAGGTAGGTGGTGCTCAGATACTACTTTCACCTTAATGTAGCGCACTTGGGCTGCATTAAAGTTTAGCGTATGTTGATATATCTTGTTGGGATTGTCCTCTGTTAATGCGGGATATTGCTCTGCGGCAAGTGGCGTGTAGTGTATGCCATCTGTTGAACCTTCAGCCACAAACTCGCGGGCATCGAATATCCAATAACCTTTTTCAACACACGTATGTATGGCAATTTTGCAAATGGTTTGCACACTACCAAGGTCAATAATGCTTTCGAGATCGTTGCCGCAAAAGCCTATCCATCTTCCTGACGCAAAGTTTGTATCTTCGGCTTCAAGACCATCTACGAGCAAGGTTTCACCGCCATAAACCTGTTGAGGATGTGGGCGTTGAAGTAAGCGGATAGGGCATGCGGTAGCTTTGTTAAAATGAAATGTTTTGCTAACATCGGGGGTTACTCCCCATGATCTAAATGCCGCAGCACGCAGTGTACAAGGCTTATTGATACTGATAGGCGAAGTATAGATAGGCGATTGTTCGGTGGGCATGGTACCATCGAGTGTATAGCGAATTTGTGCGTTGTCGAATGTTGAAAGTGTGGCACGAATAGTATGGCTTGTAGTGTCGGTGGCCAATTGCAACTTCACGTTGTATATAACTTTCGCAAAGTTGTAATTTTGCTGATGGTAAACGTCTATGAGTTGCGGTATGCGGTTTAGAAAATCCTTAAAGTTTTTTTGCTCAAGATTACACCATTGCACCTCGCTCAAAGCTGCCATACGTGGCAACTCCATGTATTCAACTTGTCGGAATGTGGGTATATATTCGGTCCAAAGATTGGCTTGCACACCAATGATGTATTTGGCCTCGTCTGCCGAAAGTTGGCGTGGAACGGGTTCGTAGTTATACACGTGTTCGATAGGCAAATATCCGCCAATAGCTTCTGGCTCGCGAGCCTTGTCTGCACTTTGATAATAGTCAAAATACAGGTAAGTGTTAGGCGTCATAATCACGTTGTGCTTTTGGCGTGCAGCCTCTATACCGCCGCCTTCGCCACGCCACGACATAACGGTAGCATTAGGAGCAAGTCCACCTTCGAGTGTCTCGTCCCATCCAATCATCTGTCTGCCAAGCTTGTTAAGATGTGCTTCGGCATGCTTAATTATATAGCTTTGTAAGCGTTCTTCAGCAGTGTGTTGCTTATCTGCTTCAAGATGTTCAGCCTTTATGCGTGCTTGACATTTAGCACAATTCTTCCACCGTGTTTTGGGGCATTCATCGCCACCAACGTGTATGTATTCGGATGGAAAAAGGCGTACAACCTCGTCGAGCACATCGTCGATAAACTTCAATGTCTTATTGTTGCCTGCGCATAGCACATCGTCGCTAACTCCCCACATTTGCCACACCTTGTATGGGCCTCCAGTACAACCTAATTCTGGATATGCAGCAAGTGCGGCCTGCATGTGTCCGGGCATATCTATTTCGGGGATAATGGTTATATAACGCTCGGCAGCATATTTCACAATATCTTTAATCTCCTTTTGGGTGTAAAAACCTCCATAAGGCGTACCATCATATTTGCTTGTGTTGTGTCCTATAACCGTTTGGTCGCGTCGCGAGCCTACTTTAGTAAGCAAAGGATACTTTTTAATTTCAATTCTCCATCCTTGGTCGTCGGTTAAGTGCCAATGAAAGCGGTTGATATTGTGCAATGCTAACATATCAATAAAACGTTTCACAGAATCGGCACTCATAAAGTGGCGAGCGACATCAAGGTGGGCACCGCGATATGCAAAGCGAGGATAGTCTTCTATGTTACAAGAGGGAACAATTACCTCTTTAGCTGTGCCTATAGGTAAGGCCTTTCGCAGTGTTTGAATGGCATAAAATACCCTAATACCATGCAAATGCTGGGCAAACAATCCATTGACCATGC
>ERZ1024411.67-NODE-67-length-12547-cov-6.908261_pt1 | contig 12547 bp, 4 predicted proteins | sample MGYA00520784_ERZ1024411 | MGnify/ENA primary metagenome ERZ1024411 (study PRJEB33242, sample SAMEA3444280) | Homo sapiens | biome: Host associated; feature: Gastrointestinal tract; material: Stool | place: Uganda | collected 2011-01-01 ...
GGCTTCGCCGTCGTCCCCTGCAATAGTGGACGTAACCTGTGAGTGTATATTTGTCTCTTTCATCATGCGAATCAAGTTCGTTTTTTGATGTTGTTCATCTGAATCTCTACATAAGAGACACAGAAACTCTTTGCAAATATAAGATAATTGTTGGAAACTAGCAAATTATGCGTGTTAAAAAAAATAATAAAAATGATAGGGACACCTTCGTCTCTACCAAAGAAACAAAGATGCCCCTATATATAGTAAGGTATCAGATAATGTGGGTATTTAAAAAATAAGTATTGATATTTAAAAACCAGAATATACTATCTTACTGAAATCTTCTGACCCTTAGCCTGAGCACAGGACTGGGTAGATGCCTTCACGATGTAAATGCCGGATGTAACTCGCAGAATCATTCTCTGCTTGGCAGGCAACTGATAACTGTGAACCATCTTGCCATCCAATGTAAATACCTGAACCCTGTCGAGCTTCTCACTACCCAGAGCTGAAACAACAATCATGCCTGCAGCTGGAGAGTAAACCTTCACCGGTGCGCTCTGCTCTTCAGTCTCCATGCGGTCGATACCGGTTGAGGTACGGGTCTGGGTGAGGAAGTATCTTCCGTGGTCACCCGCCTTCACCTTCACAGCCTCGCCATCATGAACTTCCGTAAAGCTTGCCGATGCAGCATCGTAGAGATAAACAGGAGCATCGAGCTTGTTCACACCCTTCAGGGTAAGTGAAACCTCTTCTGCCTGCTGGCTCACGATACCGAGCGGAATCCAGGACAACTCAGGAACCGCATTCACTGCCACCGCCTCGTTGCCGGCAACGGTATAAACCTGAGGAACATCCTTCAGGTTCTGATCATAGAGGAGATCCACATCCTCCTGGTCATCATAGTCGGCAGAAGCCTCCGGACGCAAAGCGATGCGTGCCTTTGAGGTCTGGCCGCTGGAATTCTCTGTCGTTGCTTCAATGCTCTTGACATAGTCTGATGCCATCAGAAGGCCAGGAGTGATAGTGCGGTCAACATACATCGCAGAAGTGAACCTTACCTCTCCAATAGTAGCGCCAGCATTCTTCTTAACAAAGAACGACTGGGTAGGCTGGATAGCGTAGTTCTTCATATTCAGTTCTGCACCGGAAATCGCCTTCACTTCGCCATCCTCTACAATCCATATTGCCTTTTGCAAGTCCGTATTTGCCTCGAAGAACTTAGCCATCGAGATAGAGCAGGTATAGGGATTCGCTACGAGATAGAATCCGCTGGTGTTATCTCCCAAGCTCTGAGTCTTTTCAGCGAGATGTTTCTCATCGTTATTGAAAGCAACGAGAAGTTTACCATGACCAGTAGGGCTCTTATCAACGGTTGCTGGTTTACCACCAGAAGTCGTTGTTCCATCATAATCGTAGTACTGATAGCTAGTATCAGCCTTTGGCAAACGGAGGAGCGCATTTGGCAATTTAGAACCATCAGCAGGTTTCTTTGGCAAGAGTGCATTACCAGCCTTGATAGAGAAACCACCGAAGGTTCCATCTGCGGAATAGCTTTCATCCACCTTATTATATACATGGCTCCAGTAACCCAGATTCATATCAACTTCAACAGGAACTGTTACATCTGGATAATGAGATGCAGAATAATCACCCTTAGGAGTGATTTCCTTCACTTCACTCTTCATCCAGGCTCTCTGATAAACCGGATACTTGCTTCGGCTATTCACATTAGTATCAAAGTTGATATCCGTAAACGCCTTGGTTTCCTGTCTACCATCCTTTGCCGGTACATACATATCACCGGCGTAGATATACTGCAGAGGCGAAGCCATGGTGTACCACTTGTTAGGCACCAGCTCCTTCTCTACCCAAGCCTTGTCATACACGAGATAGCACTGGTCGCGAAGCTCGCCCTGAGGCTTGAAGTAAATCTGATGGCAGGTATTGCCATAGAACTTCTCGCACTTCAGATTGCCATCAGCATCAAATCCTTTATTGGCATCCGCCTCATTCCAGATTGCCATGATGTCATACTGGATATACTTCGTGGCTTCATTACCCTTGCCATTGGTCAGTTTGGTAGCAATCTGATTGGTGCTACGATAAACCACATTGCCGAGGTCAGGGAATGGCAAACCATTCAGATTACCGACGGTTACCTTGGTAAACTTCATTGGCACATAGCTGTTCTGCGTAGGAATATCTATCTTTGCTGTAATACCAGATGCATTACCATAAGCCTGATAATTAGGATACTCATTATCATACAATTCAGTAGAAGATGAGCGATGCCAGTTGGCATCATTGTTCCAGTTGGCATTCATTCCGCCATCGGCTGTAGGAGTCCAAGTAATGAACTCCGGAACAATCTTCAGCTTGAGATAAGACTCGCCAGGGCAATTGGTAGTTGCCGCAGAAGCATCTCTCTTCTCGTAAGCGAATCGGAGTACATAGTAGTATCCCTCATGGAAATCCTTCAGTGCTGCATCAGAGAACTTGAGGTTGAGGGTAGCCTGAGTCTTTTTATCAAAAGCAGGCAACTCAGTCTTCTCCAATGTTGCAACCTGAGTATTCAACTTCGTTTCCCATAAAGGGTCATTTGTAGATGTAACAAATACGCTCTGCGAATTATCAGCAGGTTTTTTGCTATCATCAATGAAAGTAAGAGGCCCAGTAATAGCTGATCCATCTCTCATAGTAGCACTATGAAGAGGTATCTTCAAATATCCATTAGAAGCCTTCAACTTCTTCAGCTGTGGCAAACCGATACGAAGCGAAGCCTCATAATCGCCATCATTGAATGGATAATCCACATTGTTGAAACCGAAGTTAAGCTGTGGGCCATCCAGCATCACACGCAATGGGACGGGTGTTGCAGCAGAACACAACAGATAGATTGTACCATTGATTTCATATGGAATATAACCATCTGAATTCTGAGTTCCTTTTGGCAACATAAAGATTTTATGTGTTTCACCCAAAGGAAGCTTATCCTTGCTGATAGTGATTTCATTGCTGGCTGCTGCAGAAGGATCCACCTTATTAGCTTCACCAGTACCATCAATATACCAGATGAAGTTAACACCATCCAATGTAATTTTACCACCAGTATTAGGGTCAGTTGTTGTCAACTGTCCCTTAATTGTAACAGAATAGGTTCCTGCTTTATCGCAAGGTATCTTGTAATCCGTTACGATGTTACCTTTGGCATCCGTAATGATTGGATTCTGGCTAACCATTTCAAACCAGTTACTATACAACGAGCAGACTTCAGCAGGTGAACCCCAATTCGCTTTACCAGACTCAGGGTCCTCTGTAGCCACAGATACGTAATACTTCTTACCCACAGTAAGAGGGAAATACTTATTGCTGATCACGATATAGGTTTCACCTTCTCTATCTTGCTCAATCATAGGAGTATCATCAATATAATACTTTCTGCAGGTTTCCTCAGAATCGTATACATCAACAGTACCATAATCAGAACCTGTGACAGCAGATGAGTTACCTGCATCATCCGTTAAGGTATATGAATAAAATCCATCGCCCTTTACAGAGTTACCTTCTTCATCTACAAATTTGAAGTAGATCTTTGTATCTGTATGATTCAAGATGGCATTCAAAGTTTCATGTACGGCACGAATTTTCAGTTTGATGTTTCCTGTAGCGGCATTGCCACATGCCGGTCTGTCCTGGATCACCTGCACCTTAGCCGGTTCGATATAGATACGGATATCATCTATGGCATAGTCGGCACCTTCAGTATTCTGACAATAGTTATCAATGATGACTCTAAAATCTGAATAATTCTCTACACCAGATTCTTTCTGGATGACAATCTTACCATAAACCTGATACCATGTTGCCTTAAGACATGGACTATCTTCTGTATTATTTTTGAAATCTCCCGAAGAAAAAGAATGAAGCAGTTTCTGGCTCTGAATATTTCCTTCAGCATCATAGTTCACTCCATAGAGTTTAAACATAACCTGAGGGAGTTCGTCAGCATGTGTCATGTCAGCAACATTAGCAGAAAATATCACCTGCATACCCGTACAGAGATCTGCTTTGAAATCAGCTGCTGCTATCTGACGGCTCTCATCAGAAGCATCTACATAAAGGAAATGGCCGTATTGAGAGCCATTCGTCATCTCGTAGGTGCGATCATACAATGTTTTATCTGTCCACCAGACATATTTATCAGTACCTCCATTTCCTGAAATGCCAGAAAGATTTGCGGTTTTATATAGACCATAATCTCCATGAAGCGGAGAATGCTCAATACCTGCATAACCAGTAACAGCTGCATCATATTTCATCAAATCACGATAAACGAAACTATAAGCACGGCGATCCCATCTTGATGGCAAACGGTCCTGGTTATCATCTGGAGTTGTTGGCTTAGACAATGTTTGCTCCTCATCGTCATCATCAAACGATATAGGCTTGGTCGCCAGTTTATAATGTTCATCAAGATAGGATATGGCTCTGTTATTATAGCCTTCATCTGTAATCTGCTTGTGACTCATTGGATGAAATTCCATAAAACGAACATCGAAGTTGGCTACAGGACACATCTGTTCTTGCGCTTTCAAATAAGCAACAACATAAACAGGAATACCTTTACCTATAACAGGCTTAGCTGCTGCATCTACAGACGAGCCATCACTATTATACCAATCAGCATCATTAAGTTTCTTAACTGTTAAATCGAGGAAGCGACCCTCACCAGACAATTTGCAATACTTTGTTTTTGTAATGTCATAAACACGCCATTCAACAAAGCTTGTATACTTCTGAGCAGACACATAATTTGACTTTTCAAAATCAGCTTCAGTTATATCATTATTATATACAACCTTTTTCAAGCCATCAGATGTCATCGGATAAAATGAGTATCGAGAAATATCATTCAACTGTAAACGCAAAGTTGTGACAGAATTGTCATCTTTATAACCGAATGTTACCTTTTTATTGTCTTCATAAGTGTAATTTCCATCATTATGATTGCACAATGCAGCCATAATATCATCAGCCAACTTTTTCTTAGGAAGAATATGGAAGATGTAACGAATAGACAATGTCGGTTCATGGAGCAGATAAGTCCTAGACTCATCCATTCCATCAACATATCTACTTACATCACAGGCAATAGTCTCCCCTGCCCATGAATCCGTAACATGGGAAGTTTTGTAATATACACCTATCAGTTTACTAATAGGATTTGCGCCGATATTATTTGCGAACAATCCCCGATTTCCCTTCTTGTATAATTTGGTTTGTGTTGCATCACCGCAAGTTTCAAGATGGGCAGACTCTGCATCTGTATCATAATCATACCAGCGGAAATAACCACGAGGTTCAAGCTCATTACCTGATCCTTCTTCATACCGCTGGAATGGCAAATTCAACAAAACCTGGTTATCAGTTGCATCTACATAGTAATAATACTCCCATTCGTGGGTCTTCTGATAGGTATGGCCATTCACCTTGTCCCACTCTCCCTTTTTATTGGCGATACCTTCGTAATGCTTGAATGGGAGATCTGCTGGCGAGTAGAGCATTACATTTATCTTGCTCTTGAAAGCTGATGGTTCTTTTGTAATGACGCCATATTTTGCTTCATGACCTGTGAGGTCATTAGTCAACAGGCAATATACCTGCATGTCTGATGACCATGAAGAACCGGAAGGCAACCCGAAAGTTACATTCAATCCAGTAGGCAACAATGAAGAACCTTTTTTTGACAATAAAGTATAGTATTCTTTACCATCTGAAGTTTTGCGCAAAGCCAAAGCACTATTACTTGAAGTAGCACTCAGGATTTTGCCATCCTTATCTGCCAATACCCAACGCATATAGAAGTCGCTGACATCTTTCTTATCAGCAACGCCAAAATCAGAAAGGATCTCAGGAACTACATCTTTCAGACTTACCTCAAGTTTCCCGTCAGTATAAATTGCATCTACCTGATGAGTATGAGCAGCGTCTACATTATCGGCAGATAGCACCAGAGAAGTTGCATCTACTGTTTCCTGCTTTACAAACTTAAAGGTATATTCACCATTAAGAGTTGGCTCCTGAAGAATATAATCAGTTCCATTACATGTTACCAACTTGGCATCATCATTGTTTTTTGCCCAGGTACACTTCAAGACATATTTCTCGACATCTGCTCCTGACGGAAGTTTCTTGAAATCAAAGGTCACAGTACGGGCTGCTTCATTGGCAACATCGGCTGTATTAAAGTAAACCAAATCAGAACCTTTTTCTACTGATGAAGAATTACTCAAGATATTTGTAATGGTAGTAACAGGAGTGGTAGCAGTCTCTGAATCAAACAACTGCCAGCGCAAATACTTGGCATTGTAATCAGGCAAAGTAACGCTGATAGATGTCGCAGCTGTTGGGATGATAGAAGTGCTCTCTGCTTTTGAAAAATCAGCAGAGTTACTGCCATACGTAACCTTAGAAGACTTCAAGCCATCTTCTGTATAAAGATCGAACTCCATCTTCTTGACGCCGACAAGATTCTCTTTCTGGTATTCGAGATCTGGATTGTTAGAAAGGAGGAGAACGAGTTTTGTTTGATGGAGATTCTCACTCTTTGAGTCTACTTTATACTGAAAAAGATTAGCAAAAATGGAGACAGTAACTTTAGATTTATCATAAAATACATAATTATTATCTTTTCTATGTCCATCCCAATCAACACCCTTTATTTCGTGATTCAACGAATTGTCATTGTATATATTCCACCCAGAAATATCAAGTTTAGAACCATTCCTGTCAAAATAGAAGCATGCATAATCGTAATGATCCATGATATAATCACTCAGTTTTATCACGATAGGTGTTGTGCCTGCAAAGTAGCCATCACTAGCCCATCCTTCCACTGGCACCAGAACCAATGAAAGGAGGAGGATGAGAGAACGATATATGTTTTTAATCTTATTCATAGCGATAGTATTTACGTGTATAATGTTTACGAGCAGCAAAGCTGCTTAAATCCTTGGTGAAAAGTATCTTGCATGTAAGATACTTGTCAGCTTCGCCCGGTACAGGAACTGTAACCTTATAGAGGGCGCTCTGCTTGTCGGCTTTGTCATCATTGAAGGTTCCTTCGAAATAACCGGTGGTAGCATCCCATTTAGGAAGTATTTTAAACACCTTCTTGGCATTATCTTCGGCAGCTGTGGCATCAGCCATACCATCTTCTTGGATTAGTTCCCATTTAACATTGGTATAATCGATGGTTCCAGACACATCGATGTCATCGGCATGCACTACCTTTGGCTGGATATGGAATTCCTCTTCTGGATAATAACAGGTATAGGAAAGAGTGGTTCCGTTATCTGTTATGGATGGATAGAGACCGATGGCAGAGAAGGACTGAACATCAAACTTCAGCTTGTAATCATCTAATGAGATGGGGAGAATGTGATGGTCGTTGCGCGCTATCGTTGTCCAATCCTGGAACAGGGCGTAACGCTTGACTCCTGCAGATGTTTTCAGGTTGATGATGAAATACTTGGAAGTATTACCCGCCTTGCTTTCATTCACATAGAATGAAACTTCATTCTCTTCTGTATAAGATGTATTCGCTGCAATCGTCTTTGGTGAAGGCAATGTATATTGATAACTCGCTGTTGCTGCCTGCTCTACCAGATTCGGAGTGCATACCACCTGATCCTTATCAGCATCGGTATGATTCGGGAGCAACTTGATATTCTCCTTATCTCCATTCTCACTACTATTCTTTGTAATATCGCTGATGGTGATATCGTTGATTACCAAATCTGTTTTACTTGGATTCTTAAACTTTAATGTAACCTTTGCCAGCATTCTTACTACCCAAAGTTCTTTTTGGGTTGGATTGCCTGTAGCATCTATCGTTACTTCCTGCTTATTGCTCATTGGAATGCCTTTGGTAGTAACATCGAAGCCATTGCCATTCATCTTCCACTTCATGTTGTCGAAATCTACAGAAGCATCTTTGGCAATGCCCAATTCTGCGGCTGTAAGATTGGCGAAGGAATAAACCTGATAGGTAGCTTCTCCTTTAGGAAGATCTGTTATCGCAACATCATCTTTAATACGATTATCATCCGATACATCCGTATTCTCTGCAAAAGAAACAACCTTGCCGTCTTTTACAAAGGCTACTACCCAGCTCTTCATGTTTTCAGCATCTACGCCATCATTCCATGACAACGTAGCTCTGGTTCCGGAAGAAGAAGCTGTAGAAAGAGTCATGTAGACGGTTACCTTGTCTCCTTGGTTATCGCCTCCACTGCCACCCAATATAGGGTCAGCACTATCTGTGGAGCAAGCCGATAAAAAGGCTAGCACCATCAGAATCAATGCCGTATGTATCGTTTTCATCGTTTTCATTTTCTCTGAAAGTTTAATTTGCAACTATACTTTCTGTTTATCTGTTTGTCTTTACATTGTTGTCTCATCATGGGTATAGGTTGCCCATTTTCTCACGTTGAGGGTTACCTTCAATCCATCCGGTCCCTTTCCTGTAATTCCATCGATACGAACGCGATAGATATTATTGCGGACTATGCCATAATGCATTGGGTCATCAGTTGTACCATTACCCGTAGGGTCGCTATGGCGAATAACGTAGGTATAAGCCTTGTCTTTTCCTTTCGATTCATGACCAGCTTTTGGCTCTTTTTTTACTGCATCCCAGTCTTCTGCCTCATAATATTTACCCTTGAAGACAAGACCTGTAGCATATTGCTCATTATTATCAAAAGAGGTGTTCTCTTTTATGTAATCGAGGATATAATAAGCAGTCTCTGGATCGTACGGCTTTGTACCACTAGCCCTTGAACCACTAGAATACGAATGGGTCTTTCCAGCATCACGAGTCTGATAAAAAGAATCATAAGAAGCTTTTGCCCAATTCTCGTTAGTATTTTTAGGATAATTAAAACTAGCCAAGCTCTTATCTTGAGATGTTGGATCTACAACATAATTGGTGTTCTGCTTGTTGCCATCAGCTTCTTCCAGCCCCAGATACTTTAAATTTGCTAATGATGCATCCGTAGCTGTGCGCCGGAAGACATATTCCTTAGAGGTCAGCACATTATAAGGACGAACGTACTCTAGCACAAAGCCACCGATTATATCGGTTCCTGCCGTCTGAGTAACATTATAGCAATATTTGCACAGATGGGTCTTGTCATTTAACTTATAACGCTGAACATGGGGCATAAAATCTATTCTTGCTGCCAGACGCTCAATCTCGTGATTGAAAAGATAAGGATCATCTTTTGTTCCACTACCGGTTTTCTCAGTTAAAGAACTCTGTCCACGTGAAGACATCACGAATGCTGAAAAGCCGCTTAATTCTCCTTTTTTTGTAAACGTAGCATCATCGGCTCGATTAAAAACATCAGTAATCAACTGGTCTCGTACTTCGGATAACTTACGACCACGATAATCTGATAAGTCCCCAACATTAGCGATGACCAAGAAACGAAGATTGGTATCTTTCAAAAACTTCGGATCAACCTCAACTGCTATGGTACGTTTGCCATCAGGAGTTACAGTTGGGAAATAGATTACACGATCTATGGTAGTTTCGCCATCTGTTAAATCTGTCTTGTCTGAATGAAAGAACAGCATAGACATATTACTTACTGCTCGCTCATATGTTTCTCCTTTATGATCACCATTGCCCTTTTCCCCTCCAAAAGGTGTTGGTTCAAAAGTTTTATCATCATCTGCTCTTGTTGTTTTAGAGTCCTCACCAGCTACGTTTATTGAAACTGACAAAAACACTTTGCTATTGTCATTCTCAACAGGCAAATCGCTAGTAGTGTCGCTCGCACAGGATGCGAACATCACCAGCAAAAGGGCTAGCAATGAGCGGATTATCGTTTTCATCTTAAACATACACTTTCTTTTTTATATAGACTTACTATGAAGCCTGGTAGAACTTATTTTCCGAGTTCTTCGAACTGGATGCGCTTACTCCAACTCAGTACATTCACACTGATGGTGATGTAGCAATACTTGAGCTTGCCACCCTGGATAAAGAACTGAAGTTTGTAATCGTAGGCACGGTCTAGGAATTCCTGTGCACTGTAACTGTACTCCTCGCTGGTGCGAAGACGACTCAGGAGGTCTGGCAGGTCTACATTGACTACCATATTTCCTGTCTCCTTGTTCTTAATCAGGAGTCGGCCATCCTGGTTGTAATCTTCGTGCTTCAGAATACGGGAGGTCATAAAGTCGGCATGGGCTATCTTGCCCTGCTCGTCCTCATCTACCGTATTCCATGTAGCATGAGGGGTATAAATGAGTTTACGGCTCTCATCGAGAGAGTTATCCCAAAGGATGCGGGCATTATGGTCTTCGATGGTCATCGTGTAATCGTTGACATCCATATCCTGTGGAGAGTCTAGGTCACGAAGCGCCACATTGATCTTCTTGGTATCACGCACCAGAGGGATGGTTGCATAAGAAGGTTTTGAGGATGATACCTCTACTGTCTCCAGCAGTTTACCATGCCAGAGGGTATCGAGAGGAAGGCTGTTGTTGACAACCTCATCATACTCTCCCCTATTTTCATGGTCGAGATTCACTTCCAGTTTCTGCATCTTATCTCCTATAGCCGATGGAGCGGTACGAACGAACTTGGCACGGCCTGAAGTTAACTGGTCGGCGTAAGCATTCTGTCCGGCAAGGGCAAGGAACTGATATTTACCTGGCTGTAGGTTCTTGACGTGCATTACATAATTTGGATCTTTGAGAGGCGATGATAGCGCAGAATTCGTCTCGGTCTGTTGGGTTATATAGTTTCCGTTCTCGTCGAATACATACAGCGTTACCTGTCCGACATGGTCGTTGAACATGTCGGCACGCTGGAGGTTATAATCATACTTAAACTTCACATATACACCATTAGGGCAGTCGCTGTAGTCCTGGTGCCACATATCGTGGCACGAGGTTGCGACGGTCAGGGTCATGGCAGCTGCCATGACACCCTTTAACCATTTATTTATCTTCTGCGCTATCATATCGCTAATCAATTATAGTTTTCTATATTTATCGTTTTATATTACTCTCCGAGAGTTGCACCCTGTGTACGCTTAGCCCATGAAAGGACGTTGATCTTGACAGATACATACTCCTTCAAATTATCATCATCATCAGGAATATTACTCAAATCAGGTATTGTTGCATGTCCAAATCCCTTTACGCCGGAAACACTGATTTCATACCAGTTATTACGGAGTACACCATAACGACCTAACCAATTCTGTTCAGCCTTTCCATCATCATTAGGGTAAGATGTCATTTTATTATCGGCAGACCAAGGTGTCTCAGTATTATCAAAATGACGAATTGGAACATAATAGTAATTAATACCATTCTTAACATGCTCTAAATCTTTAACATCTACTCCACTCTTCCAATTTTCCAATTGTTCTGTCGTAGGTGTAGTAGTCCAACGTCTATCAGTTTTAGCTGTTACAGTATAAGAGACAACACCCGCATCAGAAGAAGTTTCTGATACCGTCAACAAATCCTGTGCACTGACTGTACCTGAAATATGAGTTTTCAAAACCGAAGCGTTTTTAGCAACATATCGGGCAAGAATCAATTTTTCGATAGTTGATTTATCATATACAACTGTAGGATCAGAATCGACAGTATAAAACTCTGTCATAGGAGTATACTTGGTAGGTGCTGCGTCATTATCTGCTGTAAATAACTGAACACCAACAATAGCACAAGTAGTACTTTTAATCTTCTGATTTGCAACATTAAATGTATTCTCTAAGCAATACTTAATTTTTTCCTGACTGACAGAAGTAACTTGAAAATTCTCTAAAGCACCTGTAGTAAATGAATCATAATTAGGATCTATAGCCCAATATGTACGATACAACTCTGAAGCAGGAATAGCGGCATCATCGTTCAAACTCGTTGTACCTATAAATCGGAATTTAGATGTTGCATCAGCAGCTTCATAAGAAGCCCAATCATTTGTCCAGTTGCGAGTAAAATAAGTCTGTTTGTTGGTATTTGCCAACTCCCAACCAGTAACTGTATAATAAATTTTGTTACTTCCATTCTTTACATCCGCAGGTAAAGCAGTACCAGTATAATCAGATTCCTGTACTGGCGTCATAGCAGTTAGCATTTCAACCTTAGCCAAAGCACGCTCTACAGAAATTTCTACAGCATGATTAGCTGCAGCATCAGGCGTCTTTTGTATATTATCAGATGTAACAGGTACTAAAGTATTTACTTGACCATCAAATGGATTAGCACCTACCTTTGTTGATAAAGGAGCATTAGTCATCAAAAAACCTGTGTTTTTGAGATCAGAAGAATTAACTGTCAGAATCTTAGACATTTTATCACCGACAGTATAACTCAGGCCATTATCATTCAAAACTACCAAAGCATAAATATTATTGGTAAGACCAGAACTACTAATCTTAACTGTCTGCTGATAGCGGGTAGTAATTTGCTTATTTTCTGCTCCAGAAGTACCTGCTTTCAATGCGAGTGGATATGCCTGCACAAAGGT
>ERZ1024411.69-NODE-69-length-12504-cov-7.841353_pt1 | contig 12504 bp, 4 predicted proteins | sample MGYA00520784_ERZ1024411 | MGnify/ENA primary metagenome ERZ1024411 (study PRJEB33242, sample SAMEA3444280) | Homo sapiens | biome: Host associated; feature: Gastrointestinal tract; material: Stool | place: Uganda | collected 2011-01-01 ...
GATGATATATGTATAAGCATGGTTGGTCTGCTGCTCCTTGCGCTTCGTTGTGCTGAGATGGTGAGATGTTGAGATATGCATATGTCAACACAACAACATCTCACCACCACAACACTACATCACCACAACATCTCACCATCTCACCTCACCATCATTAATATCCGAATATCTCTTCTGTCGACACGTGCTTGATAGGTGCAATCTTCTCGAGCGACTTCATGTCGAGGTTCTTCTCGTCGCCGAGTATGAGGTAGAGCCACGGCTTGTTAGCCATGTTGTCGTGCTCGAACTTCACGATGTCCTCGAGTGTGAGCTTCGGCAAAGCCTCGTATACGCCGCGACGGATATCGTAGTTGATGCCGATGCGTTTGTTGCCGAGATAAGAGAAGATGATGTTAGCCTTAGTGATGCGCTGCGACGCGATGCGCTTCATGGCAGCCTGCTGAGCCAGTTCGAACGCCGGCTGCGACTGCGGCATTGTGTCGAGAATGTTGTTGAACACGCGTATGCAGTCCATCATCTTGTCGTTCTGCGAGATGATATATGTATAAGCATGGTTGGTCTGCTGCTCCTTGCGCTTCGTTGTGCTGTAGTCGGCGAATGCGCTGTAAGCAAGTCCGCGGCTCTCGCGCAGTTCCTGGAACACGATGCCGTTCATGCCGCCACCGAAATACTCGTTGAACAACGAAATCTTAGCCTCGTCCTCCGGAGTCCACTTCTGGTTCTCGTTGTGCAGCTGCATCATGTAGATGTTCTTAGCGTCGTACGGTGCGAGGAGAATCTCGTTCTTCGGAGTTTCCACCATCTTGTACGGCTTGTTCTTAGGCGCATCCTGCAGAGTCTTCGCCGTGATATGGTTCTTGTCGACGGTAGCAACCAGCTGCTTTATAGCGAGCGGACCGTAGTAAACCACGTCGTGCTTGTAGTTCTTCAGCGCAGCAATCATGTTGACAACGTCCTGCGGATTGGTCGTTACGAGTTCTGTGCTGTCAGGCACGTTCAGCTTCGAGTTGTACTTGCCGTAGAAGCCGTAGCTCTGCAGCGCACCGAAGTTTGCCTTCTGGTTGAGCTTAGCGTCGCGTCTGCCCTTCAGCAGGTTGTCTACGTACTTGTTGTAAGCCTCGCGGTCTACCTTTGCGTTGTTGAGCATCTGCTCCATGAGCTTCATAGCCTCGGTCATGTTCTCGCCGAGACCGCTGAGCGACACTGTCATCGTAGACCATGTAGGGTTGAAGCTGTATTCGCAGCCCAGCTCGTAGAAGCGCTCCTTAACCTCAGCAGCCGACATCGTTCCGGTGCCGAGCAAGTCGAGATAGTCGGTAGCGTAAGACAGCCACTTGTTAGCCTCCGAACCGAAATCGTACACGAAGTGAAGCTCGAAGAGGTCGTTCTGCTTGTTCTGTATGTAGTAAACCGGCTGCTTCTTCTTTGTAGTAGTGCGAGCGAAGTCCTTTTCGTAGTCGAGGAATACCGGCTCGATAGGCTTCACCTTCGACTCCTTAATCTCCTTCACCAGAGCGCTCTGCAAGTCGCGGTTAGAAGGAATCGGCGTGATAGTCGGCTTCTCTATCTTCTTCTGTGTGGGGTCTTCGCCCTGACGCTTGTAGACGATGGCATAGCCGTCGGTGAAGTGGCGCTTGGCGAAGTCCATTATCTGCTCCTTGGTGATGCCGGCGATGCGGTCGAAGCGCTCCACCTCCGTCTTCCACGGGCGTCCGTAGATGAAGGTGTTGACGAACGATGTAGCTCGACTCTCGTTGCTGTCGAGCGAGCGCAGGAATTCGAGCTTCATGTTGTTCTTCACCGAAGGCAGCAGCTTGTCGCTGAACTCGCCACGCTTCAGCTTCTCTATCTCGCCGAGCATGATAGCCTTCACCTCGTCGAGCGACTGTCCCTCGTTGGGCTGACCGATCATGATGAACTGCGAGTAGTCGCGCATGTCAATCTTGCCCGACTGCACACCCTGGCAGAGCATCTTCTGGTTTACGTTGATGTCGATGAGTCCGGCGTTGCCGTTGGCGAGCATGCGGTCTATCACGTCGAGCGTGTCAGCCTGCAGCGAAGCCGAGCCGTCCATCTTCCAGCCGAGGAACACGTTCTCAGCCTCCTGACCGATTACGGTAGTGTCAGCCGGCGCCGTGAGGTCCTTCACCGGTGCGAAGTGCGGGTATTTCACCTGTTCGCTCTTCTTCCACGAGCCGAAATACTTGTCGATGATAGCCATCACAGCCTCCGGGTCGAAGTCGCCCGCCATGCAGATAGCCACGTTGTTCGGCACATAATAGTGCTTGAAGTAGTTCTTTATGTTCGTGATTGACGGGTTCTTCAGATGCTCCTGCGTACCGATAGTGGTCTGAGTGCCGTAGGGGTGAGTAGGGAAGAGCTTCTTGCCGAGCGCCGCCCACTCCTTGTCGAAGTCGCTTGAGAGGTGCATGTTGTACTCCTCGTACACAGCCTCAAGCTCTGTGTGGAAACCGCGTATAACCATGTTCTGGAAGCGGTCTGCCTGGATGCGTGCCCAGTTGTCCACCTCGTTCGACGGAATGTTCTCCACGTAGCACGTCACGTCATTGCTTGTATATGCGTTTGTTCCGTTGGCTCCGATGGCAGCCATCAGCTTGTCGTACTCGTTCGGTATGAAATACTGCGCAGCTATCTGCGACACCGAGTCGATCTCGTGATAGAGCTGACGGCGCTTTTCGGGGTCGGTCACGGTGCGGTAGTGCTCGTATCGGCGCTCGATGTCGTCGAGATACGGCTGTTCCTTCATAGCGTCTGTGGTGCCGAAGAGTCGTGTTCCCTTGAACATAAGGTGCTCCAGATAGTGAGCCAGACCCGTTGTCTCGGCAGGGTCGTTGCGCGAACCGGTGCGCACCGCCACGTAAGTCTGTATGCGCGGCTGCTCCTTGTTCACAGAAAGATAAACCTTCAGTCCGTTGGGCAGCGTGTAGATGCGTGTCTGCATAGGGTCGCCCTTCACGGTCTCATACTCGTAGGCCGAAGCCTGACTGCCGAATCCTACCGAGAGGAGAGCGGCAATAAGAAAAGACTTGAATCTCATTTGTATAGTTTTGTTGAAATAGGGTTACATATATAGTTTCTGGTTCTCGAAGTCGACCTCCTTGTCGAGCTGTTCGTTGAAGTTGTTGAACACCTCTTCCTCCACGTCGCCCAGACGATACTCCTTTGCGGCGTCCTTCTTTATCTCGGCTATCCACGCGCGACGCGCCGTGACATAGTCGCGCTTCACCCGCTCCACGTTCTCCTCGTTCAGTTCCGTGAAGCCGTAGTAGTCCATTATCATCTGGTACGACCACGCCCACCGGTATTCAGAGTAGTTGGCGTTTATCTCCTCGAAGCGTTCGGCGATGCCCTCTGTTGTGTCAATTTCGCCCGAGAGGATATCGTCTACGAGGCGCTGTTCTTCAGACACAGGCAGCAGCAGACCCGATAAGTCGGTCCACGGTCCGGTGCCCACGGTGGTCGTCGGCTCCACCGGTGCATGGCGTTTGAGCACCGCTCCCATGTATATGCGCAGCGCGATGTCGTAGTATTTGATGCCCTTGCGCAGCGACGAGTTCTTTATTACGTACTCGTGATAGTTGTACGTAGACACATCTTCGCCCGAAGCGTCGCGCAGATCCTCCAGAATCTTCTTTCCGCGCAGTATCTCGCCCACGGTGAACGGCGAGAGCCAGTCGAAGTTCACTATACTCTTGCGTGCTCCGGCGGGTCGCATGTCGCGTTTCGGCCATTTTCTGATGTCGCGGTACAGACCGACGGTGGTCAGATTGCGACCCGGCACGAGATACATCGTGTCGTTGTAGGCTATGAGATAAGAGAACGGCAGCGAGCGTGTGTCGGGATGATACATCAGTTTGCCGAAGCACACCGAGAAGGCTCCGATATGCGCCGGCATCAGAATGTAGGCTCCGCTGGCAGTCTTCGATCCGCGCTCGAGCGTTCCGTAGTGCATCGGTCCCATCTTGTAGGCATGGTTGGAGAAGTTGGTAGCCGAACCGGCGTTGTAGAACGAGAACTGTCCGCCGATGAGCAGCGAGCTCTTGTGATGCGACGCCGTGAACGGACCGCAGAATGCGGCGCACGCCTCTCCGTTCGCCATGTACGAGTTGGCGAAGAATACGCTGCCCGCCGCGGTGAATCCGTTACTCAGCTTGCACGCCTCGCCCACGAAGCAGTCCTGCATCTTCACGCTGTTTATTATCGACGAACCGTCGCCGATGATAGAGTTCTCGCAGATGACGCCCGTGCCGATATACACCGAGGCGTTGCTGTTACTCATCAGGGTGCAGTCGCTGAGACGTGCGGCGCCCGCTATCTCGCAGTCGTCGTATATCACGGTGTTCGTTATCTCCTTCGTGTTCACAATCTTCACGCGGTTGCCTATGGCAGCCATGTCGGGCGCCGTGCGCTCTATCTCCTCGCGTATCAAGCGGCGTATGGTGTCCTTCAGCGGTCGGTTGTGGAAGTGTTTCACCATGAGCGCCGCCACCTGACTGGTCAGTCCGTGGAAGAGAATGAGGTTGCCTTCGCCCACCTCGTTGAGCACCGATATGAGGTTGCCCTCGCCGTACGTGGCGCCGTCAGTGGTCTCCATCGTGCAGACGTTAGATATGATGCAGTCGTCGCCGATGGTGTAGTTGTTGATGTAGCCCGAGATGTTCTCGATGAGGCAGTTGTTGCCTATGGTTACGTTGCGCAGGGTGGCGTTGTTCACGCCAGAATGTTTCATGAAGCCGCGGCTCACCTCCACATTGTCTGTGAACGCCCCGAGGCGAATGTCGCCGTAGAACATCACGCGGTGGAAGAAGCGTGGCTCGAAATCTTCGCTCACCTCTATGCGCTGCCAGTCTTCCGCCCAGCAGCTGTTGGCCTGTAGAGTCGAGATTTCGTCTTCGGTTAACTTGCGATAAATCATGTGCTTTTGGTGTTGAGATGTTGTTATGTTGAGGTGTTGTAAAGATGTTGTTGTGGTGAGATGTTGAGATGGTGAGATATGATGTTGAGGTGTTGAGATATGATGTTGAGATGTGATGTTGTGGTGTTGTTGTGTTGAGAAGTTGTAAAGATGTTGTGATGTTGAGGTGTTGTTGTGTTGAGATATGCATATGTCACCACCTCAACATCACAACATCTTTTCATCACCTCACCATCATATCTCACCATCTCAACACCTCACCACCACAACATCATTCCACATCCATATACAGGAAGTCGTTGTACGGATACTTCTGCACGTGCAGCTCGCGCACCTTGCGGTATATCGTCTCGCGGAACTCGTCGATGTTCAGCTTCTCCTTCGCCGAGATGAACATGCAGTTCTCGCCCAGACGCGCCATCCATGTGCGCTTCAGCTCGTCGAGCGTGATGTTCTCCTTGGTCATCGGCGTGAGGTCGTCCTCCTCCTTCTCCGTCCACGTGTAGTTGTCAATCTTGTTGAACACAATCATCGACGGCTTGTCGGCGCAGCCCAGCTCCTTCAGCGTGTTCTCCACTACGCGTATCTGCTCCTCGAAGTCGGGGTGAGAGATGTCTACCACGTGCAGCAGCAGGTCGGCTTCGCGCGTCTCGTCGAGCGTCGACTTGAATGAGTCGACCAGGTCGGTGGGCAACTTGCGTATGAAGCCAACGGTGTCGGCAAGCAGGAACGGCAGGTTGTCTATCACCACCTTGCGCACCGTAGTGTCGAGCGTAGCGAACAGCTTGTTCTCGGCGAACACCTCGCTCTTTGCCAGCATGTTCATGATGGTCGACTTGCCCACGTTGGTGTATCCCACGAGCGCCACACGAATGGTGCGACCGCGGTTCTTGCGCTGAGTGCTCATCTGCTTGTCTATCTCCACGAGGCGTTGCTTCAGCAGAGTGATGCGGTTGAGGATGATACGGCGGTCCATCTCGAGCTGCGTCTCACCCGGTCCGCGCAGACCCACGGAGCCTTTGCCGCCACCGGAGCCAGAGCCGCCGCCCTGGCGTTCGAGGTGAGTCCACAGGCGCTGCAGACGCGGCAGCATGTAGCGATACTGCGCCAGCTCCACCTGCGTCTTTGCGGCAGCCGTCTGCGCACGCATGGCGAAGATGTCGAGGATGAGCGACGTGCGGTCGAGTATCTTCACCTGCAGCACCTTCTCGATGTTGCGTATCTGCTTCGCCGACAGCTCGTCGTCGAAGATAACCATGCCGATGGGGCGCTCAGCATCCTCCTCAGCCTCTATGTATTCGCGTATCTCCTCCAGCTTACCCGTACCCACGTACGTCACCGAGCTTGGTCCGCCCACGCGCTGTGTGAAGCGCTTCACGGTTACGGCGCCCGCCGTGTCAGCGAGAAACTCCAGCTCGTCGAGATATTCCTTTGTCTTTGCCTCGTCCTGCTCCTTGGTTATCAGACCGACGAGGATGGCTGTTTCAGCCTTTACTTCAGATATTACAAATTCTTTCATTCCGGAAATATAAAGTTATGTTTGGGGTGTACTGATTAATCATTCGCAAAATTAACGAAAAAACTTCATACCACCTATTATATATAGCAATAATTCGTGCCGTCGGTCAGCTTTACGCATTGTTTTGCTGCACATCGAACTACGACTTGCATCTTTAGCTGTTCAATTCTCACTGCTAAACCCTCACGAAAAGTCATCGTCACCCGAACGCAATCCGATCAGACGGCGGACGGAATCTGATTGGACGGCGGACGGAATCCGATCGGGCGGCGAACGCAATCTGATCGGGCGGCGGACGCAAACGGTAGAAAGAATTTAAGAATTAAACGGCAAATATCGGTGTGTAATTTGTAATAAGAAAGTTAATCGCAGATTATTTTTAGTGTCGTTTGAACTTTTATACAAGAAAAAGTTTTTAGTTCAAGAATAAATGCTTACTTTTGCGGCATTAAGAGAGTTAAATCGTAATTTTTAGCCCCAAATTACGAATAAGTTAAAACCAACCAAAAGTTAATAGTTATGAAACAGTACTTACTCATGCTACCAATGATGTGCCTGACCGCAACGGCAAGCATGGCACAGACCTCCTACGACACAGCCTTAGAGGCAAAGATGGGAGAAAACACATTCAATGTGGAAGGTGATGATCTGCAAACCGTCATCTGGAAGTACACAGCAGAGAAGAACAGTGTCATCGGCGTGGGTCCGCTCCCCAACACATACACCTATCCATCGGTATGTGGCGTAGTGGGAAACGACACCATCAACATGAAATCAGCTAACCTCAAGTACGGCGTTAACGGCTATCCTATGGAAGCCGGTAAAACCTATTTCTTCCTCGTACAGGGACGCGGAACAACCGGATTCTTAATCGACAGCGTCGACGATCTGCCTGACATCGGCGGCGGTCTGCAGCAGGATGCTCCCGTGAACATCGTGCCCGGAACCATGACTTTCGTAGGTGACGCCTACAACACATCCTATAATTCATACAAAGCTTACGCCAAATATACGGCTACCGAAGACGCCCAGCTGGTGCTCACCACTGGTTCGTACCTGTCAGAATCGTTAACCGTCAACGGCAATAGGGTAGAGTCGGAATACTCTAACAATATGTATGTCACAAAGCTGGGCGTAGAGAACGGCAAGACATACGACTTCGTGTTCAACATCTCACAGCCCGTCATGTTCAAGTCGGAACTGGCACACCCGCAGCCCGGTTCGCTGGATATGCCGTTCGCAATGGTTGAAGGCGACAACACCGTGCCTGCCGACTACGGACAGTACTACTATACCTACACACCGACAAAGGCCGGATTCTTCACCATTACAAGCGACAACGAACTGCCCGGCGGCGTTGTCAAAATCTATAACAACAAGTACAGCATCTCGTACGACGGTGTGCTCGCAAAGTCGGAGCAGGGTTCTTATAATGTACGCGTAGAGATTGAAAGCCCGGGTACACAGCTCTATGTTCTCGTCGACAAGATTGACGGCACAAGCGATCCTGAGACATTCCGCATGGCTATGGAAGACTATAAGGAAGGCGAGAAGGAGAGTAATCCTATCATGATAGAGTCGCTCCCCGCACAGCTCACAATGCCCGATGCGTCAGGCACTATATATTATGGTGTAGACGTTCCGGCTAACACCAACAAGCTGCTCGTCGTGAAAGCCGACCGAACAGTTGTCGAGGGCACTACCGTATCGGTATATCCTGAGGGCAACCAGTGGAACGGAGCCAACGGCACATCAGGCGCAGAGTATAACGTGAACACATCGGGCGCCGCACAGCGCTTCATCATACGCTGGTCGGCTGTGGAGAAGACACCGCTCAGCTTCTCTGTAAAGATGAAGGACATAGAGAAGGGCGAACTCATCACCGATCCGCTCGAGGCTGTTCTCGGCAATAACGACCTCGCAGCAGGCACACGCTACTATAAGTACACAGCCACACGCGACGGCAAGCTCTCTGTAGAGCCTAACAGTCCGGCTATTACAGTGGAGTTCCCGCGCGGCACCGACTCTTGGAGCGGCACATACGACGCTCTTGTAAACGGCATCAACTACTCGGTTGAGGCTACAAAGGGCACCGAATACCTCATCAAGCTGCAGAACTGCAAGGCAGGTGACGCATTCACACTCGCAGAGACCGACTTCGCTGCTGGCGAAATACGCTCATTGCCTATCGACTTGGAGAGCAACGAATACACATTAGCAAGCAACCAGAGCAACGTTTGGCTGCGCTATACAGCGAAGAGAGACTGCATGGTGACCGTAGACTTCGACGGCGACTTCAACTCTGCAAACACCGTAGAGTACGGTAAGGACGGAAAAGACCAGTATGGTTATGACCGATACCTCTCACCGATGATTACAAGCACACTCGTAGGCGAGACATCTACAAACATCTATCGTGGCACAATGGTGCTCGCAGAGAACGAGGCGCTGCTCGTACACCTTAAGCTCGTAGGCAACGCCGAAGGCAAGAAGGTGACATTCGCAGAAGGCGACGTTCCAGCAGGCTACGCTGCCAACAATCCTTGCGTGCTCAAGCCTGGCGAGTCGGTAGACGTAAAGAGAGGCTCTGAGTTCTGGGTATTGGCTAATCTTACAGAGGGCGACAACCTCTTCAAGACCAACACCTACTGCCGCGTTTACACCTACAGCAACGAAGAGGACGCACTGAACCTCACCAATGAGGACTATCCTAACTTCGACTATAAGTATGAGGACAATCAGGAGTCTTACTGGCTCACAAAGACCGTAGACGCCGACCAGCCTATCTACTTCCGCTTCATGCCCGACAACGACTTCACATTCACTTATGTAAAGGGTGGCAAGGAAGAAACAGGCATTGTTTCTGCAGAAACTAACACAGACAGCAACGTAGAGGTGTTCACCATCGGTGGCGCTAAGGTGGCTGACAGCACAGACGCTCTGAAGCAGGGCATCTACGTTATCCGCCAGAACGGCAAGACCTTCAAGAAGGTCGTAAAGTAAACGAAGAAGACGGTCGTAAACTGTACGACACAATCGATAAAAAGAATAATGTGATATAGAACGCACGTAAAAGAACGATGCAGGCTTGCGGACACAACTATCCGTGTCCTGTATCGTTCTTTTCGTTTATTCACCATAATAAGAAGATATAAACGAATAACACAAAATCATCATTTAAAAAGCTACATTTATGAAGAGTTTCAAAAGACTGCTGCTGGCTTCTGCCATCGCAATGGGCAGTGTGCATGGCGCTAACGCCATCGGAGCATACCCAAGGCCCATCGTGATGCGACAGCCCGACGGCACAACCTTGCTTGTACGGATACAAGGCGATGAGAACTATCATTTTGTAACCACATCAGACGGATTCATGTTGAAGAAAGACCGCGAAGGATTCTTCTGCTACGTCGACTACGACATGAAGACCGGAAAGCGCATTCCGACAAGGCAACGCGCTCACAACATCAACGAACGTAACGGAGCGGAACGTCAGGTGGTGGCAAACCTCGTGGCGGCACAGACCATGAATGCCGACTTTCTCAAACGCAACAAAATTATGCGCAAGGCGCCTGCAAAGACGCTCGACCGTAAGATTGTAGCTCCACGCAAAGTCAAGGGGCAGAACGCGCTGCTGAAAGAGTCGCAGTATCTTGTGATACTCGTCAACTTCGCAGACAGCACCATGCGCCACTCAAACGAAGACTTCTCACGTTGGCTGAACGAACCGGGATATAACACAAACGGCGGTACGGGCAGCGTGAAAGATTATTATCGCGACAACTCGATGGGTCAGTTCGTGCCCAACTTCCATGTCGTTGGACCATATACATTGTCTAAGCCTACCGCCTATTACGGCGGCAACTACAGCGACACGCAAGGCACCGACGCCAATCCGCGCGACATGGTGCGCGAGGCGCTCGAACTGGCACGCAAGGACAATCCAGAACTTGACTTCTCGCAGTTCGACAACGACGGCGACGGCGAAATGGACAACTGCTACATTATATACGCCGGATACAGCGAGGCAAGTACAGCAAACGACGACGATATCTGGCCGCACTCTTGGAACATGGGCACCGACAAACCCGAATACGACGGCATAAAGGTGAACAACTATTCCTGCTCGGCTGAGCTTGTAGGCATGCCTGGCGCTCCGGCTGTTCCGTCAATGGACGGCATCGGAACGTTCACTCATGAGTTCGGACACGTTCTCGGTCTTAAGGATATGTACGATACCGACAGCTACGACAACGGCGTGGGTCTCGATCCCGGCGACTACAGTCTTTATGCTTCCGGCAGTTACAACAACGAGAGTCGCACTCCGCCGTGCCTTATGGCGTTCGAACGTATGCAGATGGGATGGATGAGCGAAGGCGCAGACATCAAGGAGTTGCGCAATCCGGAGGACGTGACGCTCGAAAGCATTGCAAACAACAAGGCCCGATTCATCAACGCACAGCCCGGACGCGAAGCCGGAACCGGCATGGAATGGTTTATCTTGGAGAACCGCCAGAAAACCGGATGGGACCGTTACATCCCAGCACACGGTCTGCTTATCACCCACTACGACTATACTCAGGAGATGCAGGATAAATGGTGGAGCGTCAATGGTCCGAACAACTCGGCGCAGCATAGATGTATGTATATCGTGCCGGCAGACAACATCGACGACGCCAACTCGCGTAACGGCGACACTTATCCCGGAACATCCGGCAACACCGAATTTACAGATACATCCAAGCCGGCGGCAATCGGCTGGAACAACGAGTCGCTCGGAGTGCCCGTGACCAACATCAACGAAGGCAACGGACTCATTACTTTCCAGGTGAGCGGCGGCACAAGCAAAATGAAGACTGCGAAGACTCTCACTCCAGTGGATGTGTGGGACACTCGCGCTACGTTCAAGGCTGAATTCGGAAACGTTACGGCTGCCGACATTAAGGAAGCGGGATTCTGCTGGGCGCTGTCTACCGACACATACGAGCCGAGTCTGGACGACAAGCAGTATAGCAGCTCAGCCAAGGTGGAGAACATCAGCACATCGCCGTCTCTCACCGTGACAGACCTTCTGCCTGGCGTGGAATACGGCGTGAGAGCATACATGAAGCTCGCAGACGGACAGACCATATACGGTGCTACGCTGCCTTTCTCTACTGAATGTGCGACTGCGGAGATAACCGTCGACAACCCTTTCCACGACAACTTCCTCTCATGGACTAACGGACAGCCCGACTGCTGGCGCATCATCGACAATAATGGCGACGGCACTACATGGGTGGCTGACGAATCGTCTGGATCTATTGTCTATTCGTTCAACTACTGGAACGACGCTGACGACTATCTCGTTTGCAAGCGTCGCTTCCATGTGCCTGAGAACGGTACGCTCTTCTTCACCAGAGGTGTATCCGAGCAGACATCTATCGAGAATCTTGAAGTGCTCGTTTCTACAAAGTCGAGCGATCTTAAGGACTTCAATCTTGTAGAGCGCTTCTCGTTTGCCGACTTCTTCTCACAGCAGCACATGGAGGAGGTGGACCTCAGCAAGTATGCCGGCAAGGATATCTACATCGCTTTCAGATGCTGCTCGGACAAGATGCAGGGCTATCTGTGGTTGTGGGATGTGATGGTGACGGACAAGCTGAAGACTCCCGTCATCACTAAGTTTGAGCGCAACGGAACGGCTCTCCACGCTGAATGGACACCGGTGGAAGGCGCTACAGGCTATTATCTCTACTTCGGAAAGGAAACGGATACAGTGAACGAGGAGGCTGCGTTCGCACCTATGTCTTTCTATAAGGATGTGACGGGCGACGTAGAACTCAGTACGGGTCAGCTGTTCTTCAAGAGTTCGGGAAGCGTAACGCTGAAGGAGTTTGAGGATGGCATTGAGGACTGTAAGTTTATTGTCACTACAAGTGGTCCGTTCGGCACTTCCGAACTTACCGTAGAGGGCACGAAAGACATGCGCACATGGCAGACCGTAGGACCGAAGACCGTGCTCAGTCAGTACGACTCGGAAGGTCAGGAGGTTGATCAGATCGGA